>WNFD01025740.1_pt1 | contig 15422 bp, 12 predicted proteins | sample 5400491 | NCBI WGS metagenome assembly WNFD01 (sample SAMN13153343, study PRJNA577476) | soil metagenome | isolation source: 120 cm saprolite under Douglas fir tree site 2 hole 2 replicate 2 | place: USA:California | collected 2015-04-18 | reverse complement strand
GCACAAACAGTGGTACGCCATCGTCCTCGCCGGCACCCACTGGGACAAAGGAATGCCCGGCTTCGCCAATCCTCCAAAGTTCGCCTTCCCCAACGCCAAGATGACTACCAAAGAGGCCGACGCTGTCCACGCCTACGTAATCGACCAGGCCTGGAAGGCCTACAACGCTGAACCGCAGAAGGCGCAGGCCAAGAAGTAAACTCGCTGTCTGCCGAACGAGGACAGGGCTTCGACAACATTCGTCATCGGCTCATAGCCGGCTACGTCATCGCCGCCGAGACCTGCTACATCCTCTCCGTGTCCGGGTCACGTGCTCCACAAAACTATTGATGCGTGATTGTTTTTAAGAAGTGCGAAGGTCTCAGCCGTCGCATGGTTGGGCAATCCTAAGTATTAGGCTCTTTTTGCTCTGAGCGCTGGCCCGATTCAGCAATACCGGTTAGCGGGGTTGGCCAGAGTTTTGTTCGTAATTCGTAACGTGAACGAATTTGTTGCGGCTTTCGGCGAAAGGTCGTTGAAAATCCAGCCACCTGAGGGGAGCGATGGATCCGGAGAGCTGCCCAGACTGTGGCGGTACTGGATACGTTGCGAAGCCGGTGGACATTAACGGTAAGTCTGAAGGCATTGCATTTATCCGCGTTAAGTGCCCCGCGTGCGGAGGCAGCGGACGGAAACGCGCAACCCCACCCAACCCTGCGGGCTGACCGCACAGCCCGTGGTGGCTGCTAAACGTGCGGGCCCGGACCATCGCAAATCCCGCCCTGAATTGATGGTCCGGGCCAAACGTTTCAGCCGATGGCGTGAACCGATCTAGCATTTGATTTCCTTCCGCGGTATTTTTCCGCTGCAGAGATGTCACTCGATTTCTGCTTAACCTCTTCGGTACTTCTCGTTTCACGCGATGTCGGCGGCTTTCGAGCGAGCCGGCCGGCGCGAGACCGACGCCGGTTCAACCCGGTTCCGGCCATTCGACTTGGCTCGGTACAAGGCTTTATCGGCAGCCCGAATTACCTGATCGGTGTTCGGCATTGCCCGAGCAGAGGTGGCAACACCAATGCTCACGGTGATAGAGAGAGACGAGGAGTTACTGCCCGCAGCGAGCCGGCGTATGGCGTGACCGGTATGAGCCCGTCCCCGACTGGGCGGGTTGCGTCGGTCGGTTCCCCGAGACATTTGGCGCCGGTCGGCGATGCGTGTGCGAAAGGTGCACTGTTCGATGATTGTCCGTAGATGCTCGAGGTGGTCGAGGACCTCGGGCGTCGTCTTGCCGGGAAACACGACAGCAAATTCTTCTCCGCCGCAACGATAAGCCCGTCCACCACCAGTGACCCGAGCCAGCCTGGCGGCCACGAGCCGCAGCACTTCGTCGCCCGTGTCATGTCCGTAGGTGTCATTGAATCGCTTGAAGTGATCAATGTCGACCATGGCGATGGAATAGGGTGCTTCGAGGCGCTGCAGCGTGTCGTTGAAGGCGCGCCGGGAAGGCAGACCGGTTAACTCGTCGTGATAGGCCAGCAGGTACGAGGTTTCGACGATGGAGATCGCGAGTATAAGGGTGCCGGCTGCGTAGTAGGCAAGGGATAACTTTCCCACGCCTCCGAAGTGCAAGGCCAGAAAGGCAGCCGCCAGAGACCAGAGCAGCGCGCTTTCCGCGGGTTTTCGAAAAAGTAAGAAGCGCGCGAGTAGGACGATGATCGCCGCAGAAAATGCAAGCCAAGCAGATGTCGGCAATGGAACGGTCGTGACTGCGTGATGCAATGCATGAGAGGAAACCGATACCGGGTCTTGCGGGCCGGGCCGACACAAGACGGCAACCACCGTGGATTCCACAAACAGCAGGAGACCAGGAGCAGTAATGCTGGACCAGCTGAATCCTCGCTCCATCGCCAGCGAGAGAAGAATGAAATTTACCGGTAATAGCAGACCCATGCTCTCAAGCGCCATGCGGCCCGTCCCGGCTTCAGGAACTTGTCCGGCGAGAAAAAACGTGAGTGCTCTCTGGGCAAGAAATAGCACGAGCAGCGCGAAGAAGATGCGGCTGGAATGGAATCTCCAGGCGAGCAGAAGTCCGGCTGTGAAAGCCCCGTAATAAAGGAAGGTGACGACCGGCAACGGGATGCTGACGACGCCGGTGTGCAGGACAATGGCCATGCCGAGCAGCACCCAGCCTCCCGGCGTCAGCAGGGACTTCAACGTTTTTTTCGTCCAGACATCCACCAGACCAGCCTTTTCCGGGGCGAGAGAATCCATAAGAATTATCTCCGCTGTTTGGACGAAGAGTAATTGATTGATCGGGTTCGGGTTTGCGCTCCGGGTTTGCCGTTCGGAGATGGCACCCCCCCATCTCCGGCAGTACGATGAGGTGTCGGAGATGACGGACCTTACTTCGCGACTTCAGTTGCTAAAGTTCTTCCACCGCTCTCTGCAGCTGCCGCGCGATTTGGTCGGGATCGATATCCCGCTCGAAGCGTACAGGCCTGCCCATACGCACCCGAATTTTCCAAGGCGCGGCAAATCGTCTGCCTGCTTGTTTGACTTCCCACAGCCCATCGATCCGCATGGGTAGAACGGGAATGCCGAGATTCTTCGTCAGCAGCCCAATTCCTGCGCGAAACGGATTTATGTTTCCATCCACCGTGTGGCGCCCTTCCGGAAAAACCAGCACGCTGTGGCCGCGATCCACCGCCTCTCCGGCATAAGCAAAACTTTGGCGAAAACCGGCTTGACGTGGTAGCGGAAACAGATTGAGCAGCGAAACTCCGAGAGTCCATTGCATACGGTCGTAAATTCTTCCGAGCAATCCTTTATCGGACGCAGGCGTGCGCAGGGCTTCGAGCGCCTCGCCGCCCGCAGCTGTAATCAGCCGATGCCGGAAACGTACCGGCAGAGCGGTCTGTATGAATCCCACGTCTACACCAGCAACATGATTTGAGACCACGAGAACAGGCCCGCTCGATCCCCGTAAATTCTCGCGCCCTTCGATTCGAGGCCAACCCAGCAGTACAATGGCGGGCCTCATCAACAGGTAATGTGCAAGAAATCGAAGCCAGGTCAGCGGCCAGCGCAATGCCCAACGCGGATAGTGATACACGAGCCTTTCCGCCGCCTGAGCTCGCAACATTCGCTCCAAATCCCCCACCGTGTGTGCGGTACCGAAACCGGCTTCACTGAGATCAACCTGGTAGCGATCTTCCAAGGCGCCCAGCAATTCCATGCGATCCAGCGAGCCCAAACCCAAGTCGGAGTCGAGATTCGATTCAGCACTCACCCGCGCTCCGCTACGTCTTGTGATACCCGCGATGAGCTCGGCCAACGGACTAATCTCGGCTCTGCCCGTACTGTCTGATTGCACCGGCGGTTGCAAGATCTGAGCCTGGGCTGCCTGCTGAATCAAATTCCGCCGCGGCTTTTGAGTGGAGGTGCGTGGAAAGTCTTCTTGCGGCCACTGCATCCATCTGTGCACCCGTTGATACTCCGCCAAAGACTGATTTGCGCGCTCGACTGCCGCTTCCAAACTAGCGTCTTCGCGCGCAATAACTACCGCATAGGGCTCGGCATTTCCCTCTCGCTCGATCCCCACCACGACGCAATCCTTCACTTCTGGTTGGCGCCGCATCGCGGCCTCGAGATCCTCGGAATAAACATTCATCCCGGCCGGAGTGACGATCACATCTTTCTTGCGCCCCTTGAAATAGAGGTTGCCGGCTTCATCCAGTGCGCCAATGTCGCCGGTGCGATACCAGCCGTGTTCGTCGCCAACTGTCTGTTGGCCGCGTCCATCCCAGTAGCTGGCAGCCACACCCGCGCCGCGCACCAGAATCTCACCATCCTCGGCCAGCTTGATTTCACGCCCAGGAAGCACTTTCCCGATCGATCCCTTACCCAGCCGGAAAGGATGGTTCACACTGATCAACGAAGTCGTTTCCGTCAATCCGTATCCCTGGATCACGGCGTAGCCCAGGCGTCCCCAGAACTCTTCAGTATTCCCATCAAGCGCCGCGCCGCCCGAAATGAAAGCCCAGAATTTCCAGCCGAACCGGCCATGGATATGCCGGAACATCCACCACCGGCGCAGAAAGTGTTTGCCCTCTGCCAAGCGGAAACGGCCGCGAAAGTTATCCAGTTTCCCTTCACCTTCCAGATCGCGTTCCACTTTATCCATCAGCGACTGCAATACTCGCGGCACGCTGACCAACACTGAAATTCGCTCCCGCTGAATGGTGCGGACGATCTCGGATGGCTTGAGCTCCTCCTGGAAAATGACCGCGCCTCCGAGCAGCGGCGGCAGAAACATCCCGAGAAACTGTCCGAAGATATGGCTCAGCGGCAACAAGTTCAAGAACCGAATGGGGTGCACCCAGCGCTCATACTTGAGGTAAGCCCCCGTCCGTTGCTGGAAGGGCTCGATGTTGGCCAGCACATTGCCGTGCGTGATCACCACTCCCTTGGGGTCGGCGGTCGTGCCTGACGTAAACACGATTTGCAGGATGTCGCCACCACCAAGAGCGGGGTTCGGAACCGGCAATCGAGAATGATGACCGAGCTCTTGCGCGAAATCCTCCAGAACCAAAGTAGGGGGCGCGGGACTCATCCCACTGGCCTGGTCGTGAGCGTGCCGTCTTGAGCAAACCAACAGTTTGCCCTCGACCCGCCACAGAACCCGTCTCGCGAAATCGGCGGATGCCCCATGATCCATCGGGACCACAATCACCCCGCGCATCGCGACCCACTGAGCACAATTCTCGCCCCAAAGCATGACGCGGTCGCCTTTACCGATTGCGCGCGCCTCTAATTCCCGGACGAAGCGAAAAGCCCCATCCACGACTTGGCCATAGGACCACCACTCCATCCGGTACCCGGACCGCTGCCCATACGCGGGTTCTTTGCGGTGCGCACGGAAGTTCGCCAAGAAGAATTCTGCTAACGATTCGGCCATAGGAGGGCGGCGAGAAATCCAGCCTGAGCCTTGCCTCTCACGCAAGTTTAGCCGCTTATAAACGGGAAACGTTACTCGCAATCCCTGGGGGAGAAGGAGCACCGATCTCCGGAGTTCGGTCAGCCGATTATCCGGAAGAGTCGCGTCTGTCACTGAGGCCGTGTAGAAGCGGGACAGCCTCCGCACGACCGACCATCCGAGGCGTTAATCGCTGCGGTTCAACACTGTTGCGTTTATCTTCGGTCAAGATTCGACCTCTCGGCTGGCGAAGGTAGGAGGCAAGCAATCTTTGAGGTCACAGGTTGTGTTTCCGGCTACTTCATTTCTCGCGTTCCAGTTCCCACCGAAGTCCAAATGTGTACGTCGGCTTGTAGTACTCGCGCTGAATCGGAAACTGGGAACTGCCCTGGTAGAATCCGAACACCTCGTTGTTCAAATTCAGACCCGAGACAATCGCGGTAAGGCCCTTTCCGGTAGAGGCAGCCTTGGGCGTCAACCTGGAAGTGCGAGTACAGGTACACGGAGGTACACGTCGCCGAGGGGCCCTTTGACGCCGAGGGGAGTAGGATCGGGAATGGGATCGGTCGCGTTCGGAATGCAAACGCCATTCGGCTGGACTTGCTCTCCATTTTGGCAGGCGGCAAAAAAGTAACTGAAGATGTTGGCGCCGTTATAAGCTATGCCGGCCCTTAAACTTAAAGAAAGGCGTCGGCGATCATACGTTGGACTGATGTTAAAGGTGTGGGGAGCTTGGCGCAGCAGCGCCGGGCTATCGATGCGAAGACCATTCCTCGCCTGAGAAGTGGCATAGCTGTAGTTGGCTGAGACCCCCACTCCGCTCAGGAAACCTGGGAGGTAGGTGAAGTGTTGTTGGAAGGCTAACTCGAGGCCCGCAACGTGAGCGCTGCCAGAGTTCGCGGCCTGATTCACATAGCAGGTTGAGGATGGGCAGCCTGCGCTGGGCCTAGGTCCGGATAACAGACTCACGATGGGATCGGTCAGCCTCTTGTAGAAAAAGCCGGCTTGGATCGAGCCCAGCGGAGTTAAATATCGCTCGTAGAGGACGTCGAAGTTGTTCCCATGCTCAGGCTTGAGGGCCGGGTTTCCGATTGTCACGGTGGCAGGAGTTGTCGAGTTGTCCAGGCTGGTAGCGGTGGTCAGGAATGATGGATCCGGACGAGAGAGTCCCCGGGCATAAACGAATCGCAAAGCGGAATCATTCTGGCGGTCGAGGCGCATGCGGAGCGAGGCGCTGGGCAAGACGTCAATGTAGGAGCCCTTACCCGGAAACGACAGCGTTCCTGCCGTGTTGTCAAAGCTAAGGGTGCGATCCTGCGTCCCCTCAAAGCGCACGCCAGCGACGACGCGGAAGCGGCTGAAATCGAGGCTGTTCATAACATAGCCAGCAGTTACGCGCTCGTCCAAATCAAAATTGTTCGAGTTCGGAGAGTTGCCCGTGCTGACGGTGAACTGATTCGGGTTCGCGGCGAGGTAGGCATTGACCGCTTCCCAGCTGATCCCGGGGCCGTATTTATGGCCGCCATAATAGCCGGAGTTGTGGAAGTTCGTAACGAACAGCGAAGCGGGTATCGCGGTCACATCGTTCGGGGTGTAGTCAACCTCGTAGGAGTCGTCGAATTTGTGAGCGTTCCGAACGTAGAATCCGGTCTCGAAGGTGCTGGTGTGCGAACCGATGTGGTAGTTCTTCGCGTACGATACGGTGCCCTCCAGGTTGAGTTGGGCGGTCTTTCCGTGGTCGGATCGCTGAATCTGGTTGAGCTTCATGTTCGCGGGGGTTATAGGCCTCATGAAGCAGGCTGGCGTGAACTGCGGGAGGTAGGGATTCTTCGTAGCATTCGGATCATACTGGCAGTTGCTGGTGGGCGGGTTAACGCCGCCGGGCGGGAAATAGTTGAAGATGGTATGCGATTCGCCGCCGCCGATGGGATTCCGCATGCGAGCGCGACCCACCGCCAATTGCCAGCTTACCAAGGACGTGCCAATGGCATGGTCGCCGCCGACCGACAGGCTCGCGACTTGGAAGTCGGGATTGCGGATCTTCGTGGTGAACTGCGGGACATTAGAGCCTGGGATGCCAGTGTCGTTCATATTCAAGATGTACTCGAACTGATGGCCGTAGTCCTTGAAGTCGGAGTACAGGGTATGCACATGGAGGTTGGAGGATTCGGATTTGTAATCGGCGCTGCCGCCGAAGCCGTAGCGCTTTCGATCATATAGATACTCGCGGATTGCGACGCTAGTGATATCTGGAACGAGGGTCTGCCATTCTGAAGCACCTGCCAAGGGGCCGGCTCAAGATCATCGATTCCCCGGCCGTTGTAGTCGTAAGATCCGCTGATCATCACGCCAAAGCGTTTTTGCGCGCCGAAGCGATCGCCGACAGTGCCGCCGAACTCGTAGACCGAGCGCGTGTTGGCGATGGGGGTAATCCCGCCCAGCCCGTAGAGAATGAGGGTGGGCCGGTCCCCAGCCTTTTTGGTCACCAGATTCACCGATCCCCCGATAGCGTCGCCGTTCATGTTGGCTTGCAGCGTTTTGTTGATCTGGACCGACTCGATCAGATCGGCTGGGATTACGTCCAACTTCACCTGGCGTACGCCCCCTTCCGGAGAAGGAACTTCCACGCCATCGAGGGTCAAGTTAGCGAGTCGGGGCTCCGTGCCGCGAATCTGGACGTACTTGCCCTCACCTTCATCGCGTTCCAGCGTAACCCCGGGCAGCCGGCCAACGGCGTCGGCGATATTCGCGTTGGGAAGGCTGGTGATTACCTCTGAGGGCAGAACGTTAAGAATATTGTCCGCGACTTTTTCTTCGTTGATGGCCTCGGCTTCGCCATGCGCGCGCTCCGCGGTCACGATGACGACATCGTTCTTCGAAGCTACGTCGAGGACTATATTCAGGCGCGCGGTCTGGCCAGCGGTCACCGTGACGGTCGTGGTCGAAGGCGCAAATCCGACATAGTTGACCGTGGCGGTGTACGTCCCCGGGGCAATATTTGTGATCGTGAACTGCCATTGGCCGTCCGATACCGCTGAAGACCCGTTCTGTAGCTCCACCCGCGCCCCCGGCAAAACCGCCCCTGTGGAGTCCTTGATGATCCCAGCGACCCCGCCGACCTGCGCGACAGCAGGACTGGAGACGAAGAGGGCGATGGTGAACACAAGCGCGAGAGAGGAAAGAATTGAACACATACTCCTGAAGCCTCCAGCTTGATGGGATGTCGACCGCGACTGGAGATGACCCGGCGAACCGCGCGGTGCTAGGAAATGGCGTGTAGTAAATTAGGAGTCTAAGAAAAGTTGGTTACTGCAATGTTTCAGGAGTGTTGAGGGCAGGTTAATTTTCGATGAATATTTTTTTAGATTGTCGAGCGGAAGGCGCGTAAGGACCCATAAATCTGCAGGCAGGACAGAAATCGAGGCCAATCTTCGTCACCAGGTTGGGAGTGAGAAGAACAAATAAAAACGACCTTGGGGGATGAATAACGCTAGTGCTGACGGACCACTCGGAGGCGATCCTACTGGTATGAACGCTACTCTCTCCCCACGCCCAGCGCATCCGCCGCCCGATTGATGTAGTTGAACCAGGAAGCAATCAGAGTAATCTGCAGAATGCCGCGGTCATCGAATCCGGCCGCGCGCAATGCTGCTATGTCATCCTTCCACACCTTCGTTGCATCCCGGGTCACCTTGACTACGTAGTCCAGCATCACCCGCTCCTGCGATGTGATCGGCGCGGTCGTGTAGTCCTTTTCAAGCGCCTCGACCAGCTCTTTGTCCAGCGTCACCCTACGCAGAAACTCTGCGTGTGACTCGATTCAATACTTGCACCGGTTCGTCACCGAGACCACCGTGGTGATCATCTCGTGCTGCCGCCGATTGAGCGGAAGGTCGGGCGACATGAGCACTCCAAACGTACTGAAGGCGTGATAGAGCGCGTCGGGAATTAGCGTGTGCGATCCCACGATTGACGACCCGCCGCTTTCGTCTGGATGCACCGGATCGGCATATTCCTTGGGATACACGAGCCTCTGGTCAGCAATGGCCTTGCGCAGTTTCTCATCAGCTTCTGAAGCCGGAATAGTTCTGATCCAGGTCATATTGAGAAGTTGTTCCTCGTGTCTTAGGTTTAGAATTTCTTGGTTTCCAAGCTACACTCTCGTTTCCGGGGTGCCAAGCCCCACCGAAGTTGGGATCTTTCTCGACTCACCATCTGCAGCATTCTCGCAACTCCTACTCCATGGAATGGCCGCGGATTGCCGGTGTATCATCCAGCATCTATCTGGAAACAGCCCATCGGATCCGTGTTCTTCTCCCGAAACTCCGGAATTCATGGGGTGCATTGCTGATCCGCTAGTCCCCATCCTTGTCTTACGAGGCCATCTTGGCTGAGTCGCAGGCTTATGTGCCACATGTTCCCTTCGTAACCCACTTGTACACTCCCTTTTGGTAACCCTTAGTAACCATGCGATTTGCCATGTCCAGCCGTACAATTGGCCTTGTCCGACCGGCCATCTCGACTGCATCTGGGATTGGCGTAGACGATTACCTGGGGATGTTTCCCAGGAATGGTTGGTAGCTTCCGCGATAAGACCAGGGGCTGGAGTTCGTACCTATATGGCGTTCGGTTTCGGGTTCAATAAGCAAAAGGTCCTCAGCGCTGCGGAGAAGTATGTCCAGCAGGGCAAGCTGCAAAATGCCATCGCTGAGTACGACAAGATCCTCAAGAATGATACCAAGGATCTCACGGTGAGTAACACCGTGGGAGACCTCTACGCCCGCATGGGCGATAACGACAAGGCCACGGACTGTTTTAAGAGTGTGGGCGATGCCTATGCCACCCAGGGATTCACGGTCAAGGCTATCGCCATGTACAAGAAGATCAGCATCCGCATTTTTCAGAAGATCCTAGAAATGGATCCGGAGAACACGGCCATGCGCGTCCGGTTGGCGGAAGTGTATGTCCGCCTGGGCAAAAAGACCGAGGCTTGGCAGATTTTTTCCGCAGCCGCTGAAACCATGCGGTCAAAGGGGTCGCTGGGTGGCGCCGAAGAGGTGCTGCAGCGCATGCTGACCCTTGATCCCGCCAACAGTTATGCCCTGCTGATGCAGGGTCGGAATCTGCTCGAATCAGGCGACGCCGAAGCGGCCATCACTTGTCTGCAAAAAGTCGGCGATATTGACTCCAAACCAGAGGGCCTGCATGACTTGCTCAAGGCTTACCTGCATGTGGGGCGCCTCTCCGATGCCGGTACGCTGGCCAATAAGCTTTTGGCTGTTCACAACGACCTGGCCGCGATCTCCGGTTTCGTCGACGCTCTGATGCATGCCGGCCAATATGAGAACGCGCTGCTGGTCTACGATCAACACTCCGAGCGGCTGCTCTCCACAAACTCAGCGAAGGTCCTGGAGAGCCTGCATGCCATCATCGGTCATGTCCGCGAAAACCCTGCTTCTCTGGAGAAATTGCTGGCTCTTTTCCTTAAGGCCGGAGAAAACACTCACGTCACCGAGGTATACGAATTGTTGGCGCACGCTTCTGTCCAGTCCGGCGACCTGTCGCGCGCCCGTGATCTGTATCAGAAGCTGGCCACCATGGAGCCTCAGAACCCCCTGCACATGGCGAACTACCAGCAGGTGGTAGCACAGCTCGGAGGGACTAGCGCGGACGTAAAGCACATCACTCCGGAAGAAGCTGCCGTTATCGTGGACGAGTTGGAGGCCACCGCTCCTCCCGTTCACCAGCACTATTCCGATGAAGTCGCGCTGGCTGTCCGCTCCGCGCTCACCGACGCCGAACTCTTTATCTCGTACAACATTCCTGCTAAAGCTTTGGGACCTCTGGTTGCAGTGCTGCCGCAAGCTCCCAACGATTTGCGTTTGAACCAGCGTCTCGCCGCTCTGCATACTCGCGCCGGCCGATTGGCTGAAGCTGCGGTTTGCTGTCATACCCTGCAAAATATCTACTCGGACGCGGGATATCCCGAAGAAGCCACTCGTTATGGCGAGCTTGCGGAGCGTTATGAACAGCGATCCTCAACATCGATGGCTGCTGTGGCAGAAGACATTTCGTTAACCGAGATAACACCTGGGGGAACTGCCATGGCGCACGCCGCCGCAGTCCCGTGGCCGGCATTTGCACCGGCACCGGTTCATGAAGCTGCCCATGCATCCAACAGCGCTGAAATTGAATTTGCCATCGTTGCAGGGCCCGCAGAGCCCTTGAATGAATCTGCTCCGGCAATGGACGAACTCGATTTGTCTTCAGAATGGGAAGACTCGGTTACGGTTGAAGAAGACACGCCTGCCGCAGAGGGCGCTGCTCTTGAAATCAGCGACGCTGTGGGCGACCACGATCTCCCCGCCGCCGATGCTAGCCGCGATACTAACGACGAGAAGTCCGAAGAGACCGTCGAGGAAGTACGTTTCTATCTTGGCCACGGCATGTCTGATCTGGCATCGGCAGCATTCACCAAGCTGCAGACTTTGACTCATGACCGGGCTTTGCTGGACACCCTGCGCGCCGAAATCGAGGCCGCAAGTCAGGCCCCTGCCGGCGAAGAAGAATTAAGTGTTCCCGATTCCATCGAGGAAATTGCGGCCGAGGACATCCCCAGCGCGGAGCTGCCCGCAGAAGAGATCACGGTTTCTCTCGAGGACGCGCCCGCCAGCGAAGTGACTCCGTCGGCCTGGGAACCTGCACCAGAAGTAGCCGCGTCGGCACCCGAAGTTGAACCCGAAGTCAGCGTCGAGCAGCCGGGCGTTCTGAAGGAATTTGTCGCCGATCTCGAGTCTTCCCTGGGTGACAGCTTTCTCCCGGGCGCTGTCGAGCACGCTGCCGAGGCGACCGCGACTGACAAGCATCAGAGCCAGCAACGCGCTAAAACAACCGAACCTCACATCCAGCCGGCCGCTCCGGTTGAGCGCCATTCCGATGAGGCGCCGGCCTTGGGTGAGCTCGTCGCCGACCTGGAAGCCTCGCTGGGCGATGATTTCTTGAAGGGCGCTCCGGTCGCTGAACCTGAACCTGTTTCCGCCCTTGCACCCCAAGCGCCGCCGCCCGTGGCACCGCCGCCAGCCGCGCCGCCGGCAGTCGCCCCGCCTGTCAGCGTTCCTATGGCTGCGGCGGCAGCAGCCGCCGGGACCACACCGGCAAGCGCTGCAACCGTGCCACCGCCTAAACCTTCTGCCGCCCATTCGATGCCGGTGGGCGCAGCCAAATCCTCTCCATTCGCCGAGGATGCGGGCGTGGATCTGGCTGAGATGTTCGGCGAACTCAAACAGGATCTGGAAGCCGATGTGGCTTCCGCGGACGAAGATCCGGAGACCCACTACAATCTGGGGATCGCCTTCCGTGAAATGGGCCTTCTCGATGAGGCCATTGGCGAATTGCAGAAGGCTTGCCAGTCGGTGGAGCGCGGTCACGTCTTCCCGCAGATCATGCAGGCCTACACCTGGCTGGCCCAGTGCTTCCTCGATAAGGGAGTTCCGGAAGCCGCCATCCGCTGGTACGACAAGGCTCTCGGCATTCCCAGCATTGACGGAGATACGCGCGTCGCCCTGCACTACGAATTGGGAGCCGCCTACGAGACTTCGGGCGACAAACCTTCTGCTCTCAAGCACTTCACTCAGGTCTACGGCAGCAACATTGACTATCGCGACGTCGCCGAGCGCATCAAGGCCCTGAAGTCGTAGAATAGTTCGATGGCTTTCATCCCTAGCTTTTGCCGGCCAGCGCTTGAAGCGCACTCGAAATCTCGCCCGAACGCTTTCCCGTCTTTTCGACCGCAGAGGGGCGCTTAATGGCCGAGCCCGATCCCCCCGAAAACCGGGCTGACGATCCGTCTGCGCCCGGCCCAGCGCAAACTTCCGGAACTCAGACTGCGATCCTGGATCCGCCGCTTCCGCTCGGTCAGAAACACACTGGACTTCAACTCTGGCTGCACCGTGTTTCCGTCTTTCTATTTGTCCTGATCAGTGCGGTCGCTGGAGTGTTCCTTGTCATCTTGCCTTGGACGCCGGAATGGACCGACAACTCTCTCCTGCTCATGTTTCCCAACCTTCGCACCTTCGTCTCCAGCGGCTTCTTCCGCGGTCTTTGCAGCGGCTTGGGACTGTTGGACATCTGGATCGGCTTCTGGGAGGCTCTTCACTACCACGAAAACAAGTAGCCCCCAAAATAATATGCTGCATCCGGATTCCCACTCCCACCGTCGCTGTCGCTGCAGTATTCTGAAAGTCGTGGAAGACGGCCGGCAAGTTTGCCGAACGAGAATTTTTGCATGACTGAAAAACTGAAGTCAGCGCCACTCGCCTATCAGAATCAGGCTTTTCTCAACAGTCCCGACGGGCGCATTCTTCGCATACTGTCGGAATACCAGGAACCGTTGGCGCGGTTTCGTCGTGAGCAAATCCAGGACACCGTCGTCTTCTTCGGTTCCGCCCGCTTTTCCGGTCACGCCGAAGCCAAGAAGAGCCTGACCGCAATAGAAAAGAATGAAGCGAAAGCCCCGCTCCACCAGCAGGAACTGCACGTGAAGCGCGCCGTGGCTGCCGTAGACATGGCTCAATATTACGAAGACGCCCGCCGGTTGGCCTTTCTGTTAACCAAGTGGTCCTCTCAGATACCTGCCCGCCGTCACCGCTTTGTCGTCACCACCGGGGGCGGACCGGGAATCATGGAAGCCGCCAATCTGGGCGCCCACGAGGCCGGCGGCAAGACCATCGGCTTGAATATTCATCTGCCCTTCGAGCAGGATCCGAATCCCTACCTCACCCCGTCGTTGAACTTCGAGTTCCACTACTTCTTCATGCGCAAGTTTTGGTTCGCCTATCTTTCCAAAGCCCTGGTCATCTTTCCCGGCGGCTTCGGCACCATGGACGAGCTCTTTGAAATCCTCACGCTTGCGCAAACCGACAAGCTGGCCAAGAAGATTCTGGTCGTGATTTACGGCAGCAAATACTGGAACCGCATCATCAACTTCCAGGCTTTTGTCGACGCCGGCACCATCGCGCCAGAAGACCTTGATCTATTCAAAATCGTGGACTCTCCGGAGGACGCGTTCGCATTCCTTCGCGAAGGCCTGACCGCTTACCACCTCGACCAGCCCAAGAAACCCGAAGTGGTGCCCGAAATTGCAAAGACCAGGCCGTAACCGTCATCGTTTGACTCTGGTGCGCCCAGTACGGCCCGGTTCCGCCCGGCGTGCTCCGCCTTCTACGGCCGTAAACACGTTGCGCCCGAAGAATATGCGCAGGCCGTGGGGGCGTAAGAAGTAAAGAGAAAGTTCGCTCTCGCGAGCGCGGCTTTCGCGCTGAAATCCGGCCGCGGGCTGCAACTGCATTAGACTGGCATCTAATGCCTCGCCGCCCCATACTCTGTTACATCACCGACCGCAAAGCCTTCGCCGGCGACGAATCCGCGCGCCGAGGGCGCCTGCTGGAGAAGATCACACAAGCCGCCCGCGCCGCAGTCGCATACATTCAGCTCCGCGAAAAAGATTTGTCCGCCCGCGAACTGGAATCGCTGGCGCAGGAGGCCATCCGTATCATTCGCGACGAATCAAGGTTGAGAACTGACCAATCAGACCGCAGAAACGGAGACGTGAACTCAAGAACTGTTCTTCTCATCAACTCCCGCACCGACATAGCACTCGCAGTGAATGCCGACGGCGTACAGCTGCGCTCCGACGACGTGTCCCCCTCCATCGTCCGCAAGATATGGTCGCGTGGCGCGGGCACTCCTGCCCGCGAAAGCCATCGATCTGAACCGATCATTGGGGTGTCCTGTCACTCCCCCTCGGATGCCGCCCGCGCCGCAACAAATGATGCCAACTTCGCTGTCTTTGGCCCTGTCTTCGAGAAAAAGGACGCACCCGGCTCTATGCCCGCCGGTCTCGAAACCCTGCGTGAAGCTTGCCGCGCTGACATCCCCATCCTCGCCCTGGGCGGCATCACTTTAAATAACGCTGGCTCCTGCCTCGATGCTGGCGCCGCAGGCATCGCCGCGATTCGCCTCTTTCAGGAAAACCAGGTCGCCGAAGTCATCCGCATACTGCGCAGTCAGTAGGCTCGACTTGGCATCAGTCTTGAAAATCTCGAACATCTTGGACAGCCGCCGCGCCCATGTCGCCTCCCTGCTTTGCCTTCAGGTTCGAAACAGCCATCCCCTTCTTAGGAGTGAACCAGCGCCTTTTCCGGTTTCCGTTTCGCCATCCCCCGCTGGTAGACTTTAACCTCGGCCAAGAGACCAGCGGCCATCCCGGACAAAATGTCGGCTTCTCGATCGCAATCCACTGTTTCCATCTGGTTAGAACCATCTTTGGTTCCCATCCCTCAAGGCTGGTTCCTCATGGGCTCCGACGCCGGTCAAGACTGCGAACGTCCCGTCCACCGTGTCTGGGTCGATGCTTTCCTGCTGGCAGCCACACAGATCACCAACGCGGAATATGAACTGTTCCTCCGCC
>WNFD01012592.1_pt1 | contig 15422 bp, 16 predicted proteins | sample 5400491 | NCBI WGS metagenome assembly WNFD01 (sample SAMN13153343, study PRJNA577476) | soil metagenome | isolation source: 120 cm saprolite under Douglas fir tree site 2 hole 2 replicate 2 | place: USA:California | collected 2015-04-18 | reverse complement strand
GAGCCCTGAATCGAGGGTTTCGAACTAAATCGAATCCGCGAACGGAAGTCGTTCACGGATTCAATTAGCCCGCACCTGTGAGCTTGCACAATTTTTCCGGACAACCTGACGGTGGAGCTTGTCCTCAGGCCTCCAGCATTTTTCGTGCTTCGGTGGGTGTTGCTACTTCGTGACCCATCGCATGGATTACCGACACGGCGCGCTCCGTTATTTGCGCATTACTCAATTGACCGTCACGGGTGTACTGATAATCCTCCAGGCCGATGCGTACGTGGCCACCGAGACTGACAATGATCGGTACCAGCGGCAGGTTATCGCCCCCTAATGTGGCGGCAAACCAGTTCACGCGCACGTCTTTGATCATTTCGAGATAGGCTTCGAGGCTTTTCAGGGTCGGCGGCAGTCCGAACGGCAGCTCCGGTCCGCCGAGATAAAACTTCAGCAACAGCGGTTCGGTCAGGATTCCTTGATCGAGAAACACCAGCGCGGCGCGCAGAAAGCTCGGATCGAAAATCTGGAGGGTCGGCCGCAAGCCGAGTTCGCGCGACTTGGTCAGGAAATAACGAATGGTCTCGTATGAATTGCAATAAACAAAATCTTCGTTATGAACCTTTTTCGACGCCGGATCGTAAGCGACCAGATTCACCGAACCCATGTCGCCGGCGCCCAGGTCTGGCTTGGTCACTGGGTCCTTTGACAATTCGATAAAATGGCTGAAACGTTTTGCCGGGTCGTCGCCAAAGGGAAATGTCGGCCACAGCAGCGCCTCGCAGCCGCGCCGGGCCCTTCGATAAACTTCCGAGTAGTAAGGTACGTCCTGCACCCATTTGCCGCTTTCAGGGTCGCGCACGTGAAAATGGATCAGGGCCGCGCCCGCCTTGCAGGTCGCGATCGCGTCGGCGGCAATTTCCGCAGGGCTGTATGGGATGTGCGGATTGAGTTTCCGCATCGCATTGCCGTTGATTGCAGCCTCGATCATAACTTTTGGCATCGTCTTCCTCCTTGTGGATATCCACGCGGGCATCACCACCGCCCTACTTCCGGAACTTCCGGTACCACCGCCGTCGGTCAGCTTCGCCTCTTCCGCAACTGAGCGGCCGAGGCGCAGGCAGAAGCTGCCGAGGGCTTGTACAAGTGGGCTGTAACAGTGAAATCGGTATCGCTGGAAATCCTCCCCCTGACCAGGGAAGAGGAGAGCCTGCCCTGAGGAGCGCCAGCGACGAATGGGTTAGGTGGGGGTCGTCCGGCTTCGTTTCGATACGACACGTCCAAGTTCGTTGTCAACGTTACAGGCCACTAGATGACCGGATGCTTAGCAGGAATGGATGGCGCTGACCAGCGCATCGAGAGACCGATGCATGGCTCATGCACTGGGATGGACACAAGCGGGGAGTTGCATATGGGTCGGAGACCACCCGCGCGCGGATGAGAATCCAATCCCTCCCCCTGACCAGGGAAGAGGAGAGCCTGCCCTGAGGAGCGCCAGCGACGAATGGGTTAGGTGAGCGTTGTCTGACGGCATTTTCACAACAGACACAATCTTCCAACTGCGGCAGCGCTTGTGACATTCTGGAAACCTCAGTTGATGTCTAGTGTCCTGAGTCGGAAGTTCTTTGAAGAAGTTCGAAACGTCTCGGCTTTTCTATTTGATAGCAGCGACGCGAGGGTAGGCACACAGCTGGGGAAAGCGCCGAGGCATATCAGCCCAGGGCAACGCCCTGGGTTTCTCTGGTTGAAAAAAGCGCCTGAAGGGGCGCAGGGAATCTTCATCCGATCATTTCATTGTCAACAGGTGAATGCGATGAACGATGGTATGGGGTTCTGATTGCCTCCTCCTTAGGAGGGCGGACGGAATATTTGAACGCACGAAACCCAGGGCGTTGCCCTGGGCTGGAATCCTTCGCGCCGTTGGCGCGATGAAGATGGCCAATAGTCAGCTCGATTTTGTAAGCGAACTTGAGAATCAGGATACTAGCAGGTTGTTGAAAAAGTCTTCACCACCTGCTTCCCCCGCTGTAAACTGCTCTGAAAATAGACGATTTTCTTTTCTTGGTTCGTTATTCATAAGGTCATGGTGGAGTGTTCGTAGCAGCCGAGTCCCTTCCGTCATCCCGACCGAAGTGGAGGGATCGCGTCCTGTCTGAGGGCGCAGGGTACAACCTCCGCAAAACCAGCGCGTTCGGCGGTGCGAAGTATGGTTCCCACCACAGATGGTGCGCGATCCCTCGACTCCGCTCGGGATGACAGGCTGGGAACCGCTCCGAAAGGAGAAGTCGAGATCCTTGAACGAAAGGGGGGAACAGAGCCCTGAATTGAGGTTTTTGGGTTGAACCGGCAGGGAGTCGAGTCCGGATTGCTCGATCACGACCGCGCACGCTGCGCTTGCGACTGCGAAAGACGCGCCCCAAACAGATTACGAGCCGGTGACCGCAAATTCGTGTGCTTCAAGTGCAACGCCGGGCGCACAAGTGGGTTCGCAGTGTCGGTCGGCAACGCGCCCGACACTGGTTTCAACCTGAATCCGGCGTGATTCGTGATTGTGAAGGTGGTCTGCGAGCTTCTGTTAAAAGGTCTGAGCCGAGCTTTTGGTGGTTTGAGCCAAAGCTACCTAGTAGGTAGCTTTGGCTGCAAACGCCTTGCAGCGACCTAAAGCGACGGCCACAGCGCTTGGGTGGCGATCCGGCCAGTCGATCACGCCGGATTCAGGTTCAAACCTTGGCTAATCTTGCGCCGGCGGCATGCTGGCAACTGGGCACGAGTCATGATGTCAGACGCATCTAAATGGTCCTGTGGAGTGTTACTAGCGCAAAGTCAATGCGCATAATATACGGCCAAGCACGGATGCAAAAAAACAATTGGGGTCGATCCTGCTGCGACAAGTGCCTTAAAGAAATGGGATTTGGAAAAGACAGAGGCAACCGACGAGGCCAGCACGGAGCGCACGCCGACCTCGTCGCAGAAAGCAACCAGGAGGCCTCGGCTTCCTCTCATTCTTCACTCCCTACTGCTCAATCCTCCCAATCAGCGCGGAGCACGCCACTTTCGGTAGATATCGAAACTCTGCCCGGCGTGGGGCCACGGCGCAGCGCGGTGCTGCGTGCACGTCAGATCGCTACACTCGCGGACGCCCTGATGCATTTGCCGTATCGCTACGAAGATCTGCGACGCCGCGATGAGGTCACGACGTTGCGAGCAGGCACGACCGCGGTGGTGGAGGGCGCATTGCAGAACGTCGCGGACCGAGCGATGCCCGGACGGTGGTCGCGGCGGATGGCTACCGCGTTCCTCAGGCAGTCCTCTGGCAAGGGAATCCGGGTGGTCTGGTTCAATCTGCGCAGCGGGAACCTGCCTGCTGGTGAACCGCTGGTCTTGTCGGGACGCGTGACCAGTGCGCCGAATGGAACCTTGGAACTGGTTCATCCGGAAATCTATCGCCTGCGCGATGGCGCGGCTCCCGCCATACGCCCAATTTACAGTCTGCCGGCCGAGATTTCGCAGCGTTTGTTTACCTCGATGATTGGACAGGCTCTCCAGCATGGTAGCCGCGCCGGCCTCGACGCTATCCCGCCGGAGCTACGCAAGGGGGGGAAGCTTTGCGACGTTATCGAGGCACTGCGCTATCTGCATACGCCGCCTGCCGACGCAAGCCTCGAACAGTTGCAGGCCGGCGCAACAGTGGCTCATCGCGCGCTTGCCCTGGACGAGATGTTTACCTTTCAGCTCGCGCTCGCTCGCGAGCGTTCGCGCCTGCGAACCAGAGCGGGCGCGGCGCTCGCCGGTCAAGCGCGCTTAACCTCGGAACTGAGGGCATCGCTGCCGTTTGCGCTGACGGCATCGCAACTTCGCGCGATCGACGAAATCTCAGCCGAGCTTGCCGGACCATCACAGATGAATCGCATTCTTCTCGGCGACGTCAGCAGCGGCAAAACCCTGGTCGCCTTTTATGCCGCCCTGCGCGCGGTTGATTCGGGCTGGCAGGCAGCGATCATGGCGCCGACCGAATTACTCGCCGAGCAGCATTTCGCCAATTTCAACCGAATGTGCGGGCGGCTCGGCATCACCGCGGCCTTGCTGACGGGGAGGGTCGGGACCAGCGAACGAGCCAGGCTTCTGCGCGCGCTCCGGCGCGGAGAGATTCCGGTGGCCTTTGGCACCCATGCCTTGATCCAGGAAGGAGTGGCGATGCGCCGGCTCGGAATCGCAATTATCGACGAGCAACATCGGTTCGGCGTTTTCGACCGTGCCCGGCTGATGGCGCTAGGCTCGCAAGCCAACGTTCTGCTGATGACGGCAACCCCGATTCCGCGCAGCCTGGCCCTCGCGTTATTTCGCAATCTCAACGTCTCTTCGCTCGATGAGTTGCCGCCGGGACGAACCGCGGTGACAACTGAGGTCGTCGGCGAAGACGCGCTTGCTGCAGTGGATGCGAGCGTCCGGGCAGAACTGGAGCGCGGCCGGCGCGCCTATTACGTGCTGCCGCTGATTGAAGGGGAGCAGGACGACCCGGATTCGGTGGTCGCGGCCGCCCGGCGGCTCGCCGCTGGACCGCTCAAGGAATTTGCGATCGGCATGTTACACGGCCGAATGCGGCCGGCGGAAAAGGACCAGGTGATGCGCGCGTTCCGTGACGGCGCTGTCCAGGTGCTGGTCTCGACCACGGTGGTGGAGGTTGGGATTGATGTGCCGCAGGCCACGATTATCGTCATCGTCGCCGCCGAGCGTTACGGCCTGGCCCAATTACATCAACTGCGGGGACGCGTGGGGCGCGGCGCCGATGCCTCGCGATGTTGCCTGATCGTGTCGTCTCAGGCCGGGCCGCAGGCGCGTGCACGCGTCGAACGGCTGGCACAGTGCAAGAGTGGCGCAGAAGTCGCGGAGTTGGACCTGCAGATGCGCGGGCCGGGCGATCTTTTTGGTGCCCGCCAGACCGGGGCGTTGCCTTTGCGGTTCGCCAGGTTCATCCGCGACTTCGCGCTAATCGAACAGGCCGGCGATCTGGCGCAAGAATGGTTGCAACACGATCCGGAACTCGCGGCCGCAGAAGCCAGCGGAGCGCGTAACGCGCTCGCCCGAATGCTGGATTTCGGCTTTAGCCTCGGCGATGTAGGATAATACCCGGGAGGTGGGTCGCGCTGTCCGGCAGCGGTTGTATGGTCCAAGTGGATAGTGACGGCTAGCAGGGGGCGCGCTAGGCTAAGCACATGCCCACCCCACCGGAACTCGACTACATTACGGTGAAAGGCTTCCGAAGCATTGCCTCGTTAGAGAAGCTTGTTCTAAGGCCGATCAATGTCCTCATCGGCGCTAATGGTTCGGGTAAATCGAACTTTGTTGCGGTCTTCTCTTTTCTGCGGGAGGTTACCGAGGGCCATTTGCACGAATATGTGCGAGTCGCCGGCAGCGCGGATCAATTGTTACACTTCGGTTCGAAGACAAGCCAGCAAATGGAATTCCACCTCTCCTTCCTCAACGAGGTGAATCAATATCGTCTGACTCTCAAACCGACGGTCGACGACAACCTCTATCCGGCGGAGGAATTAGTCTATTTTTGGAATAAGGACCGCGACCCAAGCCCCTTCATTGAGTCGATCACCCCGCGCGCTGATGGTCGAGAGGCTGGCATCAGCGATCCTAGAGTTGTCCGAATCCCCGGCTGGGTCCGCACTCGTCTTGAAGGGCTCCGCGTATATCACGTCCATGACACCAGCGCGTCCTCTCCAATGCGGAAAACCGCGCGCCTGCACGACAACGCTTTCTTGCGGCCGGACGCTTCAAATCTCTCTGCCTTCCTATATCTCCTGCACAAGAAACACCCCGACTCATATGCGCTGATTCGGCGGGCAGTGCAGCGTGTTGCACCGTTCTTCGACGACTTTGTTTTGCGACCCGACCCCCTGAACGAAGAAACCATCAGGCTCGAATGGAAACACACGAATTCGGATCAGTATTTCGGGGCTGCCGCACTTTCAGACGGGTCCTTACGATTCATCGTGCTCGCTACATTGTTGCTTCAGCCCGACCGATTTCGTCCCTCGGTTATCCTGATCGATGAGCCGGAACTCGGTTTGCACCCGTATGCGATCACGCTCCTTTCTTCGCTGGTGAAGCAGGCCGCGGAGAAAACGCAGGTGATTCTTGCGACGCAATCCTCGCTTCTCCTGGATCATTTCGAGCCGGAGGACGTTCTTGTGGCGGAGCGGTCTCACGGAGCAACACAGCTTCGACGCCTCGAGCCCGCCCGCTTGGAGTCGTGGCTGGAGGATTACAGCTTGGGCCAGCTTTGGGAGAAAAATGAATTGGGTGCGAGGCCGAGCCCAGAGTGAGCTATGGCGCGCCTGCTGGTCCATGTGGAAGGTCAGACCGAGGAAACCTTCGTAAACGAATTACTGAGCCAGTATCTCGTTCAACGCGGGTTCGAAAGCGTCAGTGCTCGACTAGTGGGTAATGCGCGCCAGCGTTCCCACCGCGGCGGGGGCCGCGCATGGGACGCAGTTAGAAAGGATATCGTCCGGCACCTGAAACAAGACCAAGGGTGTATATCTACGACGATGGTAGACTACTATGGACTGCCGCGTTGGGGAGGCAAGGCGTGGCCGGGCCGTGAGAAAGCCGGATTATTGGACTTTGCTGAAAGGGCAATAACGGTTGAAGAAGGCCTCTTGAATGATATCTCCAACCAGATGGGCGGTGAATTCAATTCCAGGCGCTTCGTCCCGTTCGTGGTTATGCATGAATTTGAAGGACTGCTGTTCAGCGACTGCGCTGCGTTCGCTCGTGTTGTCGGGCGGCCGCAAATTGAGATTCGCCTCAGAACGATTCGTGATCAGTTCGTCACGCCCGAGGATATCGACGACTCACCTCAAACAGCGCCATCGAAAAGGGTAGAGGCTATTATACCCGGCTACACCAAGCCCTTGTTCGGGGTTTTGGCCGCGCTGGAAATCGGCCTCGACAAGATCCGCGAAGCCTGCGCTCATTTCCGAGCCTGGCTTGAGAAACTAGAGAAGTTGAGCCGTGAAATTTAGATCGGATTCTTGAAACATTATTCTTGCGTTTGATGTGCTCGATGTCGCTCCGGTCACGACGCCCGAACCCGTCTTCATCGAAGAGTGAGCCTGGCCCGGGACTTGGCAGCCCGGATTTCGAACGCAGCTTGGTAGTCAAGCTGCATAGCGAATAACCTCAAGTTCGGCGTGGCTACGGATATTCGCCAGAATCTCGTCGACGCGACCAAGAATTGCATCTTCGATCAGATATTCAGGACAGTTTGCGCATTGGAGAACAGGGAGGTTCTTGAGGATCACGATGCTCGTCTCTCGAACTTTGAATGGCAGATCCGTCCTCGTAGCCATTAGTTCGGCTCCGCACACCGTGCATTTCACCTATCGATCCTCCTGTCTTCAGATCGCTCTCCCACTCGACTCCCCGGAAACCAAGCGTCAATCTGACAACAGAGTGCATTAATAGACCCGCGCCATACAACGAGGAGCGCGCGCTATAGCTTAGGGCATATGGAGCAAACTTTCGCTGGAGTCCGGGCAGTTTTATAATCGCGAGCTCTGGCGAGCTCGCTAAGTAATGACCCTCTCTTGGCGCCAAAAGGATGGCGCCGTTCCCCCCCGGACCGGGGGAGAAATAAACCAGAATCACTCTCCGCCCTAACTCATCAGCCTGTCGAGTCGGGCCTGTTCGCGCGAGGCGGCTTACCATCCTGCACGGTGTGCAGGGAAGTTTTGGATGGCGGTTTTCGGGGCCGTCGTGCCGATATAAGCTAAGACAAGTGGCGGCCAAGGCAAACGAACCCAGACGCAAACAGACCCTTCAGGTGCGGCGGGAAATCTCGGCAGGCGGGGTGATCTGGCGCCGCCAGGAATCCGACGGCCGTATTCAGGTGGTGCTCGTGCGGCCGGCGGGCCGCGATACCTGGGTGCTGCCGAAGGGTCATGTCGAGCCCGGCGAGGCCGTGCTGGATGCCGCCGTGCGCGAGGCTTGCGAGGAGAGCGGACTGCAAGTCACACCAGGCGAGCGGCTGGGCGATGTTTCCTACGTGTATTCCTGGCACGATCGGCCCGATTTGCCGCCCGTGCGGATCTTCAAACGGGTCTACTTCTATCTGATGGAGTCGCACGGCGGCGACCTTTCAGCACATGACGCGGAAATCGACGAGGCCACTTGTGGCCAAAGCGCGTTCCCTATTGGAACGTTAAGGGCACCCACTGCGTCTCTACCATTTTAGATTGGTCCTTGACATCCGCGTCCTGCAGGCCGTCGCTATAATCATATGCTTCGAATCCCGTCGCGCTTTTGTCGAAGATTGTAAGCTGGTTACAGCTTACGGAGCCACCCCCGTCGTACACAGCGACCAGGGACAATTCGTCCAAATGGCGGAGGTCGACAAAGCGAAACGAGCAGAGCCGACCCCCCGTGTCATCCCGAAAGTGATTGATAAAGTCCCAGACCATTTTCCTCGCGGGCGGATTTTTTGCCAGGGTGTGGGCCGGATTAACCGACCAATCCATCGAGGCCAGATCTGGCGGTGCCGCCAACGAGCTCGACACGACCATGAATACACTAAGAATCGGCAGAGTCAGGGCGATTTTGTGCATGAATCAGCTCTCCGAATCAGCCACACGTGGTCTCAAAGTGCAAGCTGATGACCTCGGGTGATTCTGGATAGACTGCTCATCCAGGGCTCCGGCGCCGAGCGCGACGATCTGACATGCGGGCCGGGCGGCCGTGCCGCCGCCATTTGCTGATGATATAAACGCGCCGTTCGCCTCTCTTCGTTCCTTCTTCTCCACACGCTTTCGCGTGCGTGCGGCATTGGCTAGTGTGAAACATCACCCTGGCTTGTCTCTCGCGCAACCAAGCTCGAAGAGCGTAGGGCAGGGTAGCCATGGCGGAAGAACGAAGTACCCTCTATCTGGTCGACGGCTCCGGCTATATCTTCCGGGCTTTTTTTGCACTGCCGCGGCTGAACAATTCGCGCGGGCTGCCGACCAACGCTACCTACGGCTTCATCCGAATGCTGTTGAAGCTGCTCAAGGATGCGCGGCCGACGCATATCGGGGTCGTCTTCGATTCAGCCCGCAAGACGTTCCGTGATGAGCTGTTCGAATCGTACAAGGCCAATCGGGTCGAAACTCCTAGCGATTTGGTGCAGCAGATTCCCTACATCTACCGCGCAGTCGACCAGTTTCGCATACCGCGCCTGGTGATCGACGGCTACGAGGCCGATGACGTGATCGGTACGCTGGCGGTGCGTGCCGCGTGCGACGGTTTCAACGTGGTCATCGTCACCGGCGACAAGGATTTTATGCAGCTCGTGTCGCCGAACATCACCCTGTGGGACACGATGTTCGGCAAGCGGACCGGGATGCGTGAAGTGCGCGACCGTTTCAAAGTCGAACCGCGCGCGCTGATCGACGTGATGGCGCTGATGGGCGACTCTATCGACAACATCAAAGGTGTGCCAGGCGTCGGCGAAAAAACGGCCAGCGCGCTGATGCAGAATTATGGCTCACTCGAAGCTCTGTTCGCCGGGCTCGATAAGCTCGAACAGACCAAAATTCGCGGGGCGAAAAAGCTTGCTGGTCTTCTCGTTGCCCATCGGCATGACGTCGAACTGGCGCGCAAGCTGGTGCGGATCGAAACCGATGTGGCGCTCGATTTCGAGCCCAGCGGCCTGGCGTGGCCGGGCATCGACGAGAATGGAGTCGCCGAGCTGTTGCGTGAACTTGAGTTCGGTTCGCTGCTGACTGAGTTGACCCCCTCGGCCAAAGAACTGCCGCAAGCGAGCATCAGCGAAGAAATTCGCGCGGACGGCGAGTCGCTCGCCGCAGTGCTGACCGGATTGAAGCTGGCGTTACAACTCGCACTGCATCTGGGCGGAGATCAGTCCGGTGCCGTCGTGCTCAAGCTCAAGGCGATGGACGAATCGCGCGTATATCTGGTGGAACGCCAATCGATTCCGGCGGTGGCCGAGCTTTTAACTGCGCCCACGCCGTCCAAGGCATGCCATGATCTGAAGCGCCATATCGGCCTGCTGCGCCGCTACGGCGTCGAACTCGGCGGAATCGATTTCGACACGATGCTGGCTGGCTTTCTGATAAACCCTGGCAAGCCTGAGCCATCCATTGTGGATCTTTACCACGAGCATCTGGCGCCGCTCGGTGGCAGCACTTCTGTCGGTTCCGAACCGGCTGTGGTCGAAGCGTTGCGCCAAACCCTCGCGCGCAAACTCACCGGCGATCATCTCGAATCGCTGTTTAATGAAATTGAGCTGCCGGTGGCGCGAGTATTGGCCGATATGGAAGCGGCCGGCATTGGCATCGACGGCGACGCATTGAAAGCGATGTCGGCGGAATTCGCCGACCAGTTGGCGCGACTCGAGCACGAATGCTACGAGTTGGCCGGACGGGAGTTCAACCTCAATTCACCGGTTCAGTTGCGCGAAATTCTGTTCACTCATCTGGGGCTCTCAGTAAAGGGGCTCAAAAAGACCAAGAGCGGCTACTCGACCGATGCCGACACCCTCGAGAAGCTCGCCGGTGTCCATCCGATGCCGCAGAAGCTGCTCGAATATCGTGGTATTTCCAAGCTGAAATCGACCTACAGCGACGCGTTGCCCGAGCTGATCGACGCGTCCACGGGGCGGATTCATACTTCGTTCCACCAGGCGCTTACCACCACCGGCCGGCTGAGTTCAAGCGACCCTAATCTGCAGAATATCCCCACCCGCACCGAAGAGGGCAGGCGAATTCGGCGCGCGTTCGTGCCGGCCCCAGGATTTATTCTGGTGTCGGCCGACTATTCCCAAATCGAGCTGCGGATATTGGCGCATCTATCGAGCGATACGACGTTAATTGATGCATTTGCGCGCGACGAGGATATCCACGCCCGGACCGCGCGTGAAATTCTCGGAGACAGCCGCGCGCAGGATGCGGAAGCACGGCGACTCGCAAAGGTTATCAATTTCGGCATCATCTATGGGATGGGCCCACAACGGCTGGCCGGCGAACTTGGCATTCCGATGGCGGAGGCCGTTGATTACATAAAGCGATACTTTGAGCGGCTGCCCGGAGTTCGCAGCTATGTCGAGCAAACACTGAAGAGCGCAAGAGCATGCGGCTACGTTACGACCATGTACGGCCGCCGGCGCTATTTGCCGGAGCTGAATGGTCCCGACGGTGGGGCACGCGCTCAGGCGGAACGTATCGCCGTAAACACTCCGATACAAGGGAGTGCGGCCGACCTGATAAAGCTTGCGATGGTGCGGCTGCACGCTTCTTTAGCCGAACGGCGGCCCGCTGCAAGAATCGTGCTGCAAGTACACGATGAATTGTTGGTGGAGGTCCAAAACGCCAGCTTGGAGGCGGTTAGGGAGGCGTTGAGTCGTGAAATGGAGGGTGTAGCCAGTCTGCGAGTGCCCCTGCGGGTTGAGCTTAAGGTTGGACCCAATTGGGGAGAACTGCAGCCCGTTGCCCGCAGTGGTGCAGAACGGCATCAGCCTGAGCGTTCTGAAGCGCTTGAATGAAGCCTTACCCATCACGCGTGAATTTCTGCACCTCCCTTCCGTCCAATCCTGTTGAGTAAAGAATCCCGGTCAGAGCCCGACGAAAGCGAACTCATTCGGAAGGCAAAACGAGGAGACGGCGAGGCCTTCGGTGTCTTAGTCGAGCGCTACCAACGCCGCGTGATTGGGGTGGCTCTGGCGGTGGTTCATAATCAGGAAGATGCATTGGAGCTGGCACAAGAGACTTTCGTCAGAGCTTATGAGAATCTGGGCAGCTTCGAATCGCGTTCGAGTTTCTCAACCTGGCTCTACCGGATCGCGGCTAACCTGGCGATTGATTTGCGCCGGCGCGAGGGGCGCCATTCTTTCGTGCGCGGGGAAGAGGCGGAGGGCGAAATTGACCGTTTGCCAAGTTCTATCGGTGACAGCTTCGCCGAACTCTCACGCAGTGAACTCAATCGCCGCCTGCGCGCCGCCCTTGACGAATTGACGCCGGAGCATCGAGCCGTGATACTCCTACGTGAGGTGGAAGGGCTATCGTACGATGAAATCAGCGATATTTTGCAGTGTCCTCGAGGCACGGTAATGAGCCGTCTGCATTATGCTCGCGACCGGCTTCGCACGATTCTCAAGAGCGTTGAACAAGGCTGAGTACGATGCCAGCGTGCGACCAGGTAAAACTCCTGCTGGGTCCTTTCGACGATGGTGAGCTTGAACCGCACGAAATGGAAGACGTTGCCCTCCATGTGGTAAGTTGCGGGGCGTGCAAGGTGGCGCTCGACGCCTATCGTTCGTTGGGTGTAGCGTTGCGCGATTGCGTTCGTCAGCCCTCTGTCGAGGGATTCACTGCGGCGGTGCTAAAGCGGATTGAGCAGCTTCCGCAACCGCTGGTGATGCGCTGGAGGCGTTATCTCGCTCCGCTCGCAGAGCATGTCGGCGCGAGCTTATCACTGGTTGCTGCGGGGGCATTCGCAGCGCTGGTAACTGTGTGGCTGGTAACACCCTTTGCAGATCGTTTGGTGCATCGTTCGCCGCACCTCGCTCAGGTCGCATCCGAGGGGAAAAATGACGTTGGGGGACGTTCTGAGCAAACACTTGGCGCGATTCCGAGCGGGTCGTCTGATGAATCGCAATCGCCGATGATTGCGCTTTCCAATGATCCCACCACAACCGTAATCTGGTTGCCAAATCAACCATAGTATGAGCCGGAGTTCTATCCCGTTCCTGTTTTTGGTCCTGGCATTGTGTTCGCCCGTGATGCAGGGCAGGGCGGTCGCCCAATGCGATAGTCCGGTGCTGAGCGTTCATGTCGATTCGATGGTCGCGCGCGAGACCGCAGGGGAGATCGATCAGCGGCTCGGGCCTGAAACCGGGCGCCTGCGAACTTTGTTCGATTATGGTTCGTATCAATTGCTCAGAGCCGACGAGGCTGATACTTCATGCGGCCAGGAAGTCGCATTTTTTCTGCCCGCCGGGCGTATTCTTCATGTACGGCCGTTGGCGACGCATGGTAATCTGGTCGCGCTCGAGCTTGCTCTGTTCGCGGGCGCGCGGGCGGTGATGAGGACTCAGCTTAAGATGATGAAGGGTGGGCTGCTGGTGTTGGTCGGCTCCCAAAGTCCGCAAGAAGCGTATATCACCAGCCTTAGGGTCGACACTCTTCAAAGCTTGCCCGGGACCGGCCCACTCGGGGCCGCCAGCGCCGTGGCTACCCCGTTACCATTGAGTGAACGGCCGATCGGCGCGAAATAAATATCGCGCAAGAACAGAGAAGAGCGAGCCGCTGCCTCGTCCCGCATCCCCCGCCCTGGCGGAAATGACAATCATTGGGAGTCACCCCTCAGCTGGAAGTCGCCCCTCCGCGATGACATAGGCTATTGCCAGGGTTGCAGTATGGCTGATGCTGAGGTGGAAGCGGGCGATATCGCACCTTCGGGCAAATTGGGCGGTCTTGCCGTGCAGAGTGATCGTCGGGGCATGGCCGCGCTCGCGTACGACTTCGATTTCCCTCCAGCCAACATTGCGATTCCATCCGGTGCCCATTGCCTTCATCGCCGCTTCCTTGGCCGCAAAGCGCGCTGCATAGCTCTGATAACGAGGGCGCCCGCGTGATTCGCAATAGGCAATTTCGCTTTCGGTGAACACTCGCAGGCGGAAACGAGTCCCTGTAACGACCCGTGTCAGCGCCCGTTCGACGCGTTCCACCTCAACGATATCAACACCGGTTCCGACGATAGCCATGGTTGTTAATTCCGTCATGCTCTCTGGCCAGTGGCAAATGCGGGGCATGCGCACGATCAATCTTTGAACTAATCGTTATGCTCTCGCTCCTTGCTCCTTGATGCTCGCTGCTCTCTTGCGGCGGGGCGAGCGCCGATTCTATTGTTGCCACATTCAAGACGAGGTGGAGCAGCCACGGCTGTTCCACCTCGGACAGGCAGGGACGCCTGTCCCACTATCGTCGTGACCGGCTCATTGGCCAGTCAAGCTTTGGACTATGGTTAGCTCTCGATCCTTACTCCATGATGCTCGCTGCTCTCTTGCGGCGAGGCGAGCGGCGATTCTATTGTTCGGACATTGAAGACGCGGTGGAGCAGCTACGGCTGTTCCACCACGGACAGGCAGGGACGCCTGTCCCACTATCGTCGTGACCGGCTCGCCAGCCGGTCACGACGGAGGATATGCGATGGCGCGGCTTAAGACCACGGTGAACAAAGCTAAATGTATCGGCAGTGAAGATTGCATTCAGACTGCCCCGGGAGTGTTCCAGCTCGACAATGAGGGCAAATCGGAGGTGTACAACGAAAACGGCGCCACCGACAATGTAATCATGGCCGCGGCGCGCGGATGCCCCGCCAAAGCCATCATTGTCGTTGACGAAGACACTGGCACCCAGCTCTTCCCGCTGGCCAAAAAATGACGTAGTGGCCACAGGCTCTCGCCTGCGTCTGGAGTTTCCACATTTTTATCGACTGCGCCCCGTCTTGTCATCCCGAGCGAGCCGGAGCGTCAGCGGAGGCAGAGCCTGCCCCGAGTCTGCCCGAGGGGAGGGATCAACGCGAAGCGATTTGCCTGAGAGCGTGAGGCACGCGTCGTGAACAGCTACTGGGTCTACATCATGTCCGGGCGCACGAGGACTTTGTACGTCGGCGTGACCAATAACCTCGAGCGCCGAGCCTGCGAGCACCAGGATAAGCGGTTCCCGGGCTTCTACAGCAAGTACCGGCTCGATCGTCTGGTCTATTTCGAGGAACACTCAGACATCCGCGCCGGCATCGAGCGAGAGCAGCAAATCAAGTCCTGGCGGCGAGAAAAGAAGGTAGCCTTAATCGAATCGCTCAATCTCAATTGGCGGGACCTAAGCCTTGACTGGGGGCCTGAAATGGTTCGCGCGGAAGGCGGCAAAGACGAATCGCTCCGCGTTGATCCCTCCACTACGCGGCAAAAAATGCCGCTCCGGTCGGGATGACAAAAAAAGCCTCGAAGGACCGACTGTATGCAGCCGAAAATGCAGAAACTCCAATGACAGGCTGAAGCCTCTCACTCGGATTTCAGGACTCGATGGTTACCGCGCCTAAAAAAATCCGCCGCCGGCGTCCTCCCGGCGAGGTCGCGGTCGAACAGACGCACGATGCGGCAGTGATCGCGGCGATGCTCGACCGGGCCGGAATGACCGCGGCAGCCGATCGCAATGACAACGCCGAATGTTTCCTGCTGGCGTATTGGGGCGATAGTCCGGTCGGTTTCGCCGCAGTCGAAACCTGGGTCGATGCCGCGTTGATGGGTCCGCTTTTTGTGCTCGAGAGCATGCGGCGACGGGGCGTCGGCGCGGCCCTGCTCCGCGCGGTGCGAGTGGCGGCACACACGCGCGGCGCGCAAAGGCTCTATGCATCAGCCTCCGGCAGAT
>WNFD01014015.1_pt1 | contig 15428 bp, 14 predicted proteins | sample 5400491 | NCBI WGS metagenome assembly WNFD01 (sample SAMN13153343, study PRJNA577476) | soil metagenome | isolation source: 120 cm saprolite under Douglas fir tree site 2 hole 2 replicate 2 | place: USA:California | collected 2015-04-18 | reverse complement strand
GGTGATGTTGTTGGCGGTGCTGCAGCTTGGTGGGGACTTCAATCATATAACGCTACCACACGAGGCACCAAAGCAGTCAATGCATGCAATTCAACAGGTGGTGTTGATGTTGGATGCGCTGATCTTTTGACCAACTCATCGACTGGACTACTAGTAGCGGCAACAGTTTCAGGGATTACGTGTCCAGGCGCTAACTGTACGGTAAAAATCGCCTATGATCAAAGTGGAGCGAATAACTGTTCGGGTTCTCCCTGCGATGCCTCTCAAGCAACTGTAGCTAATCGCCCAACATTAGCGGCTTCTTGCATTGGATCGCTACCGTGCATGCAGTGTAACGGTACTTCTCAAATTCTTGCTTCTGCTGTTCCTACTACAATAACGCAATCTTTCACGGTGTCCGGCGTCGCTTGGAGGACTGGAGCCATTGCTTTCGCCGCATTTTACGGGATCAGTTCAGCAAATGTTGCGACTGGTTTTAGTAACGGTAGCGGCGTCACTTTTATGATTGGCAGTTCATTGGCTAACGGAACTGCGGCAAGTGAGGGGTCGCCCCATGCGATCCAGAGCGTATTTGCAGGGGCTTCATCTGTTTCTGCGGTTGATGGCACCAGTACAACTGTAAATGCTGGAGTCGCTTCTATCGCAAGCGCACACAATATCTGCAATAGCGTAAGCGGCGGCTGGTTTTTACCCGGTAGCATAGCCGAGGTAGGCGTGTGGCCAATTGGGTTCAACGCCACGCAAATCGGCAACATGAACACAAATCAACATTCGTCTGCGCGGTGGAATTTCTAAGTGAAACGCAGGGCTTTTCTTTTAGGATCATCCGTGTTTTTAATGTCCTCGCAGGCAAACGCCGGACTTCATCTACATGGTACATCCGTTGGGCCATTACGTTTTGTTTCGGCAAACGGCATCGGGCCCACTTTTGCGCAGCTGGTAGCCGTAGCATCTGCAACAACAACTCGACACCTAACCCGGGGGTATTTCAATATTGGCAGCGGTGACGTGTCCAAGTTAGTTCTTAGCTTCTATTCTTTTTATGTCGGCGCCAGCGTGCTTGCCATAAATGGATATGCCATCGAGTCTGTGGCTATAGAGTACAACGGGACGTCAAGCCCCGTAACATTCTCCGGTGGACGATCAAAGATCATAGGTTCGGGAGCTTCTGACGTACAGGCAGACGCTCTTTTTCCTTCGGCTTTTGGCCTCTCTAAATTCGCGCAAGGGTCGGTCGGATACGTGCGTATGATGCTGACATTTGCTAATCCTTCGACAGATACAACTCCGCAAAGCGCGGTTGGCGTTTCGGCGCAATCTGCTTTTGCAATCGGTTACGATCCTTCGAAGGTGAGCGTCACGAATGGGGTCGACGCCACAGGACCAATCAGCTATTCTATGATCAACGGCGGCATTAACGGCATCGATGCCATCTTTCTTAATACCTTCATGATGCCGGCGATGTTGGGTACGTTCGTATCCGGAGATCCCGGAACTTATATTGAAATCGGGGACAGTATCACTTCCGGTGTTGGCGACGTGTATACACCGCAGGGCGTCGCTGGGATGACACGCGCGCTCTACCCTGACCCCACGCTCCCCACAAACGCAAAAGCCAATTGGAATATTGGCGTATCAGGCGGAATTGCCTCAGCATGGGCCGCAGGCACGCCTGTGCTTCTGACGCAGTATTTGCGCTATGCCAAGTTTGCTATTGAAGCTTATGGGACCAATGCTTTAACCGCCTCGGCATCGCAGGCAATTCATGCCCAGCTTCGCGCTGCTGGGGTCCAAAAGATTTTGCGAATGAGTCTATGTCCCCGGGCCCAGAATCCTTGCGTGATTTCAATTTCGTCGCTGACATCGGTCGGAACGACGGCGACGGCAACGGTCGCTTCGACTACAAATCTCACCACCGGGCAGACATATCCTATCTCGGGCGCTTCGCCAGCCGCATACAATGGTAGCTATGTCATTACTGTGCTGTCATCAACTACATTCAGCTACACGTTCGCAGGAGGGACGTCACCTGCCACGGGAACGATTATTGCTGATGACCAATTCAGGACAGAAGCATTTCAGGTGGCGTCATCCGGTTGGAGTCCTGGTGGCGTAGCAGATATGTTTGAGCAGGCAATGCAAGCCCTAGTGACATCAGACTTGACCTATATCGAAACATCGGCCGTTCGCGGCTCAACTCATTGGTTTTGGCTAACGAACGGAGCACCATTCTCCAACACCGTAGACGGCTTACACCCGTCTACCGCAGGGTACGAATTACGCTTCGGATCTAACAGTTCGATAGTTGCTCAGAGCGGGACGACCGTGGCGACGATGCGAAGTGTTATCGCCGCCATGGGGTGAGTTAGATTGGATTTCCGAACAACACGGGCTACACTGTTTTGGCTCCGTACTTTTCGACTGCATTGGCACTATTACCATGAGGATGATCTCGCCGCAGTGGGCAGCAATTACAGCATCGGGTCTTCCGCAAGACCTATCCGGTAATTTGGGAAACTGCTGCCAGCATGCTATGAGAGTTCCGTACCCGCGTTCAACAAAGGAGACTACAAAATGGCAAGATGGAAACTAACCGCTAAGCACTACCTCCACGCCCTCCAATATGGCCAACCTTCCGAATGGCAGCGTGAGGAAATCAACGTCCAATCCGGCCGGGCATTTCGCAAGACTTATCCCGTTCCGATGTTCATCGATCCGGACGATCCTCATTGCATCAACCGACACTTGGGCTACTGCGTCATCGCCACGGAAGGCTCTGATCAACCTGGTGATCTAATCGTCTCCAACTTCAAACCCACACCAGACATGGAACCCCTCGACGAGGAAGCTCGCCAGCTCTCCGAAGCTGAGCGCTCTCATTGGATCAACCCAATCGATGGCCTTTCACCAACCATGGGTGAGGACTTTGCCAATCAACTGCTAGCAGCGCTCCAACAACAGATGAACAAAACTCAGTCGAGCGGTTCCCTGGGGAGCAATGCTGAAGTCTCCAACCTCAGCGCTCTCGTCGCGGCACAACAGAAACAGATTGAGTCCCTCATCCTCGCGCTGTCGGGGAGTGGAAGGGGAACGGAAGGGGAAGCGAGGCCCGCAGGGCCGAGCGGTGACGAAGGCTCCGGCAACGTATCTCCCGAGCCTATCTATGACCCCGCCAACCACGTCGTTGATGACCTCGAACCGCTGCCGAGCAATGAGCAGGTTGAAGCTGCGCAGAAGGCAATGGCTGGGCTGACCAAATCCCCGGTTAAGGTCGATCGTCCAGTGCGGAGGATCTAGCCTTGGGCTCCCAGCTGGATCTAGACCAAGGTGGCACCTTCCGTGGTTGGAACCGACAATGGATGGGTCCAACCATTGGTTGGGTGATGGTCCCAACCAATAACATCCTTCTAATCACCAGCGCAGGTACAGTATTAATCCTACCCAGCACCTCGCTAGTGGAGGTGAACGTAGCTGGTGCTGTCATTCTTAAGCTCCCTTCTGTCATCCCTCCAGCCGCAGGTGCAGTAACTCTCCCTGGCCTCTTCGCCAACAACCCGATCACCATCGTTGATATTGGCAACAAGGCCCAAGCCAATCCAATCACCATCCAACCAGCATCCGGTGCTGAAACCATAATGGGCCTCGCCCAAATCCAAATCACCGTCAACTATGGTGGCTTCGTCCTCCAACCCGTCTCAGCCCAATCAACATGGAACTCGATCTCGCCATGAAACGCATTCTACTCGCTCTCGCCCTTCTCCTTACCCCAACCTTTGCCTGGGCCCAATGTACTGGTGTGTTCCAACCAAATACAATTTGTGGCAATCTCACTGGTTCCCCTGCGCCGCCATCTGCTCAGATAGCAGTCGGCACCATAGTAGTTGGTCCAGCCACTTCCGTAGTTAATGACATCGCCGTTTGGAACAATACCACTGGTACTCTCCTCAAAGACGTTCCGTTCGTAACCCTCTGCGGGAACAATATCTTCGGCACTGCTCTAGTTGGTTGCGTTCCGGCCTCAGGCGGTGGCACAACCAATTTCCTTCGAGCTGATGGCACTTGGACCGCCCCGATCGCAGGCGGCGTTACCTACTCTCCGGTGGGCACTGGTGGCGTGGCGACGACGGCGAAGGTCGAGCTCGACCGCACCATTTGGGTGAATGATTACGGTGCTGTCTGTGACGGTGTCACCAACGACACCGCTGCTTTTCAAAATGCAATCAATCAAGGCCAGACCTCTGGACGGCCTGTTAAATTCATTGGCATTTGTTTAGTACAAACTACGCAGTTATCAATAACCGCAGCCATCAACTTCAGTGGCGTATCCACCACATCCTCCATAATCAACACCGTATCAGGTTTTAGTCTGTTCAACATAAACACCAGTGCGGCTGTGGTGCTTCGTGATTTTGCTATCAACTATGCATCATCCACTGCGAACGACACTGCTATAACAGTGACTGCTACTACAGAGAATGCAGGTAGTACGTTCTGCGGCTTGTCGATCAACAAAGCTAACATTGCCATCAGTTTTGTAAGAGCCAATACATGGCTGTTCTGTAATAATCTGATCACTAACGTCTCTGTTGGTGGTTTTGGAATGTTGATAACCAATACCAACAACGTCGACAGCGGTGACTCAACTGCTTACGGGAACAAGATAATCTGCGATCCTGCAGTGCAGTGCACCTCTGGCGTTCGTTGGGTCAGCTCAGGCGGATTTAGGTTTACCAACAATAAAATATTGGGTGCATCTGGAGCCAGTACTGGATGGCCACAGGCATTCCAGATCGTATTGGCTTCTGGGGCCGTAACATCTGACATATTTATCTTGGGTAACTCTTTCGAGGGATTAACCAATGCCGGAACTGGCGTTCAATTAATTAGGTCTGGGACGACCGGTACCCTAAATCACGTCATAATCGAAGGCAACGAGCTTGGCGGAGGACAGATCTGTGTTGCTGAACCGACTGACGCCACAGGCCAGTGGTTATCAGGTGTGACTATCAGCCAAAACAATTGTCAGGTAAACAATACCGTTACCGGTGTTGGATATGCAATCGACACCACTGTTAACGGCCTCTATATCAGCGGTGGTCTTATCTGGGCCGTAGGAGGCGGAAGCAACCAAGCTGTACGGGTTGGCACTCAAACCGCGGCTAACTGTGTGGTCGGTCCATTCGCCAAGAACGGAACCATTGGAACGGCGTCCACTCTTAGCTCATGTACTTCGTACGCGCCGAACTAAAGGAAAAACCAATGCCCAATCCCGAACACCCCGACTCCGTCTATCTCGAACGCATCTCCAAAGACATGAAACTCGTCCGTGAGATGCTAACCACCGTCATCACCTACATGCGTGATGCCGAAAGCGAAGTCCCTGAAAAGATGCGTCGGTTCATCATGTACATGCATGACGTTCATGACATCTCCTACCTCTACGAATCCCGTGGCCTTCCAGTCCCTAGGCACGTCGCTGCGGAACTAGAACGCTGCGACGATCGCTATCGCCAACTCCTCGTCGAACTCCACATGGACGGTGGCACCTTCGAAAAGGTCCGTCGAGAGATGGCCAAAGACCCACTAAATCGCTGGGACCACACTCGCCAACTACCCAAACCAAAGGAGAACCAACCATGAAGCAAGGACGTGCAGATCGATCCGGCCCAACTGGGCAGAAGATCGAACCCAACGCTAAGGCAATCAACCCGGGCGCGGTTTCCTATCTCGGTGCCAAACTCGGCAATCATGCTACCGAAGCCAACGGCAAGCCACTCAACAACCACACACCTTGGTCCGCAGGCCAAGGCTACAACCCTCCCCCATACTCCACCAGCACCGATGGTTCCGCTCCGGGCGCTGGGATGGTCATCCACAAGAGCGGCTCACAAGGCAAACGATAGGAAATCAACAATGGCAGATCTAGACGAAGTAGCGAACCTCCTCCACGTGCATGAGAAAGCCTCGGCACATGGTGATTTGCTGAGGAACATCGCCAACACCGCGATGGCTAAGCTCAGGCTTATCAACGAAGAACATGGCAGGCCGCAAGAGTCCGAACCTATGTTCGAAGCCGATCCACAAGCCGGTACTCCCTCCCACGAACAGGACCGCGACGATGACCAATGACATCCTTTCCCAATATGGTCCCGGCACCTCCCAACCCCAGCGCGGTGTTATTTCAAAGGGCGGAGTGATGCCTGGCGATACCAAAGACGTCCGCAACTATGCATATCCATGCGGCCCAAAGAATATCATGGACCCAAAATCCCCCGGTCTCCACGGCACCAACCAAGGCATCACCAACGGCCCAGACAATGGAGGTTCCCACTCCGGCTCTCCCGGCCTCGGCGGAACCAACTACGGTTGTTGCGGATCGCAAGGCAAATACTAACTACGGAGAGCGGCGGTGGCAGACACAGCATCAATAGTCAACCGAGCCTTGGCTTCCTTCGGCTCACGCACAACCGTGACCGCCGCTCTCCTTGCCAGCAACGGATCCAACGAAGCGATCCAAGCCAATCTCATCTACATCCCCCACCGCCGCCGCCTACTCCGCATGGCTCCTTGGTCTTGCGGATTCAACACTGCACTCCTAAACTACATCACCTCATCCTTCGGCACTCCCGAAAACACCTCCCCAGCCACCAACATCTGGCAAAAGGGCCAACCAGCTCCACCTTGGGCCTATGAATACCAATATCCCCTCGACTGCATCCGCGCCTGTTGGGTCACTCCCCAAACCGCTACCGGCTTTGCATCCGGCGTTCCCATCACCACAGCTGTCACCGGCGGCTCACCCTCATTCTGGCAAGGCCCGCCGGTCAAATTCACCATCGCTATCGATCAATTCTTCGGCGTCACCTCTGCAGCCATCAGCGCACCAGGAGCCGGCTATGTCCTCGGCGAACAAATCACACTCGCTCAAGCTCCACAAGGCTCCGCTCCCGTGGGCGCTCCTGTTGTCCTTACAGTCACTGGCATCGGTGGGGGTGGTAGCATTACTACTCTCAGCGTTAACAATATCATCCGGGGCGAAGCAACACCAATCGGAGGTAGCTACTTCGCGATCCAAGCCAACCCAATCGCACAAGGCTCTACCACAGGTGTCGGCGTTGGAGCAACGTTTACTCTTACACAGAGCGCTGCCGCTGGAGACCAACGAGTAGTCCTAACCAACCAGGAATTCGCCATCCTCAACTACGTCCGGGACGTCACAGATGAAAACGTTTTCGACGACTCTTTCCAAGAAGCCTTTGTCGATATCCTCGGCGCATCCCTCTGTAAAGCCCTAACCGGCGACACCAAACGCTCCAACCTTGCCATCGCCCAAGCCAACGCGATGATCACCGAAGCCCGTGGAAACGATGCCAACGAGGGCCTAAAAGTCAACGACGTAACTCCAGACTGGCTGCGCATCCGCGGCATCGACTACGTTGAAGACTACTCTGGCCCATACAACACTGGCTTCAACTGGGGCGCTATGTGGCCCGGGTTTAACTAAATGTCCAACCCTATCATCCAGCCATCTTTCAACTCAGGCGAATGGGCACCAGCCCTAAACGCTCGCGTCGACCTTGCCAAATACCACTCTGGCGCAGCCCTACTCCGCAATTTCTTCGTTGACTATCGCGGCGGCGCAACCACCAGGCCCGGTACCCGCTATGTCCTACAGACTCGTTTGACCTCTGCAGTCCGCATCATCATTTGGCCAAGGCTACCTCCGATTCTTCAACAACGCGACTCCGGTTCTCGAAGCTGCCACTACCATAACCTCAGCCGCCGCTGGTCCTCCAGAGGTCTTCACCGACACCGCTCACGGCTATGCCATCAACGATTGGCTTGTCATCGGCGGCAATACTTACATCGTCACCAACTTCCTCACCAACACCTTCACCCTATCCGATCTCTTTGGCAATCCTATCAACACCAACCCGTTCACACTTCCAATCTCCGCTCGCCGAGTCTACACCATAACTTCCCCTTACCAAGCCAGTGAACTGGGTGGATTGAAGTTTGCCCAGAACGTCAACCAGCTGTACATCTGTCACCCAAACTACCCACCCTACGTCCTCACCCTTAATTCAGCAACAAATTGGACCCTGGCCCCAATGGTAATCGGTGCCACCATTGGGGCCCCTGGCATCTCCAGCATTGGTACTTCCCTCGCTGCCGGAGTCGTTAGCTATGCCTACAAGGTCACCTCAGTAGACATCAATGGCCAAGAGAGCGCACCATCAGCCCCAGGAAACGTTGTTAACCTACAAGACATCCGTTCGGTTGCTGGAACTATAACAGTCGGGATCAATCCTTCTGTAGGCTCGGTCAGCTCTAATGTTTACAGAGCCGTACCTTTCTATGGTGGTGGCGCTACAGTTCCAATTGGCGCATCCTTCGGCTTCATAGGCAATTGTACCGGAACAACGTTTGTTGATAGCAACATCACCCCCGACTTCTCTCAAGGCATACAAATCGTCCAGAACCCCTTCGCTGGTACAGGTGTTCAAACCGTAAATGTCACTGCTCAAGGCTCGTATGGTGGGGCTGGCAGCAATCCGGTACCTACAGTTAGCTTCACCGGTGGCGGTGGATCTGGTGCGGCTGCCACTGCCATTCTTACTTGTTTCAGCGCTATAATCAATGCTGCGGGTACTAGGTACTCGGTTGGTGATATATTATTCATAACCGGAGGCGTCTACGTTCAAGTTACTAGCATTGGTGGCATCGGTAACATTACCAGCGTGGTCATTACAAATGGCGGATCAATATCTGCAGGCTCAACTCCAGCCAATCCTGCTGGATCAAACGTAGTATCCGGTTCTGGCCTTGGCTCTGGCTCAGGTGCCACCTTCGGCCTTACCTATGGTGTTTCATCAGTTGGCCTTACCTCTCCAGGCACTGGCTATACCACTCCACCAACTACGGCTCCATCCTATGGTACAGCCACATTTGTATCCGTCCTCGGCGCCCCATCCGCTGGTAACCCAACCGTCCCAGCACTGCACCAACAGCGCTTAACCCTTTCTGGCCCTGTCCTATCTCCGGCCCAGATGAACTTCTCCCAGCCAGGAACCCCGTTCAACTTCAACATCGAGTTCCCGCTCCAACCTGACGACGCTATCCAAGCAACCCTTACCAACACTACCCTAAACAGCATCAAATCCATGGTCTCAGTATCCGCTGGCCTCATCGTCTTCTCCGATAAAGGCGCTTGGCTCATCAACGGCGGCAGCTCCGGTTCCCCAATCTCCGCACTTAGCCTAGTCGCCAACCCACAAGGCTACTCTGGTGCTTCCGACCTTCCGCCAATCACCACTCCGACCGACATCCTCTATGTCCAAGCCAAGCAATCCATCGTCCGCGATCTCGCCTACAACTTCTACCTGAACAACTACCTCGGCACCGATATCTCAATCCTCTCCTCCCACCTCTTCTATGGCTTCACCATCAAAGAATGGGCCTGGGCCGAAGAGCCATTCAAAACCGTTTGGGCTGTCCGCAACGATGGTCAACTCCTTTCCCTTTGCTTTGTCAAAGAACAGGAAATGATCGCTTGGGCCCACTCCGACACCCAGGGCACGTTCCAATCCATCGCATCGGTCACCGAAACCACAACCTCAATTGGCTCCGTCGATGCAGTCTATCACGTAGTTCAGCGGACCATTAACGGTGTCACAGTTCAATACATCGAACGCTTTGTCGAACTCACCTATCCAAACGATTACAAATCTTCTTGGCAAGTCGATGCAGGGATTGGCTATAACGGTGCTCCAGCTACAATCTTCTCCGGTGCCCAACACCTCGGCGGTATGGCCGTCACTGGCGTTGCCGATGGAGTAGTTATCAATTTCACCATGCCTGCGTCTGGAACCTTCCAATTTGGTATCGGCGGCACTGTCGGTCTAACCTCTATCCCCAACGCCTCCATCGTAACCGTTGGCCTATCCTTCCTCCCACAGCTCCAAACCCTGGCGCTCGACCTCGGCCAACCCACAGTCCAAGGCAAACGCAAAAAGGTCGCCGCGGTAACCACACGGGTCAAGGGTGCCTTGGGCCTATCCGCAGGCAAAACCCTCGCTACAGTCCTCCCAATGCAAGACCTAATCCTCAACAACGTCGGCTCCATGTCCAACGCACTCGTCACCGGCCTCGTCACCTCCGACGCACGTATGATCATCGATCCAGACTGGGATGTCTTTGGCCAATATTTCATCACTCAACCCAACCCCTACCCTGCCTCAATCCTTGGCGTGATACCAGAAATCGAGGTTGGCGATGCATAGAATTGAATTGGTCCCCTTCCCGATCTCGGATTTCATTCGGCAACAATCTGGCAACATCCTCTCCGAACGTGAAGCCTCAATGATGGATTATTGCCACAAACTTGGTCAAGTCTATGCAGGGCTCATTGATGATAAGTTTGTCTGCTGTTGGGGACTAATCCCCGGTTCCTTCGTTTCCAACCAAGCCTATCTTTGGATGTGGTCTCAAGGCCCCATCACTCATCAATTCACCTTCATCCGGCGCAGCCAAATCCAAGTCCAGGAAATGCTCAAGCGCTATCCTACCATAGTTGGCCACTGCAAGCGCAGCTCCCGTTCAGCACAGCGTTGGCTAAAATGGCTTGGCGCGGAGTTCGAACCAACCACAGGCGATGTCCTATCCTTCACAATCCGTAGGGTCTACTAATGGCCGATCCAGTCACTCTCGGGGTTATGGCCGCAACCGCTGCTGGTGGTATCATCTCAGGTATTGGCCAAGCCGATTCTGCCAATTCCCAAGCTGCCGCCTACCGCTACAAATCCGGCGTTGCACTTCTAAACAAACAAATCAACGAACAAAACGCCAATTGGGCTACTCAAGCTGGCGACATTCAAGCCCAAGAGTCTGGAATGAAATCTCGCCAAGAAATCGGCGAGACCGAAGTTGTCAGGGCCGCCTCTGGCTTCGATGTCACCTCTGGCACCAACGAAAAGATCCGCGAAGACCAGACCACCATCGCAGCGTTTAACCAAAACGTCATTCGCTGGGACGCAGCCAAAACCTCCTATGGCTATGAAACCAAAGCCGTCATGGACACCGCCGAATCCAATCTCGATCAAATGTCTGCGACTGGCGTGGAGAAAGCCGGACAGATCGAAATGATCGGCTCGTTCATCAACGCTGCGGGCTCTGTTGGCAGCAAATGGATGCAGGCCAAATCTATTGGAATGGTATAACCAATGCCCCAAGTTCCTGGCCTAGTCCCCACCGCGCAACCATCCCTCAGCGGCACTCCAGAGGTCTCCCTCCCGGTCCCAGTCGATGCATTCGGCGGCGCAATCGGCCATGCGATCCAATCCTTTGGCACCGACCTCACACACGCGACCAACGAAATCTGGCAACAGGTCGTCGCCAACAAAAACCTTCAAAACGAAACCGAAGCCAAGAACGCCGATGCCGCATACATGATGCAAGCAGGCATTAAGAACGAAGAATTCAAACAACGCGAAGGTCTCAACGCTGGGCCAGATGCTCTCGCCAAACACATCACCGACCTCAACGACCTCCGCACCAGCCTTCGCGGTAGCCTCAACCCAGCCGCTGCGCGCATGTACGATGGCTCATCACTCTCCAACATGGGCAGTTACATCCGCCTAGCCTCAGGCTATTCCGGCACTCAAATGAAGGTCGCCAATAACAACGCCGCGACCTCACGCAAGGAGATCATTAAGAACAATATTGAGGCCGATCCCAATGATGAGGTCACATTCAAGCGTGGCACTCAAGCCCTCCGTGGTGAAAACTCCCGCCTAGCCGAGAATGGTGGTTGGTCTCCCGATCAACTCGACGCCACCAACCAATCCGATGTCTCCGATTATTGGTCCAAACGCATCGCCAGCCTGTCCAAAACCGACGCCATCGGTGCGCAGAAGATGCTCGACACCGCGACCAAGAACAAAGCAATCACCCCGATCGACGCAGGCCGAGTCTCCGCAACGGTCCAGCAACAATTCGATACCCAAGGTTCCCGCGTCATCACCAACAAAGTCCTTGCCGACCGCCGCGCAGGCGAAGAGGAAGATGACAAACCAGTCGAAACCTACATCGATGCAGGAATGAAAGAAGCCGACAAGCTCGGCCTCGACCCAGAGCGCTTAGAAGCTTTCAAAGACCGCGTCCGCACTTCCATCATGACCAAATACAAACAACAACGCTCCATCGAAACCGACTCTGACAATCAAAACGTGCGGACCATTGGCAAGGCCTTGATCAAAGCCAACGCTGAAGGCCAATCCCCAACTACCCTCGAAGAACTCAAATCCATCGACCCTGCCGTATCCCCTGCCTGGGACGCGCTCGGCCGCGACCCGCGCAAGCAGCAGGCCGTCCTCAAACAGCTCGAACACAACGCAGCCGGAACCAACCGCATCCCCACCACCCAAGCTAATCTCATGCTGTTCCACCAATACAAAGGCATGTCGTTATCCCCTGACGATGACAAACGCGCGAGCTTCATGGCACAGAACTTCGGCGCAGACAATCGCCTATCCCTGCCCCAACGAGACCATCTCATGAATCTTCAAGAACGCATGCAGAAGAACCAATACGACGATCCGCGAGTGGCTCGGGCCTTGCACATCCTAACCCCAGACCTCCGCGGTGCAGACTACCCAATCGACCCAAAGAAAGATCCGCAGAACTATTTCCAATTCGTCGGTGGCCTTGCCGATTCGCTTGAGCAATACCAAACCAACCATCCTGGGAAAATGCCTAGCCCGGAAGAGGTCAAGCAAATCGGCTCTCAGTTGATGCAAGAACAAGCCTCCCACTGGTGGCAGAGTCACGAGGCGTTCTATCAAATGTCTGCGCCGTCTGAGGACAAAGAACGTATCCGCGCACTACCGTTCTGGAAAGGCACAACCCCAGACGAAGGCAAGATCAATCGATATTTCCGCGCTGAGCTTTATCAACAGAAATACGGCAAGCCGAAATCCGAGACTCCACAACCATGACCGACTACAGCGATTTCCTTGCTGAAGAAATGGGTGCCGCCAAACGTGCCAACGCCGCGGCGCTTGACGACGATCCCGAGCAAGCCGCACGGGCCATCGATCTCTCCGATGCAACTGGCGTTCCCTCCACCACCATCTACGGTGATGTCGATGGGTTCGAGCGCACTCACAAAGCCACCCTGGGTTCCCAAATCATCAACGACAATGAACACATTGTTGACTACATCAACTCTCACCCTCTCGCAGCCCGCGTCTCCCACGACGATCTAGGTCAGCTCGACAACGTTTCTCAATCTCTCGAAGGCATAGGCCAGAAGTCCCGGCTCCAGAAATGGTTGGAGTCCGATTCGATGTCCGAATCCTTCATGCGTGGGTATGGCGACGCTCCACTCGGGTCCTCAATCCTGTCCCGCCCAAGTGATGTCGAATTCGCCATGTCGCATCCAGAGATCGGGGCTTTGGCGATGACATTGGCCTCTCCTCCGGAGTTTCTCTCCCGCGCAGCCGGAGGGCTCATCTCCCTCGGCCACGATGGCGTTGCTCAAGTCCTCGGCGAAGGCCCCGCCAACGAACTCGCCGCGATGGCTGAGTGGGCAATGATGCGCGGCGATATTGGCGTCCACGCAGAAGGCGGTCCACTTAAGCGTGTTGAACAGAATGCCAAGGCTTTGGAACACATTCGCAACGTCGCCAACGGACTCCAACTCGCCGATCCTTGGACCCAGATCGGACGGGAACCACCTCTGGGCCTTCACCCACTCATAGACAAAGCCAAGGAAATCCAGGCCCGGGAAGACATCCGCGCTCTTGACGGTGCAATGTCCGAAGCTTCCAAATCCGCAACCCGTGAGCGCAGTCCTGATCTCTTCGCCGACAACTTTCTCCGCGGTCCACTCGCCGACCGCACAATCCGGATCAACGCCGAAGCAATCCGCGAACTCTACGGAGACAAACAACCCACCCCAGACGATGGTATCCTTGGCTGGGTCCCTGGCATCACTGAATCCCTCCCCGCTGCGGAGGCTGCTGGAGCGGATATCTCCGTCCCACTCGCCGACTACCTCGCCAAGACCGAGCCTGATGTCCACAAAGCTCTTCATGACCATATCTCCATCCGTGATGGTGTTCCCACTCTCGACGAGATGAAGATCGCCTCTGAACCCAAAACCGCCATCGCGGACCCTGTCGCTTCTCTCCGTGCCAGTGCAGGGTTGGAGCCTTTGGCCATGGCTGGCGATCGCAAGATCGAGTTGAAACTTAAACCACAGCCTGAGGATCCCGACACCCCTGAATGGGCAAAGGGAACTAAATTCAATCTATTCCATGATATCGATATGCACGATGAAACAGGTAAGCTCATTGGGAAGATTAATCTAAGTGAGGTTAAAGATGGCAAGCAACTCTATATTGAAATGATCAATGCTGGTCCTCAACACCGTGGATTCTACCAGCCCAACTTCCTCGGGCCTGCCCTAATCCGCGATATCAAATCCCAGCTCAAAGTCATGTTTCCCAACGCCGAGACCATCTCTGGCCATCGAGTCACCGGCGCACGGGATGCTGCTGGTGAACAGGTAATCATGGACCCGAAGAAGTCCATTCCCACGGTCAAGCTCCAACTCGGTGAGGATCCACAAACCTTCCGCGATCTGCTTGGCGCGTATTGGCAAAACGTCTCCCCTGAAGAAAACATCAACGTTCTCCGCAAAGACTTTACCCCAGCAGAATCTGCTGTCCGCGATGCAGTCACCGCTGAGCTTGGCCGGATTGTTCCCTCAGCCGAGGTGGACGTAGCCCATGGAATAGACTTCCCACGTGCAGGTGGCGCGGTTCGCGGAATGTTCCAACCACGCACCGCAAAGATATTCGTCTCGTTGGAAAGCACTGGGCCGATTAGCACAGCTCGGCATGAAGCGATTCATTATCTCGCTCGGGAAGGCTTCTTCACCGATGCGGAATGGGATACATTGGCTAAGGCTGCCACTGAACAAGGCTGGCTGAAGAAATTCGACATTGAAGACCGCTACTCGAATTTCTCCAAGGACGTTCAGCATGAAGAAGCCATCGCGGAAGCCTACCAATCCTGGCGCCGTGGTGAGGAGGTTCTCAAGGACGACACGATCTTTCAGAAGATCAAGGATTTCATGGAAGGTGTGCGGAGGAGGATTAACGAGGCTCTTGGGAAGGAGATGAGCTGGGAGGATATATTCAAAGAGATCGACACCGGCCGGGTTGGGAAGCGGGAGTTGGAGCCTGAGGAAGGCGAAGCTCCGGCGTTGGCAATGGCTGATCGTATTGAACAGTTTCGCCGAGCTGCCAATGACAATAACAAGAAGATTGCAGCGGAAGCCAAGAAGCCTTTGTCAGATAGAGGACCAAATCAGTATCTTAATGAGCTTATCCGTCTGGGCAAGGAACAAGACAAGCTCCTTG
>WNFD01003660.1_pt1 | contig 15433 bp, 18 predicted proteins | sample 5400491 | NCBI WGS metagenome assembly WNFD01 (sample SAMN13153343, study PRJNA577476) | soil metagenome | isolation source: 120 cm saprolite under Douglas fir tree site 2 hole 2 replicate 2 | place: USA:California | collected 2015-04-18 | reverse complement strand
CGGGGAAGCGCGCTGCGCGATCGTCTTCCACTGCGGCCTGGACGATTTCGCGCTCGACCACTTGACGAACGGCCAGCGTCATCTGCCGGCGCTCCGCGGGTTCAGTCTCGAGCGACTTGAGGGCGCCCAGCCGTTCGCCGTACCGCTGCAGCAGGTTCTTGGCGATGATGGTCCGCTGGATCTCGTTGGTGCCTTCCCCGATCATCATGAGAGGCGTGTCGCGGTAGAGGCGCTCGACGCTGCCGGCCGTCGACTGGCCCGGGCCCCCCAGGATGCGCATCGCGTCGACCGCCGCCTCCTGGGCGCTCTCGGACGCGTAGAGCTTGGCCATTCCCGCCTCCAGGTCGCAGCGCTCCCCGCGGTCTTTCATCCCCGCGGCCCAGTAGGTCAAGAGCCGCGAGCCGTCCACGCGGATGGCGATCGAGGCGAGGGCGGCGGGTGGCTCGGGCAGGCCGAGGGCGCCGCGTGAGGCTTCCTCCAGCGCCGCCTGACCGACTCCGACGGCGCGCGCGGCGATGTTGATGCGGCCGGCCTCGAGCCCCGACATGACGTGTTTGAAGCCCCGCCCTTCGATCCCGCCCACGAGATTGGCAGCCGGGCAGGGGAAGTTGTCGAAGAGGAGCTCGGCCGTATCCACGCCCTTGTAGCCGAGCTTGGCGATGGATTTGACGACTTGGAGTCCCGCCGCTCCCTTCTCGACGATGAAGCAGGACATGCCCTTGTGCCGCGGCGACGCGGCCGGATCCGTCAGCGCGAGGAGCGCAAAGGTGTTGCCTTCGCGCCCGTTGGTCACGAACATCTTGGAGCCGGAGATGAGATAGCTGTCGCCGCTTCGCCTGGCCACCGTGCAGATGGCCTGGACGTCGGAGCCGGCATGCGGCTCGGTCAGGCAGAGACCGCCGCGCGCCGTGCCTGCGGCGAAGCGCGGCAGCAGTCGCCCCTTCTGCTCGTCCGTTCCATTGCGGAGAACGATCAGCGCGGCCATGGTGTGGCTGTTGATGACGCCCGCCAGCGACATGAAGCCGCGGCAGATCTCCTCGATGACACGCGCGTAGGTCGCGACGTCGAGACCGAGCCCGCCGTATGCCTCCGGCACCAGCGCGCCGAAGAGCCCCAGGTCTCGCATCCGCGCGACCAGGTCCTGGGGATACGCGTCGGCGTGCTCGAGGGCGGAGGCGGCGGGAACGACTTCCTTGTCCACGAACTGACGCACCGCTGCGACGATGGCGTGCGCGTCGCGGAGCGGAGTCGGCATGTGAGCGGCGGGGCTAGGCGGTGCCGGCGAGCTTTGAGGCGGCCAGCAGAAGGGTGTTGGCGCCCTTCTCGATGTCGTCCATGGGCGTGAACTCCTCCTCGCAGTGGCTGCGCCCGTTCTGAGAGGGGACGAATATCATCCCGGTGGGGCAGATGGCCGCCATGTACTGGGCATCGTGGCCCGCGCCCGAGAGGATCCGCCGAGAGCCGTACCCCAGCCCCTTGGCCGCCTGCTCGATCGTGTCCACGACCTCGACGTCGAAGTGGGTGCGCGGCACGCGCCAGTAGTGCTCGAGGTCGTAGGTCACGCCCTCCCCGCGCGCGGCGTCCTTGACCAGGCGGTCGAGCAGCCCCAGGGCTCGCGTGACATTGTGCTCATCGGGGCCACGCAGGTCGATCGACATGGTCACGCGTCCCGGGATAGCGTTCGGGATGTTCGGCGTCACGTCAAGGCGGCCGACAGTCGAGACCAGGTCGCCGCCGACCTTGCGCGGGATCTCGCGCACGCCACGAACGATCTCGGCGGCGGCGACCAGCGCATCGTGACGGATGCGCATGGGCGTCGGGCCTGCGTGGTCCTGGACGCCGGTGAGCGTGAGTCGCGACCAGGAGATCGCGACGATGCCCTCGACCACGCCCACCGAGAGGTGCTGCTCCTCGAGGATGGGGCCCTGCTCGATGTGGAGCTCGAGGTAGGCGCGAAGCGGGCGGGGGATGCAGGGCTCGGAGCCGAGATAGCCGATGCGCTCGAGCTCGTCGCCCAGCCGGGCGCCGTGCCTGTCGCGTGCGTTGTAGGCGTCCTCAAGTGGGATTTTCCCTGCAAGGACTCCCGAGCCGATCATGGCGGGCTGAAAGCGCGTGCCTTCCTCGTTGGTGAAGATGGCCATGGCGACCGGGTGCCGGGTCTTCACCTTCTCGTCGTTGAGGGTGCGGATCGTCTCGAGCGCGCAGAGGACGCCGAGCTGGCCGTCGTATTTCCCACCCGTCGGCACGGAGTCGGCGTGCGAGCCCATCATGACGGGAGGCAGGCTGTCCGAGCCGGCGCGCCCGCCGAAGATGTTGCCCATCTGGTCCACGGTGACGGTAAGTCCGGCCTCGCGCATCCAGCCTACGAGAAGATCGCGCCCTCGGCGGTCGTCGTCGGTCAGCGCCTCGCGGGTGAGCCCGCCCTTGGGAGTCGCGCCGATTTTGCCCAGCGCATCCATGCTCTCTTCGAGCCGCTTGCGATTGATGCGCATGGCCCCTCCGGGTCAGCGTTCGAGGCACGTCTTGTCGAGCTGGGCGCCGGCCTTGAGTCCCTGAGGGCTACCGCCGGCGCGAGACAGCCATTGTCCAGCACGAGGGCCCGATCGGCAAGGCCTCGCGCCCGGTTGCGACGCCCGATGGTAGACTGAAGCCCTTATGAGTGACTCCCACCTGCACCACCAGCTGTCACCTCAGAGCATCCGGTTCTGCCCCCTCTGCGGCGGCGGGCTCGACCGCCGCGAGGTGCCGCCCGAAGGCAAGCGCGAGATGGTCTGCGTCGGCTGCTCCTTCGTCTACTATCTGAACCACAAGGTCGTGGCCGCGACGATCCCCGAAGACGACGGCCGCGTCCTCCTCACGCGCCGGACCATCCAGCCCGCGCGGGGGAAGTGGACCTTCCCCGGCGGCTTCGTGGACTGGGGCGAGCCGGTCGAGGACGGGGCGGTGCGCGAGACGTGGGAAGAGACCGGGCTCAAGGTGGATCTGGGCGGCGTGCTGGGCGTCTACTCGTACGCGGGCACGCCCATCGTGATCGTCGTGTACCGGGCGCGCGTGGCGGGCGGCGAGATCAAAACCTGCAGCGAGAACGACCGCGTCGAGTGGGTCGCACCCGCCGCGATACCGTGGAGCGACCTGGCCCTCCCGTCCACCGAGGCCGCGCTGCGGGATCTCCTCTCCGGCCGCGCTCTCTAGCCCGAATACCCTCGCCCCCGAAGGGGGAGAGGGCAGGGTGAGGGGGCGAAGAGCGCGTTCGCCAATTCTGCGCGCGTCTTGCCCGCTACGACCCCTCCCCGCTATAGTCGGGAGTCCTACGGGGGTTCATCGACATGGTCATCCAGGTCTTACTGAGCCGGCACGGACCATGGACCGGCCGGACTGGACGGTTCCGTATAGCAAGGGCGGCCTTGGCGCTGCCCTGGCACGCACTATTTCGATGTTCCACGTCCTTAGGTGCGGCAACAGTGAAATCATGTGGCCTGCTATGTAGCATCGGGTGCTGCGTCACAGTTTCTAGATGGTTCCGTCCAATTCACGTTAGCCAGACAACGGTGAGTCATGAGCGAAGCTCGGAACGAAGTCGAGTCGTTCACGCGGTGGCGAGCTGAAGCCGTGCAGGCTGCCCAGGCAGTGGTCGCGGGTGAGATCAGACTCGTTGAAGGCGCACGCCACCTCACAGCGATGGGGCACAGGCTAGTGCATGACTTGTCGGCTGACCCCGACTTCTCAGTGCTGGTCGCCGTCGAATCGGAGACCGATGATCTACCCGTTGGACAAGCGCGGGCCCATTGGGATCCGGCCGCCCTCGCCCTGAAGGACCGCGAGATTGCCGACTACGAATCGACAGTCCGTGATGCAGTGCTTGCAGCCTGCCGTTCGATCCTGGCACGCTATGCGGCTGGCTAACAAGCCGCTTGAGCGGCCCGGCATCACCGCGTCGCGCCCAGTCGAATGCGGTAGCGCCGGCCGCTCAGCGCCGAGCCGTTATGTTGCGGTGACACCATGCCGATGAACCCATGGATCACTAACAGTTTCTTAGATTCGTGCGCTTTCGACCCGAAGTACCATTCTGAGGACCAGGCCGCGACTGAGCTATTTCGGCTCCACCAAACTGAGCACCTCAGAATCCTCTTGGCGCACTCCACCCAGAAGGAGGTCGACCATCCCAACACGCCAGCCTGGGTGAAGACGAAGGCAGCCGGGCTAATCTACACGACCAGTGTGACGCTCACTCCGGGCGAAAAAGATCGCCTCAGCAGGATTCACGCTATCCTGACTGGCAATGGCAAACCTGAGAATGTTGTGGACGATGCGCGCCACGTGTTCGAGACGCAGAAGTATGGGTCGTACTTCGTGACCACGGACGCAGGGCTTCTCAAACGAGCCGAGGAGATAAAGACGGAATGCGATGTCGACATCTTGCGCCCAAGCCAATTTCTCGAACTCGTACACAACTACGTTCGACCCGACAGTGGTTAAGACATAACTTTACACTGCAGCGGACGGGTTCCGCACGCCGCTGAGTGCGACGTTATGCTTCAGGGAGACTGAGTCATGCAATATGACTCAACTGCCGTTCCCGAGCGGTATCACCGTTCGCGTGTCCTGGCGTCCGCCGATGTCGACCGTTGGGTTCGTCTGGTGCAAGAGGTGCTCCCGCGTGCAGGTAGCGCCTTGGTGATTGATCTGGGCTGTGGCACGGGACGATTCACCGAACCCCTCCGCTGAACAATTGAGAGTCTCTGTCATCGGTGTTGATCCTTCGCAGAAGATGCTGCAGGAAGCAGCACGCCATACCCGTTCACGACGCATCGTCTATCGAGAGGGCAGCGCGGAAGCGATTCCCGTGGGGGCAAACGTTGCAGCATTGATCTTTATGTCGAATGCCATTCACCATGTGACGCGTCTTGACCAGGCGTTGCAGGAAATGCGGAGAGTGCTTCACCCGCAGGGAATTGTGTTCATCCGAAATTACTCCCTCGAAAATCTGCCCTCTCTGCCCTATCTGCAGTGTTTTCCCGAAGCCATGCTCATCTCCCAAGAAATGCTCTGGCCGCGGAGCACGATGGTTGAGCATTTCACCGCCAGAGGCTTCACCCTGCTCTCGCAGGGAACCGTGCGTCAAGAGGCATCACCTAACGTTGCCTCTTATATAAGGAAAATCGAGAGCCGTGTCTATTCCGATCTGACGCTGATTTCGGAGAAGGCGTTTGCCCGCGGCATCGCCAGGATGCAAGAGGCCGGGACATCTTTGGGAAGAGGCCCTGTTCTGGAAGAAGTGGACTATTTTGTCTTTCTTCATCACGATGAGTGCTCTTGAGCTCAAGGTCCCACCTCCGGTCTTGGCGTTGTGCGTGGGGTCAAGTCTCACATTCATGCATGTCCTCCGTACGCGGCGGCAACACGCGAGCACTGTCACGACCGGATGTGGGATTGTAAGACCTGACCCTCTTGAGTGCTCTTGAGCTCAGGGTCCCGCCGCCGGTCTTGGCGTTGTGTCTCGCGTTTCTCATGTGGTTTGCGTCTTCGCTTGTGCCGCCGGTCGTTGTGCCGTTTGGCGTTCGTGTCGGCGCGGCGCTTGCGCTTGTTGCCATCGGCCAGAGTATCAGCATCTCCGGCATGGTGTCCTTCCGCCGAGCAAAGACCACCATGAATCCCATCAAGCCAGGCGCAGCATCATCCTTGGTCAGCAGTGGTGTCTATCGATTCACGCGCAATCCCATGTACCTGGGCCTCTCGGTCACTCTCCTGGGATGGGCAATGTTCTTGTCAAACCCGTTGGCCTTGCTGGCAGTGGCACTCTTTGTGCTGTACATCAACAGGTTCCAGATAAATCCCGAAGAGCGTGTGCTGTGGTCGCTTTTTGGAGCTGAATACGCGGCCTACAAAGAAAAAGTTCGCAGGTGGCTCTGAACGTATGGCTAGGCGCGCGAGGGCAGGGCGGCGGTTGCTTTGCCGGTGATAACTTTCTCGCCCTTCTGATTCTCGGCCCAGAGCTCGAGATCCACGAGGCTGGGGCCGTCGCCATTCTTGGGCGGGCGGATGGCTAGCACGCGGCCCTTGCAGGTCACGACGTCGCCGAGGCGCACCAGCGCGGCGAAGCGGACGCCGAGCTTCCTCACGCTGCCGGCACCGAACCAGTCGGTTACCGACTGCGCCACGAAGCCCATCGACAGCATGCCATGAGCGAAGACGTCGCCCATGCCGGCAGCCTTGGCGAAGGCCGCGTCCTGGTGGATGGGATTGAAGTCGCCGGAGGCGCCCGCGTAGCGGGTGAGTTGTATCTGCTGGATGGGCGGTTTCACGAGGGGCGGCATCTCGCTGCCGACCTGGACGTCTTCGGCGTAGACCTTGGCGTATTTCACGGTTGCACGCTCCCCCTCACCCTGCCCTCTCCCCCGATGGGGGAGAGGGTCATCACAGGCGCACCACCGTCGTCCCGCGCATGAGGGCGACGATGTCGTTGTCGGAGTCGGTGACGGTGGTCTCGCGGACGATGAAGGCCATGGGGCCGGACTTGCCCGACTTTTCGTAGATGTCGGCGATGCGGAGCCGGCAGAGATAGGTCTGGCCCGGCCGGATCGGCTTGAAGTGCTCGAACTCCTGCTCGCCGTGGAGGATCCTGCCGATGTCCACACCCAGCTCGCGAAGGAGCTCGCCGGTATCGCGGCCCTCGTCGCGGAAGGTGATTGGGAACGTGGGCGGCGCGATGATGTCACCCGAAGGGCCCGCCTTGGCGAGGGCGTCGTCGAGATAGAACGGCGAGAGGTCGCCGATGGCGCGCGCGAACTCTTTGATCTTGCCGCGCTCGACGGTGACCGCGTAGGGAGGGTACTCCTTGCCCTTGATCGCTGTGTTGATCTGGATCGGCATCAGGGCTTCCTCTTGGCCGCGGCGCGGGCGAGGAACTTTTGGAGGCTGGGCACGATGAAGCGCTCGTGACGACCCTCGGCGATCTTCTCGACGTCGTCGAAGACGTCCACCTGAAAGAGGCAGCGCTTGCCGTCGGTCTCGATCACGGTCGCCTTGGCCCGCACCGTCAGTCCGAGCGGCGTCGCCGCGAGGTGCGTCATCTCCACCTTGGTGCCGACGGTGCCGGCGCCCGGCGGAAGGTGAGGACGCATGGCCGCCTGCGCGGCATTCTCCATGAGGCAGACAACGTACGGCGTCGCGTAGACCATGACGCCCTCGTTGCCGAGCGCGTGCGCCGTCAGCTTCTCCGTGACGACCTCCTCGACCTCTCCGGTGAGCCCGACCTGGATAGCCATGGCGCCCCCTCTTCTACCCGATTGAGGCCGTCCGGTCAACCGGCGGCGCGATTCATCGGGACGGCCAGAGGACGAACTGCAGGCCGAAGATGATGAGGAGCCCTTCGAGGATGCGGAGGAAGGCTTTCTCGGTCATGCGGTCGAGGAGTCGGCGCCCGAGCCACGCGCCGCCGATCATGACCACGCCGATGTAGAGACCCGTCACCACGAGCGGGCCGGTCAGGAGCTCCGCGCGGCGGAACATGATCGCCCGCGTGATGTAGGCGCCGACGGTGCACAGGGCATCGGTGGCGAGGTAGCGTCCCTTGCGGAGTCCGTGGCTCAGGAAGAACGGGGTCATGATGGGGCCGACCGCGCCCACGAGCGCGGAGAGGAAGCCGAAGACGGCGCCGACCAGCGGGAAGTGATGGAGCCGCACGGTCACCCCCGTATGGGCGAGCCAGCGACGAAGCGGTACGGCCAGGATCATGAAGGCGCCCATCATGCGGGAGAGCCACACGCTGTCGATGCGCGTGTAGAGCGTCGCGCCGAGGATCGTCATCGGCACGGCGCCCACGAGAAACGCCGCCACCACGCGCCACACGATGTCGTGGCGGCTGAACCAGACGCGCGCGCTGTTCCCGACGAGCATGCAGACGGTGAGCACGGGAACCGTCGCCTTGACACCCACGCTCCACGCGATGGCCGGGATCATGATGACGCCGGTGCCGAAGCCCGCGACGCCGCCGATGGTGGAGCCGACGATGGCCGCCGCGCCCAGGATCAGCCAGCCGGCCATGTCGTGCATGACGCGCTAGTATACTCGACGCATGCCGGTCCTCCTGGCGGCGGCCGGTTTCCTGCTCGTCGGGCTCGACGGCTCGATCAACATCGCGTTCCCCGCCATGGCGGCGGCCTTCCGGGTGAGCTCGACGACCATTCGCTGGGTCATCATCTGCTACGTCGGGACGTACGCGCTGACCGCCTTCGTCGCCGGCGTGCTCGCCGACAGGCTCGGCCCCGGCCGCGTGGTGCGCGCCGGCCTCGTGCTCTCTCTCTTCTGCTTCGCGGGCTACGCGCTGGTGAGCTCCTTCGAAATGCTTCTCGTGCTGCGGGTGCTTCAGGGCGTGAGCGGCGGCCTGATCTACGGCGCCGCCCCCGCCCTCGTGACGCTCTCGCTGCCGCCCTCGCGCCACGGCTGGGGCCTCGGCTGGGCGAGCACGGGCCTTGGTCTCGGCCTGAGCGTGAGCCCGTTGATCGGCGGCGTGATCGTGGGCTCTCTCGGCTGGCGGGGCGCCTTTCTCTACCGCGTGCCCATCGCCGCCGCCCTGATCGTCCTGGCCGCATGGACGCCCGTGCCGCGGGCCGGCAGCCACGGCGCCTGGCGAATGGTCGTGCCCTCCGACATCCTCCGGTGGCCTGTCCTCCACGCCGGGCTCCTCGCCTTCCTCGCCAACTACGCCCAGTTCGCGGTGTGGCTCCTCGTGCCTTTCTACCTCGTCGCCGAGCGCGGGCTCTCGGCCGCTGCCGGCGGGCTCCTTTTCATGCTGACGCCGGTCGCGACGACGATCGTGGCGCCCGTCGCGGGGCGCATGGCCGATCGCCTGGGTCCGCGCGGCCCCATGGTCGCCGGCCTGGCGGCCGAGGCCGCGGGACTTCTCCTCGTCGCGCGCTGCGACGGCTCGACGCCGACGGTCCTCGTCGGCGGCGCGCTCGGCCTTGTTGGACTTGGCCTGGGCGTTTTCCAGGTGCCGAACATCGCGCAGGTCATGGCCGCCTTTCCGCCGCGACAGCAGGGCGCGGCCGGCGGCTTCGCTTTCCTCTCGCGCACGACGGGTGTCGTCGTCGGCGTCCAGGCCGCGGCCTGGCTCTTCCGCGAGCGCGCGCAGACCCTGGGCTTCCTGCCGGCCTTCCAATTCACCTTCGCCGCGGCCGCCGCCGTCTGCGCTCTCGCCGCGCTGGCCGCGCTCCTGCCTGGACTCCCGCGGGTGTCGCGTGCTACAAGGTGATGACGTGACCATGCGCATCGTCGATCCAGTCGGCACCAGCGCGGCCTCCGCCATGACCCTGGCGGACCGGCCTCACTCGCTCGAGGGCGTGACCATCGCGCTGCTCGACAACTCCAAGCCGAACGCGGGCGTGCTGCTCGAGCGCGCGGGCGCGTTGCTGGCCGCCCGCGGCGGTGCCCGCGCGATCAAGGCATGGAGCAAGCCGGGCTCCTCGATGGGTGCGGCGCCCGCCGTCCTCGAGGAGATCGCTGCCGCCGCCCGCGTCGCGCTGACAGCCTCGGCCGACTGAGGCTCCTGCACGTCGTGGAGTGTCCACGACGCCGCGGAGCTGGAGGCCAGGGGTGTGGCCTGCGTGGTCTTGGGAACCGATGAATTCCTGCCGCTGGCACGCGCCCAGATTACCGCCAGGGGCCTGCCGGACTTGCCGGTGATCACCGTTCCGCATCCCATCGGCGGCCTCCCCGCCGCCATTGCGGCCGCCAAGGCCGAGCCCATCGTCGAGAGCGTGCTGCGCGCGCTGACTTCCAGGCCCGCCGCGGGCGATGCTGCCGTGACTTCGCGCGGAGCGGGCACGCCCGTCGGGGACATCGACGCGCCCGAGGATCTCGACCAGTTCCAAATCTGGCTGATGGAGCGCGGCTGGGGTGACGGCCTGCCCGCCATTCCGCCCACTCGCGAGCGCGTCGCGGCGATGCTCGCGGGCACTCGCCGGAAGCGGGAGGAAGAGGTCGCCATCCTCGTGCCGAGGCTCGGCCGGGCGACCGTCGAGGCCGTGGCCGCCAATGCCGTCATGGCTGGGGCGCTTCGTGAGCACCTGGCGGTGATCCTGGCCGCCGTCGAGGCGGTGGCGGATGCGTCCTTTAATCTGCAGGCCGTGCAGACCACGACCCATCCCTGCTCGCCGCTGTGCATCGTCAACGGGCCCATAGCGCGGCGCCTCGGCATGAATGCCGGGGGCAATGTCTTCGGGCAGGGGTCACGCGCCAACGCCGCCATCGGGCGCGCACTCAGGCTCACGCTCCAGAACGTGGGGGGCGCCCGGCCCGGCAAGGAGGACCGCGCCACCCACGGGCATCCGGGCAAGTACGCCTACTGCGTCGCCGAGAACGAGGCGGCCTCGCCCTGGAAACCTCTCTCCGTCGAGCGCGGATTCTCGGCCGGAGACAGCACCGTGACCGTCTGCGGATCGGAGGGCCCGCACAACATCAACGATCACGGCTCGACCACCGCCGAGGGAATCGTGATGACGGTGGCGGGCACGGCGGCGATCGCCGGCTCCAATAACATTTATCTGGGCGGCGAGCCGCTCGTGGTCCTGGGGCCCGAGCACGCGGCTACCGTTGCTTCCTCGGGCTGGAGCAAGGATGACTTCAAGCGCGCGCTGTGGGACAGGGCCTGCGTGCCGCTCGGGCACTTGGCGCCGGAGAATATCGAGCGCTTCGCGGCTATCCACCCGGAGGGCTTCAAGGATCGGCCGGCCGGCGCCATGGCGCCCATGACGCGCGACTGGCGGGATATCATGGTCATCGTTGCGGGCGGCGCCGGCAAGCACTCCGTATTCGTCCCGACCTTCGGCGCCACCCGGTCGGTCACCCGCCGCATCGCAGACTGAACAGGGAGGCTCGTCCATGGACACAGCGAGGGACACAGCGAGACGTCGCGCGATATTGGTCGCCGTCGTGTGCGCCCTGGCCGCGGGGCCGGCCGGCGCAAACCCCACCGACCGCGACCCGCCGCCCGCGCGCCAGACTGCCGTGCCGTCGGCCGAGCAGGAGTATGGCCGCGGCATCATCGCCCGAACCTCGAAGGACTGGGCGGCGGCCGTCGGAGCTTTCCGGAAGGCGGTCAACCTTCGGCCCGCATATCCGGAGGCCTGGAACGAGCTGGGCTACGCGCTGCGCAACCAGGGCAGGTACGCCGACTCGCTCAACGCCTATGACGAGGCGCTGCGTCTCCGGCCCAACTTCCCCGAGGCCCTCGAGTATCTCGGCGAGGCTTACGTCAAGCTCGGGCGCATGGATGACGCCCGCAAGATCCTCGATCGACTCAAACCGCTGGACGCCAGCCGAGCGGGTGAGCTGGCCGAGGTCATCGCCAAAGCCAAATAGAGTCGCCGCGCCTCAGCGGGCCCCCGCTGGCTCGAGCAGCCGGACCTGGTGGGAGGCCGCCGGAGAGCCGATGCCTCGGGCCCGGAAGGCCTCGACCAGGGACTGGTAGAGATCGGGCTCGGCGGAGAACACGTCGGTGACGTGAACCCACGCCCACAGCGCGAGCTTGATGCCGTTGTCGTCCATGGAGTCGATACCCACGCTCGGCGCCGGGCTCTTGAGCACGCGGGCGTTTTGCGCCGCCACCTGGCTGGCCGCCTGGAAGGCCGCGTTGAGGTCCACGTTGTGCGGCACGCGCACCGCCAGCGTGAGCATTCGCATCGTGCCGTAGTTGTGCACGATCTCTCCGACGATCTTCCGGTTGGGCACGACGACGCGCGAGTGGTCGACCTGCACCAGCGTCGTGGTCGACAGCTCGATCACCGTTACCTCGCCGCGCACGTTGTTGATCTCGATGTACTCGCCGACCCGGAAAGGCTTGGTGAAGATGATGGTCAGGCCCGCCAAGAGGTTGCCGAGAACCCCCTGCAGCGCGAAGCCCACGCCGAGGCCGGCCACACCGATGCCGGCCACCAGCGGCGCGATGGAGAAGCCGAACTTGTCGAGCGCCACCACGAAGGCCATGATCAGGACGAGGATCTTGATCACGCGGACCATCAGGAGCCGCATCGGCGGCTCCATCTGCTGTTTCTGGAAGCGCTTGTCCGCCAGACCGCCGAGCCACCGCGCCACCAGGAAGCCGACCACCAGAATGGCGATGGCGCCCAGCACCTGGAAACCATAGCGAATCAGCAGATCCATCGTGAGCTGTTTCATATCCATATTGATGTTCATGCGACCCTCCTTCGGGGATGACGCCGCACGGGGCTACGGCGCGGTGTAGAGACGGTCGAAATACTCCCTCACCATGCGGTCCGCTGAGAAAAGTTCCGTGCCCATCCGTATGGACGCGCGCATCATGCGCATCCAGGTTTCGCGCTCGGCCCAGGCGGGAAGCACGTCCTGCTCGAGGGTGGCGTAGAGGGCCTCGAGGTCGCGCGCGTCCTGGCCCTGGCCGATGGTCTCGTCGCCGATCGCCCATCCGGTGACCCGGTGCTCGCATCCCTCCGGCCACCAGCCGTCGAGGATGGAGAGGTGAAGGGTGCCGTTCATGGCGGCCTTCATCCCGGACGTGCCGCTCGCCTCCATGGGTCGCCGCGGCGTGTTCAGCCACACGTCGCAGCCGCGGGTCATGAGCCGGGCCAGCGCCATGTCGTAGTCCTCGAGGAAGACGATGGATTCCGGCCACTGTCGGATCGTTTCGACGAGGAGCGCGACGACGGACTTGCCGGCCTGGTCGGCGGGGTGAGCCTTGCCAGAGAAGACGAGCTGGACGCGTCGATCCTTGAGGAGCGGCGCCAGCCTGTCGGGGTCGCGCAGGAGGAGGTCGGGACGCTTGTAGGTCGCCGCGCGACGGGCGAAGCCGATGGTGAGCGCCCCGGTGTCCAGCCGTACCCCGGTGCGCGAAGCCACTTCCGCCAGGAGCTCGCCTTTCATCTGCCGGCGCGCGAACCCGAGGGCGTCATCGGCTGCGCCGGCCGCCGCTGAGATGCGCGCGTCCTGCCACGTGCCGCGGTGCACGCCGTTGGTTATGGCGATGATGGGAGCCGCGCCCTCGACGTGGGCCCACATGGCGCGCGCTGTCTCGCAATGGAGCTTCGACACGGCGTTGGCGCGTCGCGCGAGTCTCAATCCGGCCACGGTCATGTTGAACGGGTCGCCGCCGATCTCCCGGAGCTCGGCGCCCACGAGCTCGCAGCCCGCTCCGAGCCGCCTCAGGTCCTCGATGGCATGGACCTCGTTTCCGGCCGGCACGGGGGTGTGGGTGGTGAAGACGATCTTCTCGCGCACCTCCTGCCACGCCGACCGGAAGTCCGCTCCGGCCTCCATGCGGTCGGCGATCAGCTCGACGCCGGCGAAGACCGCGTGTCCCTCGTTGAAATGGTAGAGGTCCACGGGCAGGTGGAGCGCGCGGAGGGCCCGCACGCCGCCGATGCCTAGCAGCATTTCCTGGGCGACGCGGCAATCGGGCGCCGGGTCGTAGAGGCGGCGGGTGATCCAGCGATCGCGCTCGTCCACCGGCTCGAGCAGGAAAAGCGGCGCGATGGCGTAGCGGCCCACGCGCCACACGCAGCATTCGACCTCGCGCGCGGCCACGCGCACCCGTACCCGGATGCCAGTGTCGGTGAGCGCCTCGGGCGGGTAGTCGCGCCACTGGTCGTACGGATATCCGTCGGGTCCGATCCGCTGGACCGTGTAGCCCTGCACCCAGCGGAGGCCGATGCCCACCACGGGCAGGCCGAGGTCGCCGGCCGATTTCATGAAATCGCCGGCGAGGATACCGAGTCCGCCGGCGTAGGAGTGGAACTCCTCGTGGAGCCCGTACTCCATCGAGAAGTAGGCGACGAGCGGCGTCACAGCGAAAGCATACGGCAAAGCGCGGTTTGGCGCGAGCCCTCGCGCCCGCCACGGGGACGTGGGCTGGGGTATAATCCCGCCCATGACGACCCACCTGGCCTCCAAGCGCCACGCCGTCGAGGACCTCAATCACGCGATCGAATTCTGCTATCGGCAGGGCTGGACCGACGGCCTGCCCGTGGTGCCGCCCACCGAGGCGGCGGTGCGGGGCATGCTGGACGCAGCGGGCCTCGAGCCCGGGAAGCAGATTGCATTCATCACCAACCGTCAGGTCGCCGTCAGCGCCGAGAAGATCGCGGTCAACGCCGTCATGGCGGGGTGCCTGCCCGAGTACATGCCCGTCGTGGTGGCGGCGGTCGAGGCGCTCGCCGACCCCAAGTGGGGCTATCACGGCCCCGCCACGTCGACGGGCGGCGCGGCCGTCCTCATGATCGTCAACGGGCCCATCGCGGCGCGGCTCGGCTTCAATTCCGGCGACAACCTCTTCGGCCCCGGCTGGCGGGCCAACGCCACCACGGGCCGTGCGATACGACTCATCATGCGAAACGTCATCGGCACCCTGCCGGGCGCCCTCGATCGCGGGACGGTGGGGCATCCGGGCAAGTACAGCTATGTCATCGCCGAGAACGAGGCCGACAGCCCCTGGCCGCCGCTCCACGTCGAGCGCGGCTTCAAGGCCGAGCAGAGCGCGGTGACCGTCATGGCTGCGGAGGGCCCGCACCAGTTCTACAACCAGCTCTCGAGCACGGCCAAGGGCGTGCTGACCTCTCTCTGCGACGACATGAAGCATCACGGCAGCACCAATGGCCAGCCTCAGTACGTCATCGTGCTGGCGGGCGAGCACATGCGCACCATCGCGAGAGACGGCTGGTCGAAGGCCGACATCCAGAAATTCGTGTACGAGAACACCCAGAACCCGGTGGCCCACATCAAGCGCGTGGAGCGCCTGGCGGGTGCGATCACCCCGGAGGACGAGACCACGATGCGGCCTCTCGTCCCGAGCCCGGAAGACGTGCTCGTAGTGGTGGCAGGGGGCCGGGCGGGAGCGTTCTCCTGCTATATTCCCGCGTGGGCCGGCGGCAAGAAATCGAGCCAGAGCATCACGAAACTCATCGAAGATAGGAGGGCATGATGGCAGGCTTCGAAATCCTGGATCCCACGGTCGAGCCGCGCAAGCAGCCGCTGACGTTCGTGCCGAGGCCCGGCTCGCTCAAGGGCAAGCGGATCGGCCTCGTGGAGAACACGAAGTTCAACTCGGACAAGCTGCTGGTCAAGGTCGGCGAGATCCTCAAGCAGGAGTACGGCGCCGCCGAGTACAAGATGTGGCGCAAGCACAACTCGAGCGTCCCCGCCCACGACGAGATCCTCGACGAGGCCAAGCGCGGCGTGGACTGTGTCGTCGCCGGCGTCGGCGACTGAGGGTCCTGCTCGTCGGGCAGTGTGCTCGACGGAATCCTGTTCGAGAAGGTCGGCATCCCCGCCGCGTCCATCGTGACCGACGTCTTCGAGGGCACGGGCCATGCGATGGCGCAGTCCTGGGGCCTGCCGGACTACAAGTTCCTCTCGCTGCCGCACCCGATCGCCAACCTGACCGAAGCCGAGCTGGATCAGCGGG
>WNFD01004337.1_pt2 | contig 15435 bp, 13 predicted proteins | sample 5400491 | NCBI WGS metagenome assembly WNFD01 (sample SAMN13153343, study PRJNA577476) | soil metagenome | isolation source: 120 cm saprolite under Douglas fir tree site 2 hole 2 replicate 2 | place: USA:California | collected 2015-04-18 | reverse complement strand
ACTGTCTTGGGACCAAGACGAAGCGCCCGCTCAAAATCGGCCTGCGTGACCCCATGGGACTCGCGGATGGCTCGGATACGATCAGGCGGCAACAGTCCCTCATGCTGGCGCAAGACCGTAGCGGCCGCGCGGCTTGAAGCCAAGGACTGCTCCCGCGTATAGAACTCCTCGCCGCACTTAGCGCACTGGCTGAAGTAATCAGTGAAATCGAGTGTCGTACCGCCGTCCGCGCGCGCCTGTCGGCGTGCTGAGACAACGGCCCCTTGGGTGCTGGCACAAACGGGGCAAGAGAACTGGTGATCTGTCATGCCGGGCTCCCGTCGAGCTTGAAGGACAGGACGTACACACTTTTGGGGTTGAGAATCACTTTCACGTACATGGGCGGGTCGTCACCGAGGAAACCTGTCACGAACCAGTAGACCCACCCGTCTGGCGAGAGATCTGGATGATCCGGGGCGCCGTCTCCGTCGCAATCGCCCACCGTTAGTGCACAAAGGCAATCCTCCACGTCGGTGATCCAATAGCCGAGCTGCCTCATCCTTTCCTGGGCGCGCGGGCTCATGCTCGCCTGTCCCGCTTGGGCGAGCGCGCGAATCTTGGCGATCGCCTCGGCGCGACTCTGAGGAGCCACAAGAGACTAAAGGTAGCACCATGCTACCACGCCAACAACACCGAGTTCCCCGCCGTGGTGCCAATGGTGGTGCCAACGGGGGCGTTTTTGGCCGTCGCTGACCGTCGCCCTCGTGAGCTAAGTCGTTGCAAACACGACGGCCGGCGTTGGTGGCCGCCGGCCCGTGGTGTCTAGTACGCCTGCGCCCACACCGCCTCCGCGACGCTAGGCTTGCCGCACCACAGGCAGGTCCGCGGCGCCTCTGGGGAGCGGAACTCGGGATCGGGCAGGACGCGCACGGTGGCCCCGGTCTCGGCTTTGATAGCGGCCTCGCAGGCGGCGTCGCCGCAGAAGCCACCGTATACGAAGCCCCCCCCCCCGCTGCCCTTCATGAGATCGAGGAATTGCTGCTTCGTCGCTCCGCGGAGCGAGTGCGCCTCACGCCGTTGTTTGGCCGCCACGAGGAGGCCCGACTGAATCTCCTCCAGTGCAGCGAGGACCGCTGGCACAACCCCGTCGAGTGTGATCGGACTTTTGCCGCCTGTACGCCGGGCGGCAACGACCTGCCCCGCCACGACATGCCTCAAGGGAACCCCCTTGGCCTCCCACTCGAAGTACTTGGCTCCGGGCTTGAGGTTGTCACGGAGATCGAGCTCGACCCGAACTCCCGACTTGGCCAGATCCGCTTTCACCCGATCCCCGATCTCCGAGACACGGGAGCGCTCATCATCGCTCTTCCAGATTGGCACGATCACCGTCTGCACGGGGGCCAGTTTCGGCGGCGCAATCAGCCCGTTGTCATCTGAGTGGGTCATGATCAACCCGCCGACGAGCCGAGTGGAGACGCCCCAGGACGTGTTCCAGACGTGCTCGAGGCCGCCGGCGGCTGTTTGGTATTGCACGCCGAAGGCCTTGGCGAAGTTCTGGCCGAGGTTGTGGGAGGTGCCGGCCTGCAGGCCCTTGTTGTCCTGCATCAGTGCTTCGATCGCATAGGTCCGTACCGCGCCGGCGAACTTCTCGCTCTCGGTCTTGACGCCGGTGAGGACCGGCATTGCCATCCACTCTTCGGCGAACCGGCGATAGAGCCCCAGAATGAGGCGTGCCTCGGCCTCGGCCTCAGCCTCGGTGGCATGGGCAGTATGGCCCTCCTGCCAGAGGAACTCCGTCGTGCGCAGGAACAGCCGCGTGCGCAGCTCCCACCGGACCACGTTGCACCATTGGTTCAGCAGCAGCGGCAGGTCCCGGTAGCTGTGGATCCACTTGGCGAACATCGCGTAGATGATCGTCTCGGACGTGGGTCGCACCACGAGCGGCTCCTCCAACGCCGAGGAGGGATCGACCGCGACCGCCCCAGTGCCAGTCTTGCCGGTCGCCCTGAGCCGCGTGTGGGTCACCAGCGCGACCTCCTTGGCGAACCCTTCGACGTGCTCAGCCTCCTTCGCCAGGAAGCTCATCGGGATGAACAGCGGGAAGTAGGCATTGCGGTGTCCAGTGCCCGCGAACATGTCGTCCAGGGCGCGCTGCATCAGCTCCCAGATGCGGTAGCCGAGCGGCCGGATGACCATGCAGCCCCGCACCGGCGAATAGTCCGCTAGCTCGGCCTGCATGATCACGTCGTTGTACCACTCGCTGAAGTCCTGCGCGCGTGGTTTGATCCGCTGCGCTTGCGCCATTACCGAAACATCCCCTTCCGCACCTTAGCCAACGACACCCGGCGCTGCCGGCCGGTCTTCAAGTCGCGCACGATCGCAACCTTCGCCTTGCGCTCATCGGGGCCGATGATGATGGCCCGCGGCGCCCCGCGCGCCGCAGCGAGCTCGAGCTGCTTGCGGATCGGCTGGTTCCGAAGCGCATACTCCACGGCCAGTCCCGCGCGACGCAGCTGGGCGGCGAGCTCCAGCACCGGGTCGACGTCCTCCCCACTCACTGCTACTAAAAAGGCGTCGAGCTGCGTCGGCGCCACCTCATCCTTGTGATGCGTGCCGAGCAGTTCTCGGAGCACGACGTCCCCCATTCCGAAGCCGACACAGGGGAGGTCAACACCAGTCATCTGACCGATGAGATCGTCGTAGCGACCTCCGCCGCAGATCGCCCGCAGGGACTGCTCCGCGTCGAACAGCTCGAACACGATGCCGGTGTAGTAGGCTAGCCCCCGCACGATCCGGAAATCGACCTCGACGAACTGGTCGAACCCCATCGCCTCAAGCCGTCGGATGGACTCGTTGAGCGGCTCGGCATAGGGAGACTCGAGCAGGGCAGCGGTCAGGGTCCGGTCGCGATTCCCGAGAGCGGCGAGGAACGCGGAGACGCCTGCCTGGCGCGTCTCACTGTCGCCGAGCGCCTGCTGCAGGCGATCCTCCACGGCGTCGGCCGCGCCCTCCTCCCACTTGTCGAGGGCCACGAGCACGCCCGGCATCTCCTCGTTGGAGACCCCGTGCCTCTCCTGCAGCGCAGCAGTGAGAATCCGGCGATCCGACAGGCGCAATCGCACGTGCTTGGGGCCGAGGTCGAAAGCCCGCATGATGTCCAACGCCGCCGCCATGATCTCGGCGTCTGCGGTAGGGGCGGACTCTCCGATGATGTCCATGTTGAGCTGAAAATGCTCCTTGAGCCGGCCCCGCTGTTGCCGCTCGTAGCGGAACAGTTGCGGAATCGAGAACCAGCGGAGCGGCTTCTTCAACGCCTGGGCGCGCGCTCCCACCATCCGGGCCAGCGTCGGCGTCATTTCCGGCCGCAGGGCCACCGCCCGTCCGCCCTTGTCGGGGAACGCGTACAGCTGCTGCACGATTTCCTCGCCGCTCTTCTCCGTGTACAGCTCCTGCGGCTCCAGCGGGGGCCCGTCGTACTCCTGGAAGCCGTAGCGCCGCGCGACCTCGCGCCACGTGGCGAAGATGTAGTTGCGGAGGGCTAATTCTTCAGGGTAGAAATCGCGGAAGCCTGGGAGGGCTTGTCCTTGCATCGCAACAATTTAGCCGACTGGCGCGAAACCGGGCAAGGCGGCGAACGCGTCGCCCACGGTGTGAAACGAGCCCGTCACGAGCGTCGTCGCCGCGCCCTCCTGGACCAGCTCGAGGGCCTGGACAAAATCGGGCTCGAACACGACCGGTTGGCCGATCACACGATCGTTGGTCCAGCCACCGAGCTCTTCCTCGATCCACCGTTGGTGTCTTGGCACCGTCGGAGCGACGGTCAGCACCACACGATCCACCTCAGGAAGCAGACGCGCCAACATCGGCCGCCATTCCTTGTCGTTGCGGATACCGACCAAGGCGTGCAGCGGGCGCCGCGGGCCGTACTCCCGCAGCGCCGCGACCAGCACCTGGATCCCGTCGGGGTTGTGCGCCACGTCGAAAATCCAGCGCCCGCCCTCTCGTACATCGAACCGCCCGGGGAGCTCCGCAGCAGCGAAGCTCGAGGGCATGGCGTCACCCACCGGCCCAAAAGGAGCCGGGAGGGCGTTGAGAGCGGCGAGCGCTACCCAGGCGTTGCCCCACTGGTGGGAGCCACGCAGCCCCAATCGGGCGTCGGGCGCGGCGGCACGGGTCGTGTCCACCAGCACGATCGGGTCCGCCCCCCGCCCCTCCGCTGTTTTCTTCAGGACCTCGCGAATCGCCGGGTCCCGCTCGCCCGTGATAAACGGCACCCCGGGTTTCGCGATGCCGGCCTTCTCCCGGGCGATGCCCTTGAGATCGTGCCCCAGATAGTCCGTGTGCTCGAGGGCGATCTTGGTCACCACGCTCGCCAGGGGCATGAGGACGTTGGTGCTGTCCAGCCGCCCACCCAACCCCACCTCGATCACGGCGATGTCCACGCCGCGCGCCGCCAGATCAGCAAACGCGATCGCGGTCGTCGCCTCGAAGAAGCTCGCCTCCGATCGCTCGATGTGTGGCCGCAGCAGGGTGGTCCACTCCGCGAGGGCGTCCTCGGAGATCGGTCGTCCGTCGACGGTGATTCGCTCACGCGCCGAGACGAGATGGGGCGAGGTGTACACGCCCACTCGCAGGCCGCGGGCCTGGAGCTCGGCCGCGATAAAGGCACAGGTGGAGCCCTTGCCATTGGTCCCCCCCACGTGGACCGACGGAAAGTGACGCTCCGGATTGCCGAGTGCGGCTAACAACGCCTCGGTGGGTCCGAGGCTCCATTTGATGCGGCCGGCTTGTCGAGAGAAGAGAAAACGGCAGGCGTCCGCGAAGGACAACCGGTTCAGTCGGCGGCCTCCGCCGGCCGACGGCCGGCCATGTGCCGCAGCAGCTGGGCGCTCGTGTCCCGCAGCTCGCTGCGCGGGACGACGGCGTCCACCATGCCATGCTCGAGCAGGAACTCAGCGGTCTGGAACCCCGGCGGCAGGTCCTGCCCGATCGTTTGCTTGATCACGCGCGGCCCCGCGAAGCCGATCACCGCCCCCGGCTCGGCCAGGATCACGTCTCCCTGCATGGCGTACGAGGCGGACACGCCTCCAGTGGTCGGATTGGTGAGAATCGAGACGTATGGAATCCCCCAAACTGCGAGCTCGGCCAGGACACCGGAGGTCTTGGCCATCTGCATCAGCGACAGCACCCCCTCCTGCATCCGTGCCCCACCCGAGGCCGACACGATGATCAGGGGAATGCGCTTGTCGATCGAGCGGCGCGCCAGGCGGGCAATCTTCTCCCCCACCACCGACCCCATCGAGCCACCCATAAAGTTGAAATCCATGACCCCCAGATCCACCGGCAAGCCGTGCAGCCGGGCATAGCCGGTCCGGATCGCTTCCAGGGGGCCAGCCTTCTTCACGGCGAGCTTCAGCCGCTCGGGGTAACTCTCGAACTTCAAGGGGTCCAGCGACTTGAGCCCGGCATCCAACTCATGCCAGGAGCCTTCGTCCACCAGAAAATCGATGTATTCTTGGGCCGGGATGCGGCGGTGGTGCCCGCAGGCGGGGCAGACGTTGAGCGCACGAACGAACCGCTCTTTGATATCGATATGACCGCACTCATCGCACTTCTCCCAGGCATCGGCCGGAATCTCCAGCTTCACCCGTTCGGACGTGCGCGGTTTACGCTCTTTTTTAAACCAGGCCATTCGTGCCGTGAAGGGGATTGGGAAGGGCACAATCTGGGAGCGGCCTGGGAGATACGCCAGTCCCGATCGCGTAACTCCTTGTCACAACTCAGCGTAGCCTGATTGCCGGGACTCCCAGGCGACCCGCAGCGCGACCCCGATCGCCAGGGAGCACGCCAGGAGAAAGGACCCCCCATACGAGAACAAGGGCAAGGGAATCCCCGTGATCGGGAGGAGGTTGACCGTCATCCCGACGTTTTCGACGATGTGCGTGAAGAGCAGGCCTGCGATGCCGAAGACGCACAGGCTGGAGTACGGATCGGTCGCCCGGCGGGCAATGCGCAGCAGCACGAGCAGCAGCGCCAGGAACAGGCCCAGGGCGACCACCACGCCCACGAACCCCAGTTCCTCCCCCACCACAGAGAAGATGAAGTCAGTGTGTTGGGCGGGCAGGAAGGCGAGCCGTTTCTGGCTGCCCAGGGTGAACCCTTCCCCCAGCAAGCCCCCCGAGCCCACGGCCACCTTGGATTGGATCACGTGCCAGCCCGTGGCTCGAGGGTCGACCTCCGGGTTCAAGAACGCCAGCAGCCGATTCTGTTGATAGGGGGCGAGATGGCGCCAGAACGGGAAGGCCACAACGCCCATCACCACGTTCGCCATCATGACGGTCAGGCCTTCCCACACGTAGGGGCGCCACCACAGCAGCAGGACGAACAGCACGACGATCCAGGCCCCCCAGGCGATGGTCGAGAACGCCAGGATCAGTCCGATCGCCGGCGAGGCGAGGAGCACCAGCAACTGGGGCTTGGTCCCGGCCCAGAACAGCATCGCGAACATGATCGTGACGAACACGATGGCGCTCCCCAGATCGGGCTGGAGCATGACCAGCACGAAGGGGATCCCGACGATGACGCCGGGATAGAGGAGATCCCGCAGCGTGGCGGGGGGCTCACGGCGGTCCGCGAGCCAGCGCGCCAGCATCAGGATGACGACCAGCTTGCCCAGCTCGGCGGGCTGGCCCAGGCGGTGCCCCGCGATGGTGACCCACGACTTGCTGCTCGCGGCCGTGCCGGCCCCCGTGCCAATCACCAGAGTGATCATGAGCAACAGTGCGATCGCCCCGTAGACGTAGGGGGTCGCCCACTCGAGCAGACGCGGCGACGTCCGGAACATCGCGGTGACGGCGACGGCGCCTACCACGAGCCAGATGACCTGTCGCTGCCAGATCGTGGCGACGCCGGTCGGGACATCGGTCTGCCCCGCCGAATACAGCGTGGCGAGGCCGTACGCCGCGAGCGCCAGCGTGACGCCGATGAGCGGCTTATCGATCTCGCGGAGCCGGGCGAACATGAGTCGTGTCTTTGCGGGTGGTGTCCCCGGGGGGGGAGGGAGGGACCGAGTCGTGCCGGACCGTGTCCGGGACGGCGCTGGGGAGCACCTGCACGGTCGGCGGGGCGGTGTCGGATGGCAGCACCATACGTACCACAGAGGCGGTCGAGGTGTCCACGCCCAGGTACCGCGCGATCACCCGGGCCACCAGCGGCGCCACGTAGGGCCCTTCGCGGGCGAACTCGATGATCGCGCCCACCACGATCTGGGGCTTGTCAGCAGGCGCGAACCCGATAAACCAGCCGTGGTTCGGGCCGTGGGGGTTCTGTGCCGTGCCGGTCTTGCCGGCCATGTTAATCAAATCCCGGCGCGCCCCCCGGGCGGTCCCCTGCTCAACGACGGCCCTCATCGCCTGGCGCAATCCGGCGAGCTGCTGTCCGGAAAGCTCGAGGCTGACGTCGGAGGGGAGGTTCGGGTGCACAAGGTAGGGCGTGTGCTCCCGTCCGTCGCTCGCGAGCATCTGGTAGAGACGCACCATGCTGATCAGGGTCTGGGCGTTCTCCCCCTGTCCGATGGCGAGGTTCAAGGTGACGGCGGAGGTCCAGTGCCGCGACCCGTAGAGGCGATCGTAGTACTCGGTGCCGGTTGGGAACTCGGGCGCGATCTCGCCCGGCAGGTCGACCCCGGTCCGGCCCCGGAAGCCCCAGGCGTTAGCGTCCTCGAGCACGGAGGTGAGGCCGAGCTTGAGGCCGAGCTGATAGAAGTACACGTCGCAGCTCTGGGCGATCGCCTGCTGGAGCGTGAGATCGCCGTGCCCTTTAGCCTCCCAGCAGCGGAAGAACCGGTTGCCGTACTGCAGCCCGCCGCGGCAGGGGATCGGCATCCGGCTGTGCATCGTAACGATGCCGCGCTTCAGCGCCATCGCCGCGAGCGCCAGTTTCCACGTCGACCCGGGGGGATAGCGCGCCTGGATGGCGCGGTCGAAGAACGGATGGGCCTCATTCTCGCTCAGCGTTCGCCAGTAGTCCGGCGCTACGCCGCCGACGAACCGGTTCGGGTCGTAACCCGGCGCGCTGTAAAGAGCCAGGATCTCTCCGGTGTTCGGATCCATTGCCACGACCGCCCCGCGCTGCCCGGCGGGGAAGATCCGCGCCACATAGCGCTGCAACTCCAGGTCGATGGTCGTCCGCAGCGGTGCCCCGGAGACAGGGCGCAATGTGGGGGAGGCCCCGTGGTCGCGCACGACATGGCCTAGCGCGCTGACCTCGACGAAGCGGAGGCCGTCGGAGCCGCGCAGCGAGTCGTCGTATTCGCGCTCCAAGCCGTCCTGGCCGACGAGCGCGCCGAGCCCCAGCGCAGTCGTCCGCCGTCGCGCCAGCTCCTGCTCGGTGACCTCCCCGACGTAGCCCATCAGATGCGCTACGGTCCCGCTGTCGGGGTAGTGCCGCTTGGGCTCGGTCTGGATGACGAGTCCCGGGATGAGGAGGCGCCGCTCCTCCAGTGTGGACACAACGCGGAATGGCGCGTCGGCGAGTACGAGCGCGGGCTGGTAAGGCGCCCGCTGGTAGCGGGCGAGGATGCGCGTGATCGCCGCGCTGTCGAGCTTCACGATCGGGGCCATCCGCCACAACGTGGCGCGCATCGCCGCGGTGCCGGCTGGCAGCAGGGAAACGGTGTAGCCGGGCACGTTCTCGGCCAGAATGGCCCCGCGGCGGTCGGTGATCACGCCGCGCGGGGCCGGCAGGGTGATCGCCTTGAGCCGGTTGGTGCGAGACTTCAGCTCGTAGCGACCGTGCTCCAGGATTTGGGCGCGGAAGAACCCCAATACTATGACGCCCAGCGTCCCCCACACGATCCCGCGGGCGACGCGAAGGCGCCGGTTCATCCGGAAGGGGTGAAACGCGTTCATGACTCGCTCAGGCGGATCGAAAGCCAGCGGCCGAACAGCCACAGCACCGCCACACCCGACACCGCCGTCGTGAGGCTCTGCAGGGGCGACCACACCAGCAGCTCCCAGCCCAACTGCCCTCCCTTCAGCTTGCCCGACGCCAGCGCCACGACGAGGTTGCGAAACCACGTCCCGGCGAAGAACAGGCAGCCGTTGACGAACAGGTTCTCAGCAAAGAAGACGGCCTTGCCCCAGGCGGACAGATAGCCGACCAGCGTGTGGGCGAGGGCCCCTGCCCCAAAGCTGGCCGGTGTCAGCGCATCGCGCAGCAGGCCTACCACCAACCCCGCCGCGGCGCTGCGGCCGGGCTGCGAGCGGATCGTGTAAATCAGCAGGGCGAGCAGGAGGAAGTCCGGGGCGATGCGCTCATCCCCCAGACGGCTGCGCACCGAGAATTGCAACGCCACCAGAAACGCCAAGATCACCCAGAACCGGTACTTGTCACCACGCCTCACGGCGTCTCTCCCCCTCGAACCGGCGGGAAGCCGCCTTGCACGTCCGCCCCGGTGCGCGCGGAGCCCAGAATCATGACGTGGGTCACCCCGGCCGGTTGGACCGCGGGCCGCACCAGGTAGGTGCGCTCCCATCCCTCCGTCTCGCCCGCGACGCCGATCACTGTTCCGAGGGGAATGCCCCGGGGGAACACGCCACCCAGCCCGGAGGTGAGAATCACCGTTCCGATGGGGACCGCTTGGAGGTAGGGCACGCCGCGAAGTTCGAGCAGCCACACCCCCGGGCCTTCCGTGCCATGGGGGGCTACGATGCCGAACACGCTGCCGTCGGCGGCCATGGCGCTGGCCCGGAACTCGGGATGAGCCCAGGTGATGACCACACTCGTCTGCGCGTCGACGGCGAAGACGACTCCCACCAGACCTTCGGGACAGACCACGGCGGACAGGGGGTGGACGCCCTGGCGCCGGCCGGCCGATACGTCGAGCGTGAGCGGGTCGGTGGGAGCGGCTTGATGCAGGACCTCGGCGGGTGTGTAGCCCGTGCCGAGGCGCTGCCCCAGCCCGAGCAGGGCGCGCAGGCGCGTATTCTCGTTCCGCAACTCGGGCAGGAACGTGGCCGCGAGAGCGGCGGAGTCGCGTTGGGAGATGACCTGCTCGAACCGGCTTTGGGAGGTGCGCAGCAGTTCAGACTGTTGTTGCAGCCGCAGGAACGGCGCGAGCACTGTCTGGCGCAGCGCGGCGGCGACCGGATCGCGCAAGGCGGGCGGCAGGCTCATCGCCGCGAGCGACAGGGCGACACACCCGAGGAAGAGCAAGGTGTCTGTCCGCGACGCGTAGCGATCCGTTCCGAGCGCCATCCGGCTACTGGGTCAGAACGTTGCGGTATTTCTCCGGATCATCAAGGATCCGGCCGGTGCCCCGGACCACGCAGGTCATCGGGTCCTCATCAAGGTGGATCGGCAGCCCCGTCTCCTGTTGCAGCAGCACGTCGAGCCCTCGGATCAGCGCGCCACCGCCCGTCATCACGATACCGCGGTCGACGATGTCGCTCGCCAGCTCAGGCGGCGTGATTTCCAGAGCGCGCCGCACGGCGTCCACGATCTGCTGGATCGGCTCCTGGACCGCTTCCCGGATCTCACTTGAGTGCACGCGCACAATCTTCGGGATCCCGGAGACGAGGTCGCGCCCCTTTACCTCCATCTCCCGCTCTTCCCCCACCGGTGCGGCGGAGCCGATCTGGATCTTGATCTGCTCGGCCGTCGGCTCGCCGATGAGCAGGTTGTAGTTCTTGCGCATGAACTGCACGATTGCCTGGTCCAGCTCGTCGCCGCCGGTGCGGATCGAGGTGTCGGATACGATCCCGGAGAGGGCGATGACCGCGATCTCCGTCGTGCCGCCGCCAATGTCGATCACCATGTTACCGGTGGGCGTCTCGACGGGCAGCCCCACGCCGATAGCGGCCGCCATCGGCTCGGCCACCATGTAGACCTCTTTCGCTCCGGCCGACTGGGCCGAGTCGCGCACCGCGCGCTTCTCCACTTCGGTGATGCCGCTCGGCACGCACACGATCACCTTCGGCTTCACGCGGAACAGGTGCCGGTCGATGATCGTCTTGAGGAAGAAGCGCAGCATCTTCTCCGTCACGTCGAAGTCGGCGATGACGCCGTCTTTCAGCGGTCGCACTGCGAGAATGCCATCGGGCGTCCGCCCGAGCATGCGCTTGGCCTCGAGCCCGATGCCCTTGATCTTGCCCGTGGCTTTTTCGATCGCCACGACGGAGGGCTCGTTCAGGACGATGCCTTCACCGCGGACGTAGATGAGCGTGTTGGCTGTGCCGAGATCCACCGCGATCTCGTTCGCAGGACTCCAGGAACCGATTCTCCAATTCGGCCAGCGAAAGGGCACGTGTCGTCAGGTGAAAGAGTGGGGCGGGCGCAGCACGAGCGACTCAACCTAATGAAAAGCGTAACCCCAAACAAGCCGGACGGTTGACGTCCGCCTCACTGGCGGCACGGCACCTGAGGATTGGTGGGTCGGGGCCCCTCGAGCGCCGGCCGGTGATCGAGATCGGCCACCACCCGGGCAAAGTCCCACACCAGCGTCGCCACCCGAGCCAGGGCTTGGTAATCGATGTATTGGGGCTCGTCCGTCACCTGGTGATAATCAGCGTGCTCCCCCCGCGACAGCGACACCGACGGAATGCCGTAGCGGGCGTAACTGTAGTGATCCGCGCGACAGTAATACTGCAACGGGTGCCCCGGCGCGTCGTACTCGTAATTGAAGGTGAAGGGGGCCCGCTGCCCCGCATTCACCCGCTCCAGCAGATCGCCGAACTCGCGGGAGAGTCGCCGCACGCCCACCACCTCGAGGTAGCCTGGCCCGCCCTTCGGGAGGTCGGTCGCGTCCCCGCGCCCGATCATGTCCATGTCCATTTCCGCGACGATCGAGTCCCGCGCGACCGTGGGATGGTCGGTGAACCATGCCGAGCCGAGCAGGCCGCGCTCCTCCGCCGCATGAGAGACAAATAGGATGGAGCGACGCGGGCGCGCCCCTCCCCCCGCCGAGAGAGTTTGGGCGATCGCGATGAGTGCGACCGTCCCCGACCCGTCGTCGTCTGCTCCGTTGAAGACGGAGTCGGGTCGGGATGGCCGCGCGCGCCGCAGGCTGTCCCGGATCGCGGCGATCCGCGCGGCCTCCACGGGCGTCGCGAGACGCATCGGCGAATCCGCCCCCATGGGACGAACCACGCGATTGTACGCGTACGTCGAGTCGTGGTCGACCGGCCGACTGGCGAAGCCGACATGGTCGTGATGCGCACTGATCGCCACGTACTCCCCACGCAGCGCCGGATCGCCTCCGGGCAGGACGGCGATCACGTTGCGCGCTGGATAGGCGAGTGGCGCCCGGGCAAAACGCAGTCCCCCGGCAAGCGGACCACCGAGCACGCCTGTCGCGGCGGTCGCGGGATCCACGCCCAAGATCGCGCGCGCCGCGGTGAGCGTCGCAAGCACTAATGGTCGGAATCCGGGCGTAGCGGGAATCACAGTGTCGGCGGTGATCCGTCCGGCTAGGATCTGCGGGATGAGGTCCGGCGCGATCCGCTCCAGCGCCACGATCGCCACACCAGCGCAGACGCGATAGATCGGCGCCTGCCGTACGTGGGCCAACAACGCCCCGAGGCTGCGCAAGTCCCGCAGGGAATCCCCCGCCGCGAACACGAGCAGCCGGCCAGCGGCGGCGACTGTGTCGACCCAAGAGCTCGGGCGATCCACCCACCCCGCGAAGACGGGGCGGACACCGTCGAGCGACCACGACACCGGTTGGCCAAGTGGCAACACGTCCCGGCCCAGCGCAAACGCCACGGGACCGGAGCGCAGATGAGTGGCGGTGTCGGCAAAGACGCGCTGGAATGGAATGCCTTGGAAGTACGTCCCCTCCTCCCCCGCGGGCGTGAGCCCGGCGGCGCGGAACCCGGCGGCGATCCACTCCTGCGCTTTCCAGTCCCCCACTTCACCGGTCTGACGGCCGCCCATCGAATCGGCGGCGAGCGCAAACAGCCGCACCCGCAGCGATTCGGGACTGAGCGCCGGTAAGGCGGACTGGGCCCGGGCAACGCGGGGGGCGCCTCCGACCAAGAGACTGAGAATGCAGACCGCAGCTCGACACATCACGCGAACTCCACCAGTCGGGGTGAGAAAGGACGGCGCGGCTTCCAACCTACCGGGGCTCGTAACTCCAAACAAGCTCGAAGCTTGACGACGTTCCCAGCGGCAACTAGGCTTCCGGCCATGCCGCGCACCCGCGCCACCGAAGTGGCTGTGGTCGACCTCACCACCTGCGACCGCTGCGGCCTGTGCCTGCCGCTCTGCCCACCTGAAGCGATTCACCTCGCTCTGAACGACCTCGTGATCGAGGCTGAGACCTGCACCGGATGCCGCAAGTGCATCGCCCCCTGTCCGGTCGGCGCGCTCGCCATGGTCCCCGCATGACGCGGGACCTCGATGTCCTTGTAGTCGGCGCCGGCCCCGCCGGAGCGGTCGCGGCCTGGGAGGCCAAGCGCGCGGCCCCGGAACTCGACGTCCTGCTGATCGAGCGTGATCGCGCCGTGGGGGCCCCGGTCCGCTGCGCCGAAGGAGTGGGTGACGCGGGGCTGCGGGAGTTCGCCGCCCCGGAGGGAGCGCCCTGGGTCGCCCGGAAGATCACGCGGGTCATCTTCCTCGCCCCCGACGATACCGAGGTGAAGGTCGCTCAGCGCGAGGTTGGCTGGATCCTCGACCGCACCCGTTTCGATGCTTACCTCGCGGCGCAGGCCGTTGCGGCCGGCGCCGACCTCCGGGTGGGCATCGAGGCAACGGGAATGCAGCGTTGCCCCGACGGTCGCTGGCACGTCCGGTTGCGCGGGGCGGGGAGCGAGGAGACCGTCCGCGCCCGCGTCGTGATCGGCGCCGATGGGGTCGAGGCGATGGTCGGCCGGTGGGCTGGGCTCGATACCCGCGTGCCGGCACGGGACATGGAGTCCTGCGCCCAGTACGTCCTGCAGGGCATCGACGTGGACCCCGACGCGATCTACATCCAGTGGGGAGAGCGCGTGGCCCCGGGCGGCTACGCGTGGGTGTTTCCCAAGGGCGATGGCACCGCGAACGTCGGACTTGGCCTCGTGGCCCTCCGGAGCGACGGCCGCAACGCCCGGGCCTACCTGGATGAGTGGGTCGCCCGGCGCTATCCCCGCGGGGCGCGCACCGGCTACACGGTGGGCGGGGTCATCGTCCACACGACAGTCCAGAAGACGTATGCCGATGGCGTGCTGCTGGCGGGAGACACGGCGCACATGATCAACCCGTTATCCGGTGGCGGGATCGTCAACGCCATGAAGGCGGGACGCTTGGCTGGCGGCACCGCGTCGGCGGCGATCCGAGAGGGAGACACCAGCGCGCACCGCCTGTCGTCCTACCACGACACGTGGATGAAGCTCCTGGGCGAGGACCACCTCAAGTATTATCGCATCAAGCAGGCCCTGGAGAATCTGAGCGACGACTTCTTCAATGGGCTGGCGCATACGGTGAACCAGATCCCCCTGGAGAAGCGGACACTGGGGCGGATCTTCACCCATGCCTTGGTCAGGCACCCGCAGCTGATTCCGGTGGCGGCGAGATTCTTCCTGTAGCGGAGGGGTAATGCTGAGCATCGATCTGCGGGGGAAACGGGCGTTAGTCGCGGGCGTGGCGGACGATGCCGGCTATGGGTTCGCCATCGCCAAGGCGCTGGCCCAAGCCGGGGCGACAGTCTGCACGGGCACTTGGCCCCCAGCCCTGAACATCTTTCTAAACCTGCTCGAGCGCGGCAAGATTGACGACGCCCGCAAGATGGCGGACGGTTCGCTCCTCTCCTTCGAGAAGATCTACCCCCTCGACGCGGCGTACGATACGCTAGCCGACGCGCCCGAGGAAATCCGCGGCAACAAGCGCTACAAGGACGTCGGCGATTTCTCGGTAGCGGGACTGCGCCAGCGCCTGGTGCAGGATTTCGGCGACACGCCGCTCGATATCCTGGTCCATTCCCTCGCCAACGGCCCTGAAGTGAAACGGCCGCTGCTCGACACCAGCCGCCCTGGATATCTCGCCGCGGTGAGCGTGAGCGCGTATTCCCTTGTGTCGCTCGTGGCCCGACTCGGCCCGCTGATGCGTCCCGGCGGGTCATGCCTTTCGCTCACGTATATGGCGAGCGAGCGCGTAGTCCCGGGGTACGGCGGCGGCATGTCGTCCGCCAAGGCGGCGTTGGAGAGCGACACGCGCACCCTCGCTTACGAGGCCGGGCGCAAGTTCGGCATCCGGGTGAATACGATCTCGGCAGGCCCGCTAGCTTCCCGGGCGGCGAGTGCGATCGGCGGCATCGACAAAATGGTGAGGTATTACGCCGCCAACGCCCCGCTGCCTCAGGAGCTGGACGCGGAAGAGGTCGCGATGGCGGCGGCGTTCTTGCTCAGTCCGCTGGGGAGCGGCATCACAGGCTCGACGATCTATGTGGACAAGGGCTACCACACCATGGGCATGGCGGTC
>WNFD01016750.1_pt1 | contig 15437 bp, 16 predicted proteins | sample 5400491 | NCBI WGS metagenome assembly WNFD01 (sample SAMN13153343, study PRJNA577476) | soil metagenome | isolation source: 120 cm saprolite under Douglas fir tree site 2 hole 2 replicate 2 | place: USA:California | collected 2015-04-18 | reverse complement strand
AACGGTGACGGGGTCAGCGTCCGGCCGAGCTCCTCCATGACCACGCCGGCTTCGACATGGCCGAGTCCCAGTCCGCCGTAATTTTGCGGCACGAGGATTCCCGTCCATCCCATCTCGACGAAATCCTTCCACAGCGGACGCGAGAATCCATCGGCGTCGTGAGTGTCCCGGAGGTGGCGCAGATGCGCGATTGGAGCTTTCTTGCTCAGGAAGCCGCGCGCGTTGTCGCGCAGCATGATTTGCTCGTCGCTGAGAACTAGTGGCATTCCAGAAATCCCTACGCGCCCGGCAAGCCGAGGATCCGTTTCGCGACGATGTTCAACTGCACCTCGCTGGTCCCGCCTTCGATCGAATTTGCCTTCGAGCGCAACCAGGCGCGCGCAGTATGTCCCTCGCGCGAGCGCTCGCCTTCCCATTCGAGCGCGTCCGAACCGCCCGCTGCCATCACCAATTCCATCCGCCGCTTGTTCAGTTCGGTGCCGTAGTATTTCAGCAACGAGGAAACCGCGGGATGCGCCTGCCCGAGCTTGGCCATGTCACCAACCCGCTCCATCGTGAGGCGAAACGCGGCCGCGTCGATCTCCAGCGCCGCGATCTGTCCGCGCAAGATCGTGTCCGCCAACATTCCATTCTCAGTGCCAATCGTCTCGCTCGCGATTTGTCCGAGCGAACGATTCTCCGTGGTGGTGCCCATGCCGCCGATCATGTCGCGCTCGTGCGTGAGCAGATACTTTGCGATGTCCCATCCCTTGTTCAGCTTGCCGACCAGGTTGGCCTTCGGCACCAGCACGTCGTCGAAGAAAGTCTGGCAGAACGGCGACGCGCCAGAGATGAGCGTGATCGGTTTGGTCGAGACGCCCGGACTCTCCATGTCGAAGAGCAGAAAGCTGATGCCTTCGTGTTTCGGTGCGTCCGGGTCGGTGCGCACCAGGCAGAATATCCAGTCGGCCTTGTCGGCGTACGAGGTCCAAATCTTCGAGCCGTTGACCAGGAACTGATCGCCCTTATCTTCTGCGCGAGTCTGCAGCGAGGCGAGATCGGAGCCGGAGCCCGGTTCCGAATATCCCTGGCACCATCTGATTTCGCCGCGCGCGATCTTGGGCAGATGCTCACGCTTCTGTTCTTCGGATCCGTACTTCAGCAGCGCAGGACCGAGCATCCAGATTCCGAAACTGTCGAGCGGCGAGCGACAACCGAGTGCGCGCATCGTTTGGCGCAGGATCCGCGTTTCGTCGCGCGAGAGTCCGCCACCGCCATACTCACGCGGCCACTCCGGCACCGTCCAACCCTTCTCCGCCATGCGTTCGAGCCACAGCCGCTGCGCCTCGGATTGGAACACCCAATGCCGGCCGCCCCAGCAGGTATCGTCTTCGGTCTGCGTCGGACGGCGCATCTCGGCCGGGCAGTTGGCCTCGAGCCACGCGCGGGTGTCTTTTCGAAAGGTTTCAAGTGAGCTCATATGTCTGGTCCTATTAGGTCTGCCCGCAGGATTCAAGGATTTCAGTTTGTCGCAGTCGTTAAACGCTTCAGCGGCTATTTAGTTGACACTAACAATAGTCATGAGATAAATTCCGCGCGCGCGTATCGTGATGAGATGAGTATGAAGCATATGAAAGTTCTTGGCGTATTCGCAGTCGCAGCCCTGCCACTGCTATTTTGCGGCAGCGCATTCGCTGGCGTCGCTACAGTTGCGCCCGAGCTCGATCCGGGTACCGCTAGCGGCGGTATCGCGCTCGCGGCGGTCGCCGCAATCCTGCTGATCGAGCGTTATCGCAGTCGCGCGAATTGAGATGAGGATGAGACGCATGAAGCTATCGCAAGCGGCACTTCGGGGTCTGGCGGTCGCGATCGTGCCGCTGGTGTGGTGCGGTAACGCATTCGCTGGAGCCGTTGTTACAGTAGGTGCGCCCGAGCTCGATCCGGGCACTGCTAGCGGCGGTATCGCGCTTGCGGCCGTCGCCGCGATCCTGCTTGTCGAGCGTTACCGTCGTCGCTAGACCTTCCTTCTAAACGGATAAAGCAACTGCGCTGCGTAGACCCGCGGGATATCGCGGATTCGCGTTCCTTGATCGATCGGGAAGTGCTCATCGTCGATTCCCAGTTCGTCTGGATACTCGTCGTGATGCGGATACTGGGTACCAAATGCGCGGTCCCAGAGGCTGAAGAATATTCCGAAGTTGCTATTCAGTTGCCGCGGATCGCGGGCATGATGAATCCGATGCGATTGCGGACTGACTAGTACATATCGCAGCACTCCATAGTCGGACTTGATATTCGAGTGATATAGCCGGAAGTGAGCCAGCGCGATCACGTAGAAGATCCCCAGCGCCATAGAGCTTGCGTTCAGCGCCAGAAGCGGAATCGTCCTTAGCGTCTGGTCCGCGAGTACGTCGACGTCGTGAAAGCGATGCTGGGTGAAGAAATTCATCTCTCGCTGCGAGTGATGGATCGCATGGAAGCGCCACAGGAAGTCGTACCGATGCCGCGCGACGTGGCTCGCGTACCCGATCAAATCCCAGGCGAGGATCGCGACGGTCCACGCGAAAACCGCCGGCAGTACTCCGTTCGGGACTGGTTCGAACTTCCCGAATAGGCGGACCTTCATCCAGACGAGCAACGCCAGGTAAAGCGGCACCCAACTCACCTCGCGGATAAAGTCGGCAACGTACCACGCGATATCCTGCCAGAAGCCCCGGGTCAGGTCGCGCTGATTCGGCGTTACAGGAAGCCAGCGCTCGAGGATCAGTGCGATCAGGAGAACCGGGGCCGGCGAGCGCGCAAGCACCAGGATAGTCTTCGCCGCATGCGCCGCGACATTTCCCGGCCGCAGCCACTCGATCAGACTTCCATGAGCTACATACGATGTACCGAGACTGGCCGCGACGATACATCCCGCAACGACGCCGAGCAGCGCCAACGTGGATAGCGGCGAGACCTCGAACCGCTCGCCGCCTACGCTCTCGCGCGGCACCGACTCATCGATCGCGATCTCACTTTGAGCCGGCATTGGACCGAGCTACCGTATCCGCTCTAGCGGCTAGCGATTTTCGGTCTTGTTCGGGCTTATGTCGAATCCGCCGTTCTCCGGCTGATGCCCATAGACATCTTCGGAATAGTATTCCGACTGATGGGTAGCGGCTCGCGCGCCCCATCCATACTCAAACATCCATCCCGAAGGATTACGGAAGTAGAATGAGTACATATGATCATTTGAATGCTTGCCGGGCTTAATAGTCACTGGGACCTTGTTCTTACGTACCAAATCGTAAGTCAAGCCGACGTCATCGAGATTATCCACTTCGATCATCACATGATTGAGTCGCTTGTCGGGTCCTCCTACGCCAAACGCGACTGTGTGATCGCGCTCATTGCAGTGCATGAAGACCAACTCTAGTACTCTCTTTCCCATGTGGATCTTGTATTCGACTCCGCCGCGCATTCCCAACTGAGTATAGAAACGCTGCGCCGCGGCGAGGTCCTTTTCACCAATGATGCAGTGGCCGAGTCCGCCTGCGCCGGTCTTGAAGCGCCCATGCATCGGCCGGCCCGGATGGAACGGTTTGCTGAATTGAACCTCTGGCCCATGGAATATCTCGATCGGGTTGCCGCCGGGGTCGTTCAGCTTAAGGACCTCGAGCACCCGGCGTTCCTCCGCTTCTTCCCTTGCGCCGACCTGAAATTTTATTCCTGCCGCGGAGAGCTGACTCTGCATCGCGGAGAATTCCTCGGCGCCTGCGACCCGAAAACCCAGGTATGACAGATCGTCGCTGCCGTCGGCATGCAGAACGATTCGATGATGCTGGTAGTCCATGCGCAAATAGCTACGGTCAGATTCGCCTTCATCGACGAGTTCCATCCCGACTATACTAGTCGCGAAATTCTTCCACTCTTCGAGGTTCTTGACACCAACACCCATGTAGCCAAGCTCTGTTACCCGAATTATATTGTCGATCATATTATCCTCCAAGCGTCATTACTCATTCCGCAAAAAAGAAGATTACCAACTCGACTACACACTTCATTAATCAGAGAATCGCCTCGATTAAATGCGGACCGGTGGATTTGATTGCGTTTTCGAGATGCTTCAGCAAATCCTCTGCCGTCTCGACTCGCACTCCCGGCACCCCAAGGCCCTTGGCTATCTCAGCCCATCCGATATCCGGCGAGGACAGCTCGGTCAAGGTCCGCGCATTGTGCCCGGGCTCTGTATTTCTCGCGCGCGCAGCCTCGATCTGCAGAATACGGTAGGCATGGTTCGAGCAAAGGATCGTCGTGACGTTGAGGCGTTCGCGGGCCTGGGTCCACAGAGCCTGCACCGTGTACATCCCGCTGCCGTCGGCTTGAAGCGATATCACGCCCCGAGGTGGCGCTTTCATCCATAATAATTGCGCCGTCGGGCTGAAGTGCCGCGAGCGCCGCGCCGAGGCTCACTGGATCGAGCTTGCCGCTTGGCCGCGCGGGAAGCTTGCTCGACGCCGAAGGCACGGACTTCGGCGCTCCAATTGCCTCCGCAAGATGCTCAAGTGCGCCGACTACGTCTTCCGCGACCGTCCCGAGCGCTTCGACGGCGCATCCCTCGGGCGCGAGCTTGCTCGGGAGGCCGGGGTAGCCGAAGAACGCGACCGGCTCGCGCGCCCCGGCGAGAACGATCGCGCCGGTACCTCTGAGGGCCTCGATTGCCTGTTCGGGAAAGTAGGGGAGGCGCGCCGGCGACGGGATTCCCGCGCCGCGCTCGATCCGCGCCGCGAACGTCTCGACCATCAACTTGCAACTCGAGCCCGCCGCGATTCGCGCCGCCGTTTTGAGTCCTTCCGCAGAGAGCGCGGGTCCGCCGAGCAGTATCGTCACCGGTTTACCGCTTTTAAGCAGGGTTGCGATTCGCTTGATAGTGCCATCCGCGACCGTGGCCGGCTTCGCGACTGCGCGCGGCGTCGCAACTTTCGCAGCGTCGTCCCACTGACAATCCGAGGGAACGATCAGCGTCGCAACTTTCCCCGGCGATGTCAGCGATGCGGCAATCGCGTCGGCCATATCGTCGCTGAGAGCATGCGCGGATTTGGTCGAGCGTACCCATCCGGACATCGGCGACGCGAGCGAAACGATGTCGCTGGCGAGCGGAGCGTCGGCCGACTGATGCCAGGTTGCGTGATCTCCTATCACATTCACCACCGGCGTATACGCGCGCCGCGCGTTGTGCAGATTAGCGAGACCGTTCGCGAGTCCCGGTCCGAGATGGAGGATCGTCATCGCAGGCTTGCGCGACATCCGCGCGTACCCATCGGCGGCGCCGGTGCATACGCCCTCGAACAGGCAGAGCACCGCGCGCATCCCGGGCACGCTATCGAGCGCGGCGACCAGCGGCATCTCGGTAGTGCCGGGATTGGCGAAACAGGTATCGACGCCGGCGGCCAGCGCAACTTGAATCAAGTTCTCGGCGCCGTTCATCGTTCGTCGCTCCGTTGAGGATTAAGCAGACTCATCGAATCCTCCTGATTACTTCTCACTAGATAGTGCCAGACAGAGATCTTAAGCAAACTCGACGGTTCGTGGGTATCGTTTTGAATCGCAAGTTGTGCGCGAAGACTGCTGAAAGTGTGCGATTTCTGACTTGTTGAAATCGGCTGAAAACAACAATTTATACATTCTGTTGTGGTTTTTGGACGGTTGCCCACTAGGCGTAGCTTCGTTTTGTCAAAATTTGTTTTCGCGATTGAACATGGATCCGGGGTCTTGGGCGAGTCCTGTGAGTGTTGAGCACCGTGACCATTGTCCATACCCGATAGGTAGCACGTAGTGCGCGCCGGGCGTCAGGCTGAACAGTTCACCCCTGAACAAGATCGACAATTGCGAAGCTGAGGCATCGTCGTTAGTGTTCGACATCTCGATTGGAGGTGAACAACATGGCGGGATTAGTGCTTCGCGAAGACCAGGACGGTTTGACGACGCTCACGCTGAATCGCCCCGAGAAACTGAATTCGCTCAACGTCGAGATGTTCGTCGAGCTGCGCGACCACGTCGACCGAATCGCGAACGAAACCGATCGCGTCGGCTTGGTCATCGTGCGCGGCGCGGGAAAATGTTTTTCCGCGGGCCACGATCTCGCCGACATCGCAAAGGGTGAGCGTCCGCCGAAACCCAACTTCCAGTCCGATACTATCGAGCGCCTCGCGAACCTGCCGCAACCGGTAATCTCGGCGGTGCATGGCCATTGCTACACCGGAGCGCTCGAGCTCGCGCTGGCCGGAGATCTGATTGTTGCATCGGAGTCCGCAAAATTTGCCGATACTCACGCGCGATGGGCGCTCACGCCAATCTGGGGAATGAGCCAGCGGCTGCCGCGGCGGGTCGGCCCGGCGAAAGCGCGCGAGATGATGCTGACCTGCCGCACTTACTCGGGCGCCGAGGCGGCCACGATGGGCCTCGCGAACCACTGCTATCCCGATAATGTTTTCGACGCCGAATTGCGCGCGCTCGCCGCGACGATCCTCGCGAATTCATGGTTCAGCCATCGCGCCAACAAGCGTCTGCTGATTGAGACCGACGGCTTGCCGCTCGGCGCCGGCCTATCGCACGAAGTCTATCGAAATCCTGGCGTCGGTCCCGACATGCGCGAGCGTATCGCCGCCTTCAACAACAAATCGGCGCGCCGTGCCTGAACCCGATTCGCCGTCCGTGGCGGAGACTGTCGAGGCAGACCAGCTCCAACCATCGGGCGAACCATTAAGCGTGAGGAGCGGCGCGTTCCGCGCGCTGCGCCATCGCAACTATCGTCTCTACTTCTTCGGCCAGCTCGTCTCACTCGCCGGCACCTGGATGCAAAGCGCCGCGCAAGCGTGGCTGGTGCTGAAGCTCACGAACTCCTCGATGATGCTCGGGGTCGTCTCGTTCGCGCAGTTCACGCCGATCCTGCTGGTGGGCTTGTTCGCAGGAGTGCTTATTGACCGCGTCGATCGGCGCCGGCTGATAATCACCACCCAGTTCATGTTGATGATGAGCGCGTTCACGTTGGCGGCGCTGACCTGGACGGGTGGCGTGCGCGTCGAGCACGTGATCATCCTCGCCGCATTCAACGGCGCGATCGGATCATTCGACATGCCCGGGCGGCAGTCGTTCGTAGTCGAGATGGTTGGCTACGAAGATCTCGCCAATGCGATCGCGCTAAACTCGATGATGTTCAACAGCGCGCGGATGCTTGGTCCGGCGGCGGCGGGATTGCTGATCGCGTATCTCGGAATCGGGACCTGTTTTTTCCTGAACGGAGTCAGTTTCCTCGCCGTCATCTGGAGCCTCTTTCAGATGGAGATTCCAGCGCGCGTGATCACCGGAGTCGGCACCCGGATGTTCCAGCAACTGCGCGAAGGTCTCGCCTACGTATGGACCAACCGCGCGATCTTCCATCAGATGGCGCTGGCCGCGGTGACCAACGGCTTCGGCTATCAATACCTGGTGCTGGTCCCGATATTCGCGCGCAACGTGCTCCACGGCGACGCGCGCACTTACGGATTCCTGGTCGCGATCCAGGGGCTGGGCTCGGTGCTGGGCGCGGCCACTCTCGCCTCGCGCACCACGACGCGGGGAATCAGAAACAATCTCATCGGCGGGCTGTTCATCTCCGCGATCGGAATTATCGTCTTCGGACTTTCGCGATGGATGCTGCTCTCGATGCTCGCGCAATTAATAATCGGCGCAGGCCTGACGAACTTCAGAGCAAGCAACAACACGCTGGTGCAGCTATTCGTATCCGACGACCTGCGCGGCCGCGTGATGAGCACCTACCAACTAGCCGCAGTCGGAATGACTCCGCTAGGAGCACTCGAAGTAGGCTACATGGGAACGCGCCTCGGCCCAGTGCCAGCGGTAGTGCTATGCGGCGCGATCACGATGGTAAGCGGCCTGGTACTACTGACGCGGCTGAAGTCGGTGGGAAAATCCGAGTCTTGATGCCTCGGCGCCTTAGCGATGCGAGATGGCGAGCCAGCGCTCTACTATGTTTCTGGCCAACGTCGTGTGGCCGACTCCGCGACGTTTCGCTAGCTTCTTAAGAGTCTTGAGATCGTCCTCGTAAAGCCTGAGAGCGATTTGCTCCGTACGCGCGGGTCGAATCTGGACGTCTAGATCCTCGAGTTCGTCGCTGAATTCCTCAAAGCTGTGGCGATTCCAGAACTTGCGCTCCGCGTGATCGCTCTTGAAACTCGGAAGCTTGCGCTTCTTTGCAGTCATCTTCGTCCTCCTTTGCGGTTACGCCATGCGCGATAACTCCGGATCTCGTCAGCCGCGGAGATGCGCGCACTTACGCACAGCCGCATCGATGCGTCTAATTCCAGACTTTGAGGACCTGCTTCGCTCCTGGGCGGCAGAACGAATACGCCCTCGTCGTCGAGATCGCGCGGCCTGGTACTACTAACGCGCCTGAAGTCGGTGGGTCGATCCTAATACCTCGCCCGTTATTTTACGGGAGAGGATGCCGGCCATCTCAGTGGCCGGCAGGTGAGGGTTCTGCGTTCTATCGCACCCGGACTAAATTTTTCGACTACCCAAATTCATCCGGATGAGGCAGTCTTGGCCGGATGCTTTTGGCGCGCCGTTCCCTCAACCGCTCAACAAGGAGCTACCTATGAAGTCCTGGATATCGAGAGTTGGTGTCGTGATCGCGTTCACGCTGATGGCGCCGGTTCTCGTCCACGCCGATACCTGGCAAATCGATCCGATGCATACCAGCGTCGAGTTCACGGTGCGCCATATGATGATCTCCAACGTGAAGGGAACTTTCGAGAAGACCTCGGGGACCGTCACCGTCGATGGCAGCGATCCGACGACCGCGAAGATCGACGCGACTATCGACGCGTCGTCGATCAACACTCGCGTCGAGCGGCGTGACGCTGACCTCAAGAGTCCCAACTTTCTCGAGGTCGCGAAGTACCCCACGACCACTTTCAAATCGACCAAGGTTGAAGCCGCCGGCTCGGGCAAGTGGAAGGTGACTGGCGACCTTACGCTGCACGGAGTGACGAAGCCGGTGGTTCTCGAAGTGGAAAGTGCTGGCGCTCCGATTAAAGATCCGTTTGGCAACACTCGCGCGGGCGCTTCCGCGACGACGAAAATCAACCGTCGCGATTTCGGGATCAGCTATAACAAAACGCTCGACGCCGGCGGCGTCATGGTCGGCGACGAAGTATCGATCACGATCGATGTCGAGGCGATTAAGAAGTAGCAGCGGTTGGCGCTTACTACGGCTTGACGATTCTGTTGCGCTCTTCTGCGTGGGCGGTGAGGTTTGGCAGGGCTTGGTCGGAGCCCTGCACGACCACTACGCATCGTTTGCCGTCGGCGAAGCTTTCAGGCGAGAGCCCGAGCTTGTCTGCGAGATTGGTTGCGATAACTACCAGTCCGCCGGGGGTTTGACGGCCGAGTTGGGCTGCGCTCGGTGCGCTCAACACGTCGGTATGCAACCGGCGCCCCAGCGTGCGGCCGGCGTCGCGAATCAGTCCGAGCAGCTCCGGATCGGCGTCCTCATCTTTGACCGGCAACAGCACCGCGTGCAGACTTGATTTCTTTCGAATCGCAACCCTGAGCGCCAAGTCCAGCGCGGCCTTGCCATGCTGCCCGTTGTCGATCACCGCGAAGATGCGGTCGAGCGGGCGCTCGCCGCCGCGAATGACGACCGCGACGTGGACCGGCATCGCGCGCGCCCTATCGAGAATCTCGCGGACCACGCCGCCTCTGAAGTCCGAGCCGAACACTGCGCGATGCGACCCGAGTAGCAGCCATCCGATTTGCGGCTGCTTCGCGAACGCCAGGATGTCGGTCGCGGGATCGTTGGTCCATACCGCTTGCGGCGTGATCACGTCTCCGCGCGCGACTGCCAGATCGAGCGCCGCGGCAAGCGCCGGCGAGCGCGGTGGCACCCGCTGCTCAGCCTCGCGAAGTCCCGAGCGCGCGCCGCCGGGCGGCGTCTTCACCAGCGCCAGCACTCGCGGCGCAGGTGCATCATGGGGAGTTGCGGCCAGCGCCAACTCGATCAGGTCCGAGACGCCTTCGGGATTGGATACCGGCACAAGTATCGCGGTGTGCTCCGCGACGATCGGCACCGGACGCGGCGGCGCCTGAACGGGTCGCGGCGCCGGATGCGGCGCGCGGCCCAGACTTTGCGCCACCGCGGGCTCCGGCGAGAAGGTGCCAAGTTCCGGAATCGGTTCGAGTTCGGGCTCCTGGCCGCGCGTGATCAGATGCAGAATCGGCGTGGTCGCGAAGGTTGTTACCAGCGCCATGATCACCAGCATCGCAAACAGCGTCGGCGAGATGACCTTCATCTCCAGCCCGATATTCAGGACAATCAGTTCCATCAGCCCGCGCGTGTTCATGAGCACGCCGAGCGCCGCCGAATCGCGCCATTTGAGACCGGTGACTCGCGCCGCGATTGCGCTGCCGCCAAATTTTCCCGCCGACGCGACCAGCACGATCAGCGCGCAAATCATCCACTGTTCCCATCCGCTGACCAGGCCGATCTGCGTGCGCAGTCCGGTGTATGCGAAGAAGGCCGGCAACAGCAGCACGATCACGATGTCTTCGAGCCGGTCGGTCAGCTCGCGCGCCATCCCGCTGTCGTGCGGAATCATCGCGCCGAGTGCGAATGCGCCGAACACCGCATGAATCCCGATCAGCTCGGTCGCCGACGCCGAGAGCAGCAGCGCCACGAAAATCGCCGCGAGCACCCCCTGCGTCAGCCGTCCGCGATTTCCGTAGACCAGCGACAGGCGCACCATCGCGGGCCGGATCACCACCAGCATCAGGATGATGTAGCCGAGCGCCATCGCGAGCGTCGTCACCGCGCCGCTTTTTTGCGCGGTCGCCACGCTGACCACAAACGCGAGCATGCACCACGCGGTCACGTCGTCGACCGCGGCGCAGGTCAGCGCAATCGCACCCATCCGGGTTTTGTGAATCTTGCGATCGGTCAATATTCTCGCGAGCACCGGGAAAGCCGTCACCGACATCGAGACGCCCAGGAACAGCGAGAAGCAGGTGAACGGGACGTCACTGCTCGACAGGCGCGGATAAAGTAGCAGCGCGATCAACGCGCCGAGCAAAAATGGCGCGACGATGCTCGCGTGCGAAATCGCGACCGTCGCGTGTCCGCGTTTGCGGAGCAGCGCCGGGTCGAGCTCGAGCCCGACCAGGAACATGTAAAGGATTACGCCGACCTGCGCGATAATGTTCAGAAAGGGGCCGACAGCGGGCGGAAACAGATACGCCGATGCGCCCGGTGCGAGTCGGCCCAGTAGCGACGGTCCCAGCAAAATTCCTGCGAGTATCTCGCCGACTACCGGCGGCTGATGCGCGCCGCGGAAAATCGATCCGAGCCCGCGTGCGGTCGCGATCACCACCACCAGCGCGAGCAGTACGTGGAGCAACTCGCCCGCGTTGGCGCGCGCAGCAGCCGAGCCGAAAACTACGTCGCTGACGGGTGTGGGCGCCGAGAGGGCTGCCCCGTAGGAGCGGATTAGCAGGTAGATCAGCACCAGGGCGCCGATCATCGCCATGTACGCACCCGCTGCGCGTATCCCCGAGGCGGTTATTCGCGGCTGTGTTTCAGCCATCGGTTAAGGGTACCAGAACGCCATCGCCATCCAAGCGCGCGATGTCAGCCGAGCGACTTTCAGTTTGATTCTTCCCAAGTTGAAAATGGTTTCTGTGCGAGGTTCGAGTTGAAGTACCGCGGATCGTCGCTGACGTCGCGATCGATCCAGTCGGGGAGTTCGATTTTTTCATCGGGGCTGTCGAGTTCGACTTCGGCGATAGTCAACCCACGGTTTGCGCCGGTGAATTCGTCAACTTCAAAGGTATGTCCCTTGAACGGAATCCGGTAGCGGGTTTTTTCGATCAGCGGCTGCAGACATAGATGATCCAAAATTTCGGTGGCGTCGCCAAACGGAATCTCGTAGTCGTATTCGTCGCGAGAAATTCCCGAGGTTTTTCCCTTGATCGTCACGTAGCCGTGCTCGCCGTAAGTGCGGACTCGAACCGTGCGCTCGACCGCGGTGCATAAATAACCCTGCCGAATCTTGAGCCCGGGCCCGAGCTCGCTCCAGTTGCGCGGCTTTACCAGGAATTTTCGCTCGATTTCCTTCGCCATCGCTGGTTCCCGCGCCGATCGCCGCGTCCTAGTGCGCCGCGTTGATCGTCGTGCGCGGTATCATCCCGATCATCAACTTCAGATGACGGACGTAGCTTATGTTCGGATATGCGGTCAGGCCGAACTTCGCGATTGCGCGAAGCACTGCTGCGGGATCTTCCGACTCAAACTCGACGGTCTCCGAGCACGCGCCGCCGGCAATTTCGACTTCCGCAAATTCCGCCGTGCATTGATCGAACTCGAACTTCCAGCGCTTCTTCATAACCTCGACAGTCGCCAGATCATGACGCGGCCTTACCAGATCGCGAATGAATTCGCCGTGCGTGTACGATGGCCGCTCGATATGCGGCGGCGCGACCTTGAGGTCGGGGAATACGTCTTCGACTATTGTGCGCGAATCGATCGGGAACAGGGCCTTCAGCGCGGGACGCCATCGCTCAAGCCGCCCCTGCTGCTCGACCATCAGCTTGATGTCGAGCAAGCCGGCGCGGATTTTTACATTGGCGGTGTCGGTCGTGGCCGAGAGGATATAGGTTTCAGCGCTCTCACGGGGCGCGGACGGAGTCGCAATTGCCGCGATACCATCGCGAATCGGACTCAAATGATTGCCCATATTCGGAATTCGTATCTTGGCTGCGAATTTTCCACGGCCATAAATCGCAATGACCACAGTTGCTGCCAAGGCACTATACCATCAATGTCGGTCTAATTCAGTCCACCGCACCTCGCTCCTCGCTATTGATAGACCCGGGAAATCCCATGGACGCCGGACGCGGTCGGATCGCCACTGCGCGAGCGCTTCCGCGACGAGCGTCCAGCCCGCACCACCTGCCGCCGACCGACCGAGCGCATCTGCTTGGTCGGCAGATCTTTGACGCTCAGCAGGCTAAGCCGTCTGCGCAAGGTTTCCGGCTCGATCGTGAGCACGTCGCATACGTACTCGAACGAAAACGGGCTGCGGGTGCCGGCTTCGGATTTGAACCAATGTTGAACTTCCTCGAACTGCTCGCGGTCGCATCGCCGCGACGAATTCAGCGTCTTTACATAGCAACGGACGGCGTCCTCGAGCACCGCGAACAGCAGCCGCGTTTCGCCATCGAGCATCGAGCGGCGCCGGGTTAAGTCGAAAAATTGAACTGGAACCAGAAAATCAGGTTCGAAGCGCGCGCTCAGCCACGGATCTGGGCCCGAACACTCCTGAAAAACCTGGCTCTGGTTCGAAAGACCTGCGTGGATCTGTTCTGAACCGGAAACGGACATGCTAAGTCACCTCCTGCCCTCAGCGAACCCGAATTGCCCTTGGCTCAGCATCGTCTGTGCCAACTTGGTGACACTGTGCTAAACTGGAAAACGGTACAGAATACGTGGGAAAGGTGATGCGGATGGACGCAGGTTGCTGCTCATCTATGCGGCATCAGGCTGATCCCCATTTGTGCAGATGCCGACCGCCGCGGCGCGAAATCCTCACCCGCGGTACCTTGGAATCCACACCGCCGGACTTGTCCAGTACGTTCCGGATCTCGACTCGACCACCCAAAATGGGCCGTCGAGTTGGGAGAAATGTACCGAAAGGAAATGACTCTCGCTTGGCGCGTGAGAAAAATATAGAGTTCGCTCGTTCTTTTTATAGTGGCGCGAGGCACGATCAATGCTGATGTTAATAGATACGTTTGTAAGACGCGGAATCGAAGGGTGCCAGTTGTTAACGAACGCCGGTACCGGACGATGAAGACGACAAAGAGGCAGAAGCCCAAAATGATGGAATCAGCAGTGAGCACCGGGGGCCCCCGACGAATCGATGCGCTCAAGAAGCTGCTTGCCAAAGAGCGCGCGGACACACTCGCAAGGGTTAAGGAACTGATGCGCGAGCAGGCGGGCACTGGCATGCCGCCGCCAGCCGACGAGATGGACGTCGCGAGATCGCTGGCCGAAGTAGAAACCCACGCCGCGTTGTTTGAGCGCGCGCAAGAGCGCCTCGGCGCGATCGACGCGGCTATCGCGCGGCTCGGCGCCGGCAATTACGGAATCTGTGCGCGATGCGGCGACGAAATCCCGCTGGCGCGGCTTCACGCCGTACCGTTCGCGCAATATTGCGTCGATTGTCAACACGAAGTGAACGCCGAAGCCCGAAGCGGGCAGGGCGGGTCCTCGCGGCCGTTTGGCAGCCGATGGTCGGCGCCTGAGGAAATGAGCGCCGGTGAGGATTCGGACGAGCGTCCCGATCCGGTTCGCGTCGCCGAGGATGACGTCCAGGTCGATAGCGCGTTCGGCCCCGACGAAGAAGAACTCGAGCAAACCGGAGTAGAGAAGCGACGTCGCGGCAGACCCCCAAAAGCAAAGAAAGCGGTGCAGAAAAAATCCCGTTAGGTGCGAGTAATTGCGCATCTCCCTCTGAAGGGGAGATGCGCTCGTTCCAATACCTCGCACTTTCAAGGGAGATGCGCTCCCTCCGATACCTCGCCCGTTATTTCACGGGACGTGCCACTGGCACACGGCGGCTTCGTCGCGAAGCGACGAAGCGGTGAGGGTTCTGCCCTGCATCGTAGCGCCAGACCATTCTTCTTCTCCTGATCTAACCTCTCCTTGTCCGAGGACGTGCCACTGGCACACGGTCGGCGCGATTCCTATCGCGACGGGAGGGGTTCAACGCCAGCACACCGCGACGCTTATTCCTGCACTCAGGCAATTAGTGGTCCGCGCGAGCGTGAAACCTCTCCCTAACCCGTGTGTCTGTGACACGTCCTTGGACAAGGAGAGGGGATTGGAGCGGACAGCGACTGATCGTCGGCTGACACCCGAACGCTTGTCAGGCGCGAACGATTTCCGCTAGCTTCGACATTCCTGTCCTTAAACTGTGGATCCGTAGTCGCGCGGTTACTTTTGCGACCTTGAAGACGCGAAAAATATCCTCCCGCGAGCTGCCGAAGACTCCTACCGGCATCCGCGGACTCGACGAGATCACTTATGGCGGATTGCCCAAGGGACGACCGTCGCTCGTTTGCGGCAGCGCAGGATGCGGCAAGACCCTCCTCGGGCTGGAGTTTCTGATCAACGGCGCCCGGAAATACAACGAGCCGGGTGTGTTCATCGCCTTCGAGGAAACTCCCGAGGAGTTAATCGCAAACGTCTCCTCGCTTGGCTTCGAACTCGACGGCCTGGTCGAGAAACAGATGATCGCGCTCGATCATATCCGGGTCGAGCGTAGCGAGATCGAAGAGACCGGCGAATACGATCTCGAGGGACTCTTCATCCGGCTCCAGTATGCGATCGATTCGGTCGGCGCCAAGCGGGTCGTGCTCGATAC
>WNFD01008805.1_pt1 | contig 15445 bp, 20 predicted proteins | sample 5400491 | NCBI WGS metagenome assembly WNFD01 (sample SAMN13153343, study PRJNA577476) | soil metagenome | isolation source: 120 cm saprolite under Douglas fir tree site 2 hole 2 replicate 2 | place: USA:California | collected 2015-04-18 | reverse complement strand
AGGGCGAGCAGCAAGCTCTGGAAGTCCTGCGGGACGGCCATCTCCACCTCGGGCGGCGGAACGTAGACGGGCTCGGCGCGACGCGCAAGACGGAAGGTGGGGGTGTCGCCCGGGCGCGCCGCGCGCCGGCGCAACCATCCGGTTGCATTTCGCGGGCGCCTGTCCTATACCTGCAACCAGGAGGTTGCACATGGCAAGCGAGACCGATCGCATCGAGAAGCAGATCCTGCTGCGCGCGCCCCGTTCACGCGTCTGGCGCGCGTTGTCCGACGCCAAGGAGTTCGGCGCCTGGTTCGGGGTGGACCTGGAGGGCCCCTTCGCCCCGGGCGCCAGCGTCCGAGGGAAGGTGACCCACCCGGGGTACGAGCACATGACGTTCGAGCTCGAGGTAGAGAGGATGGAGCCCGAGCGCCTCTTTTCCTGGCGGTGGCACCCCGCGGCGATCGAGCCGGGAGTGGACTACTCGAAAGAGCCCGCCACGCTGGTGGTGTTCGAGCTGGAGGAGAAGGGCGGCGGGACGCTGCTCAAGGTGGTCGAATCGGGGTTCGATCGGGTGCCCGCCGCCCGCCGCGCGAACGCCTACCGTCTCAACGAGCAGGGCTGGGGGCTGCAGATGAAAGCGATCGAGCAGCACCTCGCCAAGGCGGGGGAGCGGTGGCCAGCAACACCGCGCTGAAGGGCACGGCGCCCGTCTTCGCGGCGCTCGGGGACGAGACGCGCCTGCGCCTCGTCTCCCGCCTGTCCTCCGGCGGGCCTGCCTCGATCGCGCGGCTCACAGCCGGTTCCTCCGTCACCCGCCAGGCGATCACCAAGCACCTCCAGGTGCTCGCGGGCGCCGGGCTGGTTCGGAGCAGCCGCCGCGGACGCGAGCGCGTGTGGGAGCTGCGCCCGCGGCAGCTCCTGCAGGCGCGAGAGTCGCTGGACGCCATCTCCAGGCAGTGGGACGAGGCGCTCGGCCGGTTGAAGGCGTTCGTCGAGCGCTGACTTCGCCGCGCCTCGAGCCGCCGCGCCCCAGGCGTCTGCTACACACGAAGCGTGGCGACGAAGGCGAAGCAGCTCAAGCTGGACCTGCGTACCTGGGGTGGACAGCGCAAGCGCGCGGGGCGGAAGCCCAAGGGCGCGCGCGCCGGCGTGCCTCACGCGTCTCGGCCGAAGCTCGCTGCGCGCCATCCAGTGCACGCGACCCTGCGCGTTCTGCCCCACGTGTGGAACTTGCGGAGCCGCCGCTGTTTCAGCGCCATCGCCGCTGCGTTCGCCGGTGGCCGGGAGCGCGACGGGTTCCGGCTCATCCAGTTTTCGGTGCAGGGGAACCATCTGCATCTCGTCGTGGAGGCGCGGGATGCGGAGTCCCTGTCGCGCGGGATGCAGGGGCTCACGATCCGCATGGCGAAACGGCTGAACCGAGTCATGGGCCGCCGCGGGCCCGTCTTCGCCGACCGCTATCACGAGCACGTGCTGCGCTCTCCTTCGGAGGTCGTCCGCGCGCTCGCTTATGTCCTCGGCAACTTCGCAGTGCACGCGCGCCGCCGGGGCGACGGGTCGGTGGACGCGGAGGTCGATTCGTACTGCTCGGTGTCGGTCGAGGTGCGGCTCGGCCCCGGACCGCCGCTCGTCTCCGAGCCGCGTACGTGGTTGTTGTGCACCGGGTGGTCGCAGGGCTGTGTGACCAGACGGCGTGCTAGCCTGCACGCATGGTGCGTCCTGAAGGACGACAAGAAGCACGCCGTCCGTGCTTCACCGAACCAGCGGGTGAAAGTCCCGTCCCGGTAAGCGTCGGAGCGCCGGGTAGCTGGCTCCAGCCTCGCGAGGAGACTTGCGGGTGCCGAGCGGAGCGACAAAAGCCGTCTGCGGCGCAAGCCGCCGAGCGGGAGCAAGATCGCGGGCCGCAACGTCAAGTGAAGCCTGCCGCCTCGTCACAGATACAATCCGGGAGCCGAGCCGCGCATGTCACGGCGAAGACCACATCCAGCGTGAGTATCTCCGGCGGCGCGCTGGATCCCGGCGGGGTAGAGGGAGCAGCACGCGATCAAGGCTCGGTGAGGAACAGGAGAGACCCGTCTGCACAGCCCAGGTCGGGGCAAGGTCGCTCGTATAAGCCGAAGGCGAAGTCGAGCGTCGTGCAGCGGGAGTCCGAGGGGGCCGTAGTACTGATGATGACCGTGCAGAAGAACGCGGCCGGAGGGAAGGACCCCTGCTCTGGTTACGCTGAAGGAGACGGTAAGCGCTGGGGCATGACCGAGACCGCTCGGTCCAACCACCCCCGCGGGCAATGGCTCGTCGACAAGGCGCGAGAACGAATTCGGCAGCTATGGACGGTAGCCAAGCCGACGCAAGCCGCTGGCCGATGCGTTGCTGCACCCCGACTGCGGAGTGACGCCCGCAGTCTGGCGCGGAAGCCGCGTGCGAGCGCCGACGCAAGCCCCGTCAGGAAAACCACCGGTAAGCCGGATGCCGGAAATCGGCACGTCCGGTTTGAAAGGAGGCGGGTGGAAACGGGCCGCATTTAGCGGACCCGCGCCACCCATCTACCAAAACAGCGACATTCGCATGAGGGCCTGTCCTGCACGTTCTGTGGCAAGACGGCGCTCGAGGTGGAACAGCTGATCGCCAGCGCGGACCCCGCGGTTTTCATCTGCAATGGATGCGTCGGCGCCGCCGAGCCCGCGGCGCGCGGTCACGGCACGCAATCCGCTTCTCCGAAGACCACGGGCCGCGACTGCTCATTTTGTCGCACGATCTGCGCCGAGTGCCTCGACCTCTGCCGCGAAATCCTGGCCGAGGCACGCCGCGAGTAGGTGATCCGGCTCGGACGGCTACTTCTTCGTGTCCGCCCGCTTGGTGGGCGGTGCGAGGAAGGACACGTTGTCGTCCACCGGAGCAGCACCCGGGGCTGCCGCGGGCTCGCCGCGCGCGGAGTCGAGCAGCGCCTTGTGGGTGTCCAGCAGGGACGACAGCTGCTGCACGAAGGTCTGCCGGGTGCGCTTCAGATCGTCGATCTCCTTGATCAGCTGCAGGCGCTTCTGCTGGGCGTTCTGGACGACCTTCTCGCCCTGCAGCTCGGCCTCCGAGAGGACGATCTGCGCCTCCTTGCGGGCGTGCTCCTTGACCTCCTCGGCCAGCCTCTGCGCGGTGGTCAGCGTCTGCTGGAGGAGGTGCTCGCGCGCGCGGAGCTCGTCGATGCGGGACTCGCGCCGGCGCAGCTCCTCGTCCTGCTGGTGGAGCTTGCGGATCAGGTCCTCCATCTCGGAGGCGCAGGCCTCGAGGAACGCGCGCACCTCCTTCTCGTCCACGCCGCCGAGGCGCAGCTTGCGGAAGGACTTCTGCTGCAGGTCGATCGGAGTCAGCTTCATGGCCTAGGACGATACTCCCCTGGTCAAACTTTGCTCCCGCGGAGGCGTCTGCTGCGGGAGCGCCGCCGCCACCCCGTCGCGCCGCTCCGCCTTGACCCGGTACATGGCGTCGTCCGCGCGCCGGAGCAGCTCCTCCGGGACGCGCGCGTCGTCGGGGAACGAGGCCACGCCCAGGCTGGCGGTGATCTGCAGCGGCCCGTACGGCTCCTCGGCGAGGAACTTCCAGCGGGAGATCTCGCCGCGCAGCCGCTTGGCGCACTCCATCGCCTGGTCCTTGCTCGTCTCGGGCAGGAGGATGACGAACTCGTCGCCGCCGTAGCGCACCGGCACGTCGGTCGATCGCAGCGTGCCGAGCAGCAGCCGGCCGATCTCCGCCAGCACCCGCGACCCGGCCTGGTGCCCGTGCGTGTCGTTCACCTGCTTGAAGTGGTCGAGGTCGAAGAAGATCAGCGACACCGGGTGCCCGAAGCGCGTGGCGCGAACGATCTCCTGCTCCAGCGTGCGCTTGAGCTGCCGCGAGTTGAAGAGCCCGGTGTGATCGTCGAGCACCGTCAGCTCTTGCACCTTGGCGAAGTTCTGCGCGTTCTCGATGGCGATGGCGCTGAACTCGGCGACGGTGCTGAGGATGCGCAGGTCCTCCGCGTCGAAGCTGCCGTCCCCCTCGCCGTTCACCAGCTCGATGACGCCCAGCACCCGGCCCTTGAAGGTGAGCGGCACGCAGAGGATCGACTTGGTGTGGAAGCGGGAGGTCTTGTCGAAGCGCGCGGCGAAGCGCGGGTCGGCGGTGACGTCGTCGACGATGAGCGGCGCGTTGTGCTCCGCCACCCAGCCCGCGATGCCCTCGCCGCGCTGCAGGCGCAGGTGCATCAGCATCTCGCTGCCCGCGCCGACCGCGGCCTTGAAGTACAGCTCGCCGGTCTGCGGATCGCGCAAGAGCAGCGACCAGTTGCGCGGCTTCAAGAGCTCCGACACCTTGGCGAGGATGAGGTGCATCACCTCGCCGATGTCGAGCGACGAAGTGAGCGCCTTGCCGATCTCGTTGAGCACCGCCAGCTCGTCCACGGTGCGCTGCAGCTGGCGGAGCAGGTCGCGGGCCTGCATCCGCCGAGTGTAACATCCGCGAGCGCCGATCCGCTTTTCCTGCTTGACGCAGGCGCAGAGGCTGCTACAGCGCCACACATGCGCCTGGTGCTCTGCTCCGGATCTCCGCGCCGCCGGGAGATGCTCTCCCGCCTGGGCCTGCGCTTCGACGTCGAGGTCCCGCGCGTCGCCGAGGAGCGCGCGCCCGGCGAGCGGATCATCGCCTATCCGGAGCGGCTGGCCCGCGAGAAGGCGGCCGCCGGACTCGAATCGTGGAAGAAGCGCGGGGGTCAGGGGCCCGTCGTCGCGCTGGCCGCCGACACCGTGGTGGTCTTCGGCGACGAGGTCCTGGAGAAGCCGCGCGACCGCGCCGACGCGCAGCGCATGCTGCGCAGGCTGTCCGGCGCCGAGCACCGGGTGATCACCGGCGTGTGCGTGGCCACGGACGGTGAGCTCAGGTCGCGCGCGGTGGTGACGGGTGTGCGGTTCACCGACCTCTCCGATGCCGCGCTGCGCTGGCTGGTGGAGTCCGGCGACGGCGACGACAAGGCCGGCGCGTATGCGGTGCAGGGCCTGGCGGGCGCGTTCGTGGAGCGCGTGGACGGGAGCTTCTCGAACGTGGTCGGCCTGCCCCTCACCGAGACGCTGCAGCTCCTGGCGGGCGCCGGTCTGAGGATGCCGTGGGGATAGCCGAGAACCTCGCCCGCGTGCAGGAGCGCATCCGCGCCGCCTGCTCCCGGGCGGCCCGCGACCCCGCCACCGTGAAGCTCGTCGCGGTCAGCAAGGGCCAGCCGATCGAGGCGGTGCTGCTGGCCTTCGCGGCGGGGCAGACGGCCTTCGGGGAGAACTACGCGCAGCAACTGCACGAGAAGGCCGACGCGCTCCCCGAGGCCGAGTGGCACTTCATCGGCGCGCTCCAGACGAACAAGGTGAAGATCGTGGTCGGGCACGCGGCCCTGGTGCACACCTGCGACCGCGTCGCGCTGGCCAAGGAGCTGTCCAAGCGCGCCTTCTTGAAGAGCATCACGCAGCGCGTGCTGCTGGAGGTGAACGTCGGCCGCGAGCCGCAGAAGGGCGGCGCGCTCCCGGAGCAAGTCGACGGGTTGTACGCCGAGATGAAGGAGCTCGAGGCGCTGCGCTGCGAAGGCCTGATGTGCATTCCGCCCGCGGACCAGGATCCGCGCCCGCACTTCCGCGCGCTGCGCGAGATGCGCGACCGGCTGGGGCTGCGCGAGCTGTCCATGGGCATGAGCGCGGACTTCGAGGCGGCGATCGAGGAGGGCTCGACCATCGTGCGGGTCGGCACGGCCATCTTCGGGGAACGGCCGCGGCGCGGTTGAAAAGCACGGCGCCGCCTTAAGGGGGCGGCGACTGAGGGCGGCGAGTGGTCCACATCTCGTACAGCGGCACGCCCATCAACACCGCGAAGCTCACGAGCAGCGCCGCGCCGCTGATCGGGTAGATCCAGGCCAGCGCGCCACCCCCGAAATACACGCACCAGGGGGCCAGGAGGTGCGTCGCGGTGGCCGCCACCGAGGCGGAGATCCAGCCCATCTTGGCGCGGGCGCCCACCCCGGTGAGCAGGAAGAGGTGCGCCACGACCAGCAGGTACAGGGGCATGGAGAAGAGATGGAAGTGCGTGACCTCGAGCAGCTTGCGCGCGGACATCCGGGGCGCCGGCATCGCCTCTCCTGCCGCGGGCGTTCGGCCTCCCGGCTGGTAGTAGGTCACCAGGTGGTCGTACAGCTCCGCGGGCGTCGTGCGGGCGCCGAATCGGGCCACGCCGTCGTAGAGGCCGACGCAGCTCAGCAGCCCGGCCACGGTGAGCGCGCAGAACGCCGTGTAGAGCACCTTCACCGGGCGGGGGAGAGTCCCCGCCCGGGTGGCCGGTGAGGCGAACTCGCGCATGCTCAGGTGCGCATCGCCTCGGAGGGCGAGATGGGCTGGCCGTCGAGGAAGAACTGCGCGGTGCCCTCGATCAGGTAGGAGACGCGCTCGCGCAGCGGCAGGGCCTCGAACTGCTTGCGTGCGAGCGATCGCGTTCCGCCGCCCGGCGCGGGGACCACCACCCGATCGTACCCTTTCCGGACCTCGACGTTGGTGTCGACGGTCATGGCGGCCTCCTCAGCGGTCGCCGCGCGGATCGGCCGCGGCCCGCTCCACCACCGACGAGTTGCGCCACTGGTTCTCCGAGAGCGCCTCCAGCTCGGCGCCGCGCTCCGCCATCACCCGCATGTCCTTCAGGCCCCTCCGGCAGGAGGGGATGAGGATGGAGATGCAGAACACCACCCAGAAAGCGTGCTCCAGGAACCGCCACCACTCCGGGTTGGGGATGCCGTACACCGATTCCGGCCAGACGATCCCGCGGATGAGGTGCTCGGTCGCGATGACCACGGTGCCGGTGATCAGCACCGGCCAGTCCCGGTAGAAGGCAAGGAAGGCCAGCGAGCCGAAGACGTGGAAGTGCGTCTCGATCCGGCCGCCGGTCAGGTGGATGAGCAGCGCCGACCAGAGCATCTGCCCCGCGGCGATGGCGTGGCGCGTGAGCAACTCGCCGGGCCGCAACCAGGCGAGCGCCACAGGCAGGCTGGTGATCACGGCCCCGAGGATCAGGGCCACCCACACGTGCATGTGGACCGTCTTCACCTTCCCCTGCCAGCCGTAGGGCGAGAAGGTGAGGGCGATGAAGATCGCGAAGATCCACTGCCCGATCATCAGCCCGGCGAACATCCGGTCCGTCGCGCGGAAGATCTCCTGGCGGTGCGCTTCGTACCGCCCCTCGGCCCGCTGGACGATCGCTTCCGCCGCGGCCTGGGTCATCTCCAGTGCCTTCCTCGCTACGCTCATCTCTGCTCTCCCTGAATGGTGGTCGGTGCGCCGGCGCGCGCCACGCGCACCGGCGGTTCCTGCTCGAGCGCGCACCCGAACACGGGCGCGTCGGCGCGGTCGGCCGCGCCGGTGGTCAAGAGCAACGCGATCCGCTCCTGGCCGAAGCTGTCTCCTTCGTGTCCCCGCGCCGCCGTGATGCCGCCGTGGAACAGCAGGCGCCCCCGCGCGTCGTAGAGCACCACGCCGCCGGAGGTCGCGACCCCGAAGCGGGAGGCCTCGGCGCCTTCGGCGTCGCGGAGGACCGTCACGCCGGGGATGCGCGCGGCGCTGGTCCAGAGATCGCCTCTGTCCCAGCCGGCCGGCGCCTCGCGCGGCGTCCAGAACAGGACCCGGGCGTCCAGCCGGTCGTGGAAGCGCGCCAGGATCCGGGCGAGCTCCGCCAGGCTGGCGCGGGTGCAGGTGCAGCGCGGATGGGCGAAGAGGAGCAGCGTCGCCCGATCCGGGCTGCGCGCCACCGTCGATCCGGCCGGCCACCGCTGCGGAGGGACGGCCCCTCCGGAACCGGGCGTGCTCTTGTACTTCCACAGGATCGCAAATCCGCCCGCGACGGCCAGCAGCCATGCGGCCGCGCCGATCCAGGCGAGTCTCGAGGCAAGCCTCGACTTGTCCGAAGCGGGGGCACGCTCCATCGCAAATCGAATGATCGCGAATCTTTGCAGATCCTGTCCACTTTAAAATCGATGCTCATTATCGTTTCGGTAGTGAAATGGATCGCGAGGTGGACCCGTGTGGTCTGGAGTAGGACGCCGGGGCGTGGGTCCGCGCGCCCCGGCTCCAGGCGACTTTCGCTCCCGCCGGTCCTTGCGGAACCGCCCATGGCGCCGCTATGAAGGGCCGCCCGGAGACCGGAGGACCTGGATGGCGTTCGTCGACGCGAAGCTGCAAGCCGACATCCGCGCCTTCAACGAGCGGGGCCAGCAGGGGCCCGACCCGCTCGCCTCGCGCCATGCCGAGCGGCGGGCCGCCTATTCGCTGTTCGCGCGCCAGATGGCCGAGCAGGACATCGAGGCGCTGCGGCCGTACCTGTTCTGCTACGCCCGGCACGGCATCCCGCGGAATGCGGGAGAGCCGAAGGCGACCGTGCGCAACTACATCGCGGGCGAGTGGCGCCCGCCCGCCTCGGGCGAGCACGCCGAGATGGCCTCGCCCGCCGACCGCCGCGTCAAGCTGTTCGACGTGCCGGCCAGCGGGAAGCAGGACGTCGAGGCCGCGCTCGCCTACGGCGACCAGGCGTGGAAGTCGCTCGCCTGGGCCGAGGAGGGGCTCGCGTACCGCAAGCAGGTGGTGAAGAACGTCTCGCGCATCCTGAACTACTTCACCGAGGAGTACCTGCACGAGATCCGCCAGCAGATCCCCAAGACGCGGCTGGAGGCGGAGAGGGATTTCTTCGAGGCCAAGCGCGCCTGCGACCACCTCGAGGGCAGCTTCGAGGCGGCCATCCAGGGCGAGATGGTCCCCGACATGTTCGCCGGTCAGCGCTTCTGGCGCGACCCGTGGCTTCCCGCCGGCCTGGCGGTCATCGTCACCCCGATGAACTTCATCTGGGGCATCCCGACCATCCACCTCGCCGGCGCGTACCTCGCCGGCTGCCCGTGGATCCTCAAGGGACATCCGTTCGCGGCGCTGACCAACACCTCCATGGTGCGCGCCTTCCTCGCCGCCGGCGCGGATCCCCGCTTCATCCAGAAGGTGGAGGGCTTCGGCAAGGGCATCGCGCCGCTCGCGACCGACCACCGCGCCGCGGTCGTGGCGGTGACCGGCTCGTCCGACACCGCGCGCGCGATCTCCGCCGGGCGCGGCCTGCTGCGCACGCGGTTCGAGGGCGGAGGCTGCAACTGGGCCTGGGTGGACGACGGCTATTCCGAGGACGAGCTGCAGAAGATCGCCGCCCGCCTGACCTACGCCAAGCTCGGGCTGTCGAGCCACAAGTGCACCGGCCTGCACGGGATCTCCGCCTCCCGCGCCACGCTCGACCGGCTGGTGCCGCTCCTGGCCGCCGAGATGGACCGCTGGACGGTCGCCGATCCGCGCCGGCCCGACGCGGCCGACAGGACGCTGGGGCCGCTGATGGTGCACAAGGCGCAGACCGCGCTCGACCTGGTCGCGGAGGCGCGCAAGGCCGGCCTCAAGATCGTCCGCGAGGGCGGGCGCGCTCCGGGCGAGTACGGGGAGAACGCGGAAGCGGTGAAGCCCGCGCTCGTCGACGGGGTGACCCCGCAGACCACGCTGAAGCACGACTGGGACGGAAAGGGCGTGCGCGAGTACAAGCTCGCCACCACCGAGCTGTTCATGCCCGTCCTGGTGACCATGGCGCTCCCCGACTTCGAGGCGTTCGTCCGCTTCTCGCTCTTCGAGAACCCGCACGACCTGGCCACCAGCATCTGGACGCGCGACGACCGCAAGCTGACGCGGGCTCGGCGCACGCTCGCGGGCATGATCAAGGAGAACGACGGCACCGACAGCGCGCTGGAGTGGGAGGAGTTCGGCGCCTCGACCGTCGGCGAGAGCGGGAACATGGGCGTGGGGGAAGTGCGGGCGACGATCTCCATCTACGCGAGGCGCCAGAAGGGGCGCCATTTCCCGTTCTAGTCGCCGCCGTATTCGGCGGCGCTACGCCTTTCATGTCGCGGACGTTATGGAATCGATCCTAGGGCGGCCGCTCGGATTTTCGCTCGATGGCGATCGCCTCGAGGGACGGGAAGGGGACACCGTCGCCTCGGCCCTCTTGCGCTCGGGCGTCACCACCTTCACCCGGTCGATCAAGTACCACCGTCCGCGCGGCCCGTTCTGCCTGTCCGGCTCCTGCGGGCAATGCCTGCTGCGCGTGGACGGGGTGCCGAGCCTGCCCGCGTGCCGGGTGCCGCTCCGCGAGGGCATGCGATGCGTCCGGCAGAACGCCCCGCTGGGAGCCGACGCGGACCTGCTGCGCGCGGCCGACTTCCTCTTTCCGGAGAAGCTCGATCACCACCACCTGCTGGTGGGCTCGCGCCTCCTCGGCCGCGTGGCGCTGGAGGTGGCGCGCAGGCTCGCCGGGCTCGGGCAGTTGCCGGACGAGGCGCAGCCACCGATCCCGGGCGCGATCCGGGAGGAGGAGATCGTGGTGGTAGGCGGCGGTCCCGCCGGCATCTCCGCCGCGCTCGCGGCCGCGCACCGCGGCGCCCGGGTGCTGCTCCTCGAGCGCGACGCGCGCCTCGGCGGCGCCGCGCTCCTCGGCATCGATCCCGACGCGCCCGGGGCGGAGTGGGTGGAGGAGCAGGGCCGCGCGCTGGCCGCCGCCGGCGTCGAGGTCGTCCTCGAAGCGGAGGCGATCGGCCTGTACGCGAACGACGCCGCCGCCGCGGCGCGCAAGCCCGCGCTGCTCGCCGTCCGCCGTCCGAGGGCCGTGGTCGCGATCCTGGCCGACGCCGTGGTGGTCGCGGCCGGCGGCGTCTCGCAGCCGCTCCCCTTCCCCGGCGTCGACCGTCCCGGCGTGTACGCGGCGCGCGGGCTGCTCGCGCTCGCGCTGCACGGAGGCGTGCGCGTCGGGGATCGCCTGTGCGTCGTCGGAGAAGGCAGCGAGCTGATCCACTGCGCGCGCGCCCTCCGGATCGCCGGCTACCTCCTCGCGCGGGTCGTCGACGCCGGAGGCGCGTGGCCGCTCGCGTCGGGCGAGGCGGTCCCGCAGAGCGCGCCCGACCTGCCCCTCCTGCGGGCGCGGGAGCTGCGGGCGCGGGGCAATCCGGTCAAGCAACTGCGCGCCGGCGAGGAGGCGATCGCCTGCGACGCCGTCGCGGTGGCGCTGCCGCCGGCGCCCCTGCACGAGCTGGCCTCCCAGGCCGGCGCGCAGGCGCGTTTTTCCGCCGAGCTGGGCGGGTTTCCGGTCACCGTCGACGCGTCCGGGCGGACCAGCGTGCCGTGGGTATTCGCGGCCGGTCGGGCGGCCGGCGCCGGCGGGGCGCGCGCGGCGGAATCGGGCACGCGCGCCGGCGTCGGCGCGGCGGACGCGGTGGGGGCGGGGCGCCGATGAACGACAAGGCCATCGTCTGCGCCTGCGAGGACGTCACCCAGGGCGAGCTGGAAGACGCCGTCCGCCACGGCCACGCCGACGTGGAGAGCATGAAGCGCTACACCGGCCTGGGCACAGGCCCCTGCCAGGGGAAGAGCTGCCTGACCGCGGCGATGCGGCTGTGCGCCGACCGCGCCCGGCTGCCGCCCGCCGCGCAGGTGCCGTTCCGCGCCCGGCCGCCGCTCTCGCCCACCTCGCTGGCCGCCTTCGCCGGGCTGCCCGACGAGGTGGTGCGCCGGCGCGAGTCCCCGCTGCCGCCGCCGAAAGCCGGTCTCGCGGCGCACCCGCTGCAGCCGCGGGAGCCGCTGCCGCCCCAGGCGCGGGTGGTGATCGTCGGCGGCGGCATCATGGGGCTCGCGCTCGCCTGGAACCTCGCGGGCCGCGGCGAGACCGACGTGCTGGTGCTCGAGCGCGGGTACCTGTGCGAGGGGGCCTCGGGCCGCAACGGCGGCGGCGTGCGCGCGCAGTGGACCACGCCGTCGCACATCGAGCTGGCGAAGGAGTCGATCGAGTTCATGGGGCGCTTCGCGCAGGAGCTGGGCATCAACGTCTGGCTCCGGCGCGGCGGATACCTGTTCCTCGCGCAGGACCAGGACACGCTGCGGCTTCTGGAGAACGGCGCGCGCCTGCACCGCGTGCACGGGCTCGCCACGCGCATCATCGACGCCGGGGAGGCGGGCGACCTGGTGCCGGAGTTGGACACGCGCAAGTTCGTCGCGGCCTCGTGGAACCCGGACGACGGGGTCGTCTTCCCCTGGCCCTTCCTCTGGGGCTACGCCGACGGGGCCCGCAAGCGGGGCGCGCGTGTCGAGACCTTCACCCGGGTGACGGGCCTGGACGTGGAGGCCGGCGCCGTCCGCGCCGTGCGCACCGACCGCGGGACCGTGCGCGCCGATCGGGTCGTGATCGCCTGCGGCGCCTGGAGCCCCTCGGTCGCCGCCATGGCCGGCGTGGCGCTCCCCAACGTCCCCTACCGCCACGAGATCGTCTCCAGCGAGCCCCTCAAGCCGTTCCTGGGGCCGCTCGTCACGATGATGGGGAGCCGCTGCGCTTCCTCGCCCGGTACGCCCGCGCCTTGACCGAGCTGGTCCCGCGCCTGGGCCAGGTGAAGCTCTTGCGCCAGTGGGCCGGCTGCTACGACGTCACGCCCGACCACTCTCCCATCCTGGGCGAGACGCCGGGCGTTCGCGGCCTCTTGCAGATGAGCGGCTTCGTCGGCCACGGCTTCATGATGGCGCCCGCGGTGGCGCGCCGGATGGCCGCGTGGATAGGGGGCGAGCGCGACGAGCTGTTCGAGCGGTTCAACGTCTCGCGCTTCGCCGAGGGCCGCTTCGAGAAGGAGACGATGATCATCGGCTAGTCGCCGCCGATAGGGCGGCGCTACGCTTTTCACGTCGCGGACCCTACGGCAATGGCGTTCTAGCCTTGCGCCGCTTGCCAGCAGCTTCGGGGCGCGCGCAGTATGCGCCCGGGGAGGGACCATGCTCCGTAAATTCCTGAGCACCGAAAACGATCCCGCAGCGCTCGTCATGCGGCTGACGCTGGCGCTGGTGTTCTTTCCGCATGGCGCGCAGCACGTCCTCGGATGGTGGGGCGGCTACGGCGCCTCCGCGACCATCCAGGGCTTCGCCAAGTTGGGGCTGCCGCCCGCGGTTACCGTGCTGGTGATGGCCGCGGAATTCGGCGGAGCGATCCTGCTGATCCTCGGGTTCCTCACCCGCCTGGCGGCCTTCGGCATCGGCTGCGTGATGGCGGGGGCCCTGGTCCTGGTGCACGCCAAGGTGGGGTTCTTCATGAACTGGATGGGGACCCAGAAAGGCGAGGGCTTCGAGTACCACATCCTCGCTCTCGGCCTGGCCATCGCCCTCTTGATCAAGGGCGGCGGCGCGCTCTCCGTCGATCGCGCGCTCACCCGCGACGACCGGGGAACGGTCGCGATGCCGGCGGTGCCCAGGATGTGAACCGTCCGCGGGGCCGTGAAGCGCAGCGCCGCCGAATACGGCGGCGACTGGCGGCTGGTAGACTGAGCCGCCATGGTCACCAAAAAGAAGCTCGGCTTCATCGGCGTCGGGAACATGGGCGAGGCGCTGGTGAAGGGCCTGATCGCATCCAAGGCCGCCGCGCCCGCGCAGATCCTGGTCAGCGCCCGCCGGCCCGAGCGAGTCGAGGAGCTGGAGAAGCTCTACGGCGTTCGCGGCGGGTCCAATTCCGACGTCGCGCGGGACAGCGACGTGGTGGTGCTGGCGGTCAAGCCGCAGATCCTCGACCAGGTCCTGCGCGGCATCTCGGGGGAGGTGTCCCGCGACAAGCTGATCGTCAGCGTGGCCGCGGGCGTCCCCATCGCCGCCATCGAGCGGCGCCTCCGCCCGCCGATGCGCATCGTTCGGGCGATGCCCAATACGCCGGCGACCGTGGGCGCCGCCGCCACGGCGCTGGCCATGGGCGAGCACGCCACGGACGCGGAACCATCTTCGACTCGGTCGGGCTCACGGTGGTCCTGGAGGAGTCGCAGCTCGACGCCGTGACGGGCCTGTCGGGCAGCGGCCCGGCGTACCTGTTCCTCATCATCGAGGCGCTGGCCGACGCGGGAGTGAAGGTGGGGCTCTCGCGCCGCGCCTCGATGCAGCTCGCCGCGCAGACGGTGCTGGGGAGCGCGAAGCTGCTCATCGAGAGCGGCCAGCACCCGGGCATGCTCAAGGACGGCGTGACCAGCCCGGGCGGCACCGCCATCGCCGGGCTGCACACGCTGGAGGCCGGCGGGCTGCGCAACGTGCTCATGAACGCGGTGGAGGCGGCCACCCGCCGCTCCCGAGAGCTGGGCGAAGAGTTCCTGAGGAAGCTGTGATGACGGACAAGGGCGAGGACCTGAGGGCGATCCAGCGGCTCCGCGAGGCAGACGTGGCCGCGAGCAAGGCCTACGACGCGGAGGGCCTGGCGAAGCTGTTCACCGACGACGCCGTGGCGCTCGGCCCGGGGCAGCCTCCGGTGCGCGGCATCGCCGCCATCCGCGCCGGCCTGCGGCGCATGGTGGCCTCGCTGGACATCGAGGTGCTGGACTATTCGGAGGCGTTCGAGGAGACGCTGCTCTTCGGCGACACGGCCGTCGAGTGGGGCCAGATCGAGGGGAGCGAACGGCCGCGGGGCCGGGTCGAGGTCTCGCGCTCGCGCGTGCACGTCATGCGCATCCTGCGGCGCCTTCCCGACGGCAGCTGGCGCATCCACCGCACCATCTACGCGCCCTCGGCGGCGCCGGAGGGCCGATGACCGGGAGCCTCAGCGCGCTGCTCGCCGAAGTGCGCCTCGCGCCGGAGGGGGCTGCAGAAGAACGGATCGCCGCGGCCGAGGAGGAGATGGACTGCAAGATCCCCCTGGACGTGAAGGCGCTGCTCCGCGAGCACGACGGCGGCGAGGGCACCCTCGGGACGCGCAAGCGCCCCCTCCAGCTCTGGCCGCTCGAGCGCATCCGCGCCGAATGCGACGCGCAGGAGGTGACGCGCGCGGTGCCGGGCCTCGTCCTCTTCGCTTCCGACGGAGGCTCGGAGGGCTACGGCTGGCTGCCGAGGCTCAAGCGGGGCAAGTACGGCCGCATCTCGCTGCTCGCCGCCGGCGCGCACGAGTTCGACGCCCTGGGAGACTCGCTGGAGGAGCTGCTGCGGGCGCTGGCGGAGGATCGGTAGTCGCCGCCGATAGGGCGGCGCTCTCAGGATTGATCACTTCTCGCCTCGCGCACGCCGGCCCGAGTTCGAGAGAACGATCACATCGTGCACTCGGCCTCCGAGGATGAACCACCCTGGGTCTCCGTTGCTCTTCAGGGTGAGTGTCGACCGCAGCGGCGGCGAGGGACCCAGTGCTCACGGGCCGACAAGCGCCAGGTCGGAGCGGCTGCCGGCCCGCGTCACCCTGAATGAATGCCGGGATGACTTGGAACCGGGTCGACCGATTCGCGCGCTCGTTCCATGAACGCGCGACCGTACATCTTCTCCGCGGCGTGCTGGTTGTGCGCACGGCAGAGCAGGCGGATCCGGTCCGCTCGGTGGAGATGCGTTCGCGCGAACCCGTCCTGGTGATCGAATTGCAGGGC
>WNFD01003656.1_pt1 | contig 15447 bp, 9 predicted proteins | sample 5400491 | NCBI WGS metagenome assembly WNFD01 (sample SAMN13153343, study PRJNA577476) | soil metagenome | isolation source: 120 cm saprolite under Douglas fir tree site 2 hole 2 replicate 2 | place: USA:California | collected 2015-04-18 | reverse complement strand
TCTCTCCTCATCGCCGCCCTCGCCCGCAATCGCATCACCGCCAAACGCGCCGCGGTCCTGCTCTACGGCCTCCAACTCGCCTCCACCAACGCGCGCTCCATCACAATCGAGCCCTCCGCCTCCTCCATCACCCGCGTCCTCACCCGCACCAAATCCGGCCTCGACCTCGCAATGCGAGACGACGACGCCTTCGCGAAGAACACCGGTCGCAGCAACTCGAAACCGGCTCCAGCCCACCCCGAAACGCCGATCGAAACTTCGCTCGAGGCTCCCTATAACGAAAACCTATAATCTTATTGATTGAAATTAGCCCACATGCTGCTACCCTAGAGGCAACGGCGAAATATCGCCTATACGAAAGTAGGAAGCATCATGGCAAACGGAACAGTGAAATGGTTCAACGACGCAAAAGGCTTTGGCTTCATCACCCCGGAAGACGGTGGAGAGGATCTCTTCGCGCACTACTCTGCAATTAACTCCAGCGGCTTCAAGTCTCTCCAGGAAGGCCAGCGCGTAACGTTCGACATCACTACTGGCCCCAAGGGCAAGCAGGCTGCAAACATCCAGCCCGCCTGACCCCCTGCGGCACGCTGCAGAAATTCTGCAGTGACACTCCGTCCCCACTCCACACATCACCCACGAAGGGTTGCAAGCGCCGTCGCGTGCCGCGCTGCAACCCTTCGCGTTTTAACCGCTACAACTATTGAGTAATTCTGTACCTCAGTGGTAACTGCTAAGTTACGTCTCACTGCTCTCCCCGCAGGAGGTACCCCGATGACGCTCCTCCAGAAACTCTCCCTCGCCGCAACCCTTGGTTCCGCGACCTTCTCCATAGCAGCAAGCATCCCCAAAACCATCCAGAAAACCATCCTCCCCGACAACGTTGTCCGCTGCGAGCCCAGCGCCGGCTGTATCAACCAGACCCTCTTCGGCCGCAGCTACAAGGTCATCACCACGCCACGCTTCACCGTCATGGTCTCCATCTCCAATGAAGGCGTCTACACCCGCGCCGACGTCAGCATCGCCAACCACACCGACACACCACTCAGCATGACCCCCGAAGACTTCCGTGTCGAAGTCCTCACCCCCAAGCCCAAGGTCCTCCTCTACATCTCCCCCGCCAACTTGGTCCTCCCCCCTCCGTCCCTCCCGCCGGCCCCAGCCGCCAGCGCCCCCACCCCCCCACCCTCCGCCGCAGCCTTCATCGAGACCAAAGCAAACCCAGCCCCCCCATCAACCGACGTCGAAGCCCTCTACGCCGCCGCAGAACAAAAGGCCGCCAGGCAGGAAGCCGCCGACAAGGCCGCTGCCGAGCAACATCTAACGGCAACCGCGATCGGCCCCAACGAAGTCACCCGTGGCCGGGTCTACTTCGAACGCGACAAGAAATCTCACCTCGTCAACGTCGTCCTGCCCATAGCCGGCCTCGTCTTCGAATTTCCCTACGCAATGAAACACTAACCCGCGCAACCATAACGGCGGCTACGTCTGGGTCGAAGGCCACCGGCGCTAAGCCGCATCGGACCGCGATACCCGGCGGGGCCAACTGACCGGCCCGTCAAGGTATCATCATCGAATGACCGCTGAATCCCGCGCAAAAAACATAAAAGTTCTGATCTTCGACGTGGACGGCGTCCTCACGGACGGTCAGATCTTCGTCATCCCCAACGCAGACGGCCACGGCATCGAGGCCAAAGGCTTCGCCGCCCACGACGGCCTCGGCATCTCCCTCGGTCGCCTCGGGGGTCTCCGCATCGGCATTATCACCAAGCGCAACTCCCAGACCGTCGCCATCCGCGCCAACGACCTCAAGCTGGAGTTTATCTACCAGGGCCAGGCCCACAAGATGAACGCCATCAACGATATTCTCGCCAAGACTGGCGCCACCCTCGACCAGCTCGCCTACGTCGGCGACGACATCGTCGACCTTCCCGTTATGCATCAGTGCGGTCTCTCCATCGCTACCGCCAACGCCCGCAAGGAGGTCAAATCCGCCGCTCACTACGTCACCCCCAACCCCGGGGGCTTCGGAGCCGGCCGTGACGCCATCGACTTCATCCTCACTGCCCAGGGCACCCTCGAAAAAGTCATCGAGCAATACCTCGACGAATCGAATGTCGCCGCAGCCAGCGCCGACGTCGGCGCAGGCAACATGTAGATAACGAGGCGGCGAATAAACAACGAACAAAACCGCGCTACAATCAGCGAATGCCGTTCGAAATCCCCGAATCCCTCGCCTGGGCACACCCCGTCACAGCCGAGTGGTTCCTCAACAAATTCGGCAGCCCCACCGAGCCGCAGACCTACGGCTGGCCCAGTATTCTCGCCGGCGACGCTACCCTCATCTCCGCCCCCACCGGCTCCGGAAAAACTCTCGCAGCGTTCTTAGTCTGCATCGACCAACTCCTCCGCGCGTCTCTCTCCGGCCAACTCGCGCCCTGCACTCAGGTCGTCTATGTCAGCCCGCTCAAAGCCCTCTCCAACGACGTGCAGAAAAATCTCGACGCCCCCCTCGCCGAGATCCAGCAACTCGCAATGCAGCGCGGCTATCTCTGTCCCGAGATCCGCACCGCCGTCCGCACCGGCGACACCCTCCCCAAAGAGCGTGCCGCCATGCTCCGTAACCCGCCTCACATCCTCGTCACCACCCCCGAGTCCCTCTACATCCTCCTCACCGCCGGCAAATCGCGCGAGCATCTCCGCAGCGTCCGCACCGTTATCGTCGACGAAATCCACGCCGTAGCCGACGACAAGCGCGGCGCCCACCTCGCTCTCTCGCTCGAACGTCTCGACGCCCTAGTCACCGGCGAAAACCGTCTTAGCCCAGGCCAATTCCTTACTGGCCTCACCACACCGCCTCAAAGAATTGGCCTCTCCGCCACACAAAACCCCATCGAACTCGTCGCCGACTTCCTCACCGGCATTCACGAGAATCCAGACGCCCGCAAGCCCGCCACCATCATCCAGGTAGGCCAACGCCGTGAGCTCGACATCGCCATCGAGGTCCCGAGCGACGAGCTCAGCTCCGTCACCAACACGGGCATGTGGAACGAGATCTTCGATAAACTCGCCGCCCACGCCCAAAACCACCGCTCCACCCTCGTCTTCGTCAACACCCGCCGCCTCGTCGAAAAGATAGCCTTCGAACTGGCCTCCCGCATCGGCCCCGAACACGTCGCCGCGCACCACGGCTCTCTCTCCCGCGTCCTTCGCCTCGACGCCGAGCAGCGCCTGAAAACCGGCGAAATCAAAATCCTCGTAGCAACAGCTTCGCTCGAACTAGGCATCGACATCGGCGACATTGACCTCGTTTGCCAGATCAGCACCACCCGCGCCGTTGCCGTTGCCATGCAGCGCGTCGGCCGCGCTGGCCACTGGCGCGGAGCCATCCCCAAAGGCCGCTTCTTTGCGGCCACCCGCGACGACCTCATGGAGCAGGCCGCCCTCGTCCGCAAAATGCGCGCCGGCGAACTCGATCAGTTACAAATTCCCCCGCAGCCCGCCGACGTCCTCATGCAGCAGATCGTCGCCGCCTGCGGAGCCGAGCCCTGGGAAGAGGACGCCCTCTACAACACTCTCCGCCGCGCCTACCCCTACCGCAACCTCACGCGCAAGGCCTTCGACGACCTCCTCACCCTTCTCACCGAGGGCATCGAATCCACTCGCGGCCGCTACGGTGCCTACCTCCTCCGCGACGGCGTCCAGCACCACCTTCACCCACGCCGCGGAGCCCGCATGATCGCCATCTCCAATGGCGGCGCCATCCCCGACACCTCCCTCTACAGCGTCATCCTCCAGCCCGACGGCGTCCAGATCGCCACGCTCGACGAGCACTTCGCCGTCGACTCCAGCCCCGGCGACGTCATCCTCCTCGGCACCTCCAGCTGGCGCATCCAGCGCATCGAAGCCACAGGCCGCGTCCTGGTCGAAGACGCCCATGGCGCTCCGCCCACGCTGCCCTTCTGGGAAGGCGAAGCCCCGCAACGCACGGCCATCCTCTCCGACGGCGTCGGCGAACTCCGCGAGCAGATTTCCGCCCGCACTCCCAACGTCACCCCCGGCTACATCTCCCCCGCGCAACCGGAGGTCGCCGCGACCAACGCATGGCTCATGCAGGAGTGCGGCCTCTGCGCCAGCGGTGCCCAACAGCTCATCGCCTACATCGTCACCGGCCGCGCCGCCCTCGGGGCCGTCCCCTCCAAGACCACCATCATCGCCGAGCGCTTCTTCGATGACGGTGGCGGCATGCAGCTCATTCTCCACGCCCCCTTCGGCGGCCGCATCAATAAAGCCTTCGGACTCGCCCTCCGCAAACGCTTCTGCCGCGGCTTCAACTTCGAACTCCAAGCCGCCGCCACCGACAACGGCATCAACATCTCCCTCGCCGAACAGCACAGCTTCCCCCTCACCGACGTCTTCCACTTCCTCACCGAACACACCGCCAAAGAGCTCCTCGAACAAGCCTCCATCGCATCGCCCATCTTCAAAAACCGTTGGCGCTGGGCCGCCGGCCGTAGCCTGCAGCTCCTCCGCTTCTCCAAGGGCAAGCGCATCGCCCCGCAGATCCAGCGCACACGCTCGGAAGACCTCATGGCCTCCGTCTTCCCCCAGGCTGCCGCCTGCTTCGAGACCATCGTCGGTGACATCCAGATCCCCGACCATCCCCTCATCAACGAGGTCATGCAGGATGTCCTTCAGGAAGCGATGGATCTCGAAGGCCTCATCGAACTTCTCCGCCGAATAAAAGACGGCACCATCCGTTGCCTCGCCGTCGACACTCCAACTCCTTCCCAGTTCGCCCACGAGCTCCTCAACGCCAATCCTTATGCCTACCTCGACGAAGCCGGTCTCGAAGAACGCCGCGCCCGCGCCACCTCACTAGGCCGCAACCTCCCCGACGAACCCGGCAGAATCGATCCCACCGCCATCGCCGCCATCCGCAAAGAGATCTGGCCCGACCTCCGCGACGAAAACGAACTCCACGATCTCCTCCACTCCCTCATCGCCCTGCCGATAAGTTTGATTGAGACGCCCGGGGCGCCCAATCCACCGGGTGCCCCATCCTTTGCGGATGTATCGCAAAGGGTGGGTTATCGCGCGGAAGCGCGATCGTCTTCTCCCGACACCCGCGACTGGCCACTCTTTTTCGAGCGCCTCAATCAAAAGGGTCGCGCACAAATCTTAGATCTCAACGGCACCCCCGGCTGGGTCGCCACCGAACGTCTCCCCCGCATCGCCGCTCTCTACTCCTCAGTTCAAAACGTTGTCATTTCCTCACCTCAAAGCGTTGTCATTCTGAGCGAAGCGAAGAACCCCCGCATTTTTCCCGAAGTGCCGCAGATGTCCGGTGAACAAGCAACCGAAATAGTTACAAAAGAGCAATCCCTCCAACAATTAGTTCAAGGCTGGTTACAAATTGTCGGCCCAACCACTGCCAACGCTCTTGCCGGTACCCTCAACCTCGACCCCGCCTCAGTCTTCCAGGCCTTCCTCGCCATGGAGATGCAAGGCCTCCTCCTGCGGGGCGCTTTTGAGTATCCAGCCACAATAGAAGACCACGAAATCGAATGGTGCGAGCGCCGCATCCTGCAACGCATCCACCGCCGCACCGTAGCCACCCTCCGCAAACAGATCGAACCCGTCACCCCAGCGGTCTATATGCGCTGGCTTCTCCAGTGGCAGCACCTCGCCCCCCAGACGCAGCTTTCCGGCGAAGAGGGCGTCTTTGAAGCCCTCCGCCAACTCGAAGGCTTCGAAGCTCCCGCCATCGAATGGGAGCGTACCCTCCTCCCCACTCGCATCGGCAACTACGATCCCCGCTGGCTCGACGCCCTCTGCCTCTCCGGAGCCATAGGCTGGGGCCGCATCTCCCCCCACCCCGCCTGGTTTTCAGGAGACCAGTCCAGCGAAGGAGCTGCCCGCCCCCGTCGTGTTATCCCCACCAATGCCGCCCCCATCACCTTCTACATACGCGAGACCGCCGGCTGGCTCCCCCACGCCCTCGCCCAGCAGTGCGTCGAAGAAGAAAAACTCGCTGCCGCCCTCAGCCCCCATGCCCTGCAACTCCGCACCCTCCTCCAGCAGCGTGGAGCCTGCTTCGCCAACGACATCCAGCGCATCGCTAACCTCACCCGCCAACAGACCCAGCACGCCCTCTGGGAGCTCGCCACCGCAGGCCTCGCCGCCGCCGACGGCTTCGATCAGCTCCGTGTCTGCATGGACCCGCGCCGCAGATCCACCATCACTGAAGTGCCCAACAAGCGTCCCACCCGCAGTTCCGCCGGCCGCTGGGCGCTCCTTTCCGAAGAACTGCATGCTGCCCCGACTGCAATCGAACAAGCCCGCCGAACCGATGCAGCTCTCGAATCTTTCGCCCGCCAACTCCTCGCCAGGTACGGTGTTCTCTTCCGCGACCTCCTCATCCGCGAATCCAACGCCCCCAAATGGCGCGACCTCCTCAACATCCTCCGCCGTCTTGAAGCCCGCGGTGAAATTCGCGGCGGCCGCTTTCTCTCCGGCTTCGGCGGCGAACAATACGCTCTCCCCGAGGCCGTCGAATCGCTCCGCGCCGCCCGCACCCGCGACTGCCCCGCCATCATCTCTGTAGCCGCTGCCGACCCCATGAACCTCGCCGGTATCGTCATCCCCGGCGAGCGCGTCCCCGCCGTCCCCGGTAAGCAGGTCCTCTATCGCAACGGAAATCTGCACACTGAGGACGGTACAGTAGCTGCATCCTCGGGCCCGACTGACCTCTTGCCCGCGATGTTCACTAACCCAGCCCCAACGGGTCTAGGATTACCGGCCCCAACGGGTCTAGGATTATTTCAGTAATGCTGGATCCCACCCATAACGCCGCAAAGGATCAACCGTTAGAAGAGACCTCGAAGCTCGCGGAAAGCGAACTCAGTCCCGAAGACTTCTACTATGAAGGTCCTTATCTAGTCTTCACTGCGGCCTATCACCTCAAGCGCGGCTACTGCTGCAACTCCGACTGTCGCCACTGCCCCTACAAATAATTGTCAGGCTTAGTTCGGCTGAACTGGCGGCAACGGCGGTATCTTACTGGACGCATCGTCAACCGAGGCGCGCCCGCTCCGCAGCGCCTTTGCATTCTGAACCAATAGAATCACGCGCGTATCTTTGCGATAGCGATCCAGCTTCGCGTCAGAACGCATCTCTCCCAGCACATCGAAGCCTCCCTCGCTCGCCATCGTCAAATAGCGCAGCATATTGGTCTCGTCTCCGAGCTCCGCATACAACCGCGCCATTTCGAAGCAATAGCGCGCGTGGTCTTCCGGCGAAAGCATATGTGCTGTCAGCCCGCCCGTCCCATCGTGGTGGGCCATGTCCGGGTCAAGTTGCAGGGCAATTTTGTACTGCGCCCGCGCATCTTTATATCTCTTTTCCTCGAAGAGAGCTGTCGCCAGGTTGGAGTGGTAGATAGCCGATGTCTTGTTCAGCTTGATGGCACGGCTGTAATCGGAGATGGCAGTCGCAAATCGCCCATCCATATACTCGACCGCACCCAGATTGTTCCACGCCACCGGATCTTTCTTCTGTAGCTGAATCGCACGCTGGAAGTAAGCTCGCGCAGCCGCCGTGTGCCGAAGTTCCAATTGTGTCACGCCGATCTTGTTCATCAGCATGACGTCATTACCCCCACGCCGCAACGCGTGCAGGTAATAGTCCAACGCATCCTCAGGGAAGCGTCGCGCTCGCAACACATCACCGACTGTCTCCAGTTGTTCCTCAGTCGCTGTCGCTGGATCGGGAAGATGCGCCTTGACTGTCTCCCACTGCGGGTCCTCGTGCCGCAACTCACGATGAGCGTCAGTATTAGTATTTGGCGTATTTGGCGCGTTCTGTTGCAAATCATTCGGCAACTCGGCAACCAACGGGGACGGAGTACTCAACAGACCGAAGAGGAGAAAGAAGCAGGCGGGACGAAGATGAGGACTCATGGGCGAACCTCACGAGATGATCCATATCATCCTCTCCGGTCTTGCCTCTGTCAATAGTCCTAAGGAGTCGGCGATACCGCCGCAGAACTCCCAACCGCGGGAGCGACTACCGGTGTTGCTCCCGGCTGTAACCTCATCGCCATCCGCGGAAAGCTGAAGCTTCCTCCAGCATCATCTATCACGTTTACCTGGCACACATACGTTCCCGGCTTCAATTGCGTCAGCGGCACATCGAATTGAAACGCCACGGCACCCCGCTCGGGAATGTTGATCGCCTTAGCTTCAACCAGAAGTGTCTCATACACCTTCACGCCGCCGCTCAGGAACTCGATATTGGTCAGCACCCGCACAGGGCCGCTCTCGCGACGCGTCAACCCCGGAGAACTCGCCGGCTCGGGCGTTCCCTTCTGCTTCGACGGGTCGTACACCTCGTACAGAAAATAGAGATGTTGATCCTGCCGAAACACATGCGGCACATTCGGGATCCACTCCACCCCGTCGCGTACCAGCGGACTCGCTGTCTTCTTCGCCGTATTCGGCACTCGCTGACTCGACAATACGATCGAACTTAACTTCAATGGGCTCTTCTTCAAATCCGGTACCTGGAGGTCCGTTTCAAAGCTGCCCATCGCGCCCGTCTGATTCTCCCGCACCACAAACTTCAGGTGGTACTTGCCCGGCGCCAGCGTAAATCCTGTCGAATACTGAATATTCTTCCGCTGGACCTGCTGCGCCGCATCCAACGTCAACTTCACGTTGTCGCGAACATTCCCGACGACGATCCCCTGCGCATTCTTAACCTGCCCCATCACGTCGATGTTCGCCTTATCGCGGTCACCGTTCTTCACGCTATGAATCTGTGACCCCGGCACAATCAGCGACACCGGAATGAAGAACTTGTCGCCCTCAACGCGGAAGTACAACGCCTGCAGATACACCGCAACGTCGGTCGCTGGCAGATCGCTCTGCAGTTGCTCCGTCAGAGCCACCTCGCGGTCTTCCGTCTTCTGATGTTGAAAGTCCGCGGGCGCATAGTATCCCGGACGGTAATCAATCTTCACGTCGTTCCGGTTCAGCTTGACCGTCAAATGCCGATAACTCCCATCCCGCGCTGTATTTGTCGAGTGAAATCCGACAATGTAATAGGCTTCCGTATCATGCTGCACCTGTTGAAACGCCGGAGCAAAATCGTTCGAGTCAAAGAACGCCTTGCCTCCCGTATCGGACGAAAGAGTAGCCAGTGTCTCCTGCGAGCCGAAGTTTGCATCCAGTTGGCTCTGCATCGCCCCGCCGCTATACGCAGCCGTTCCCCGCAGGCTCCCTTTCGACGCATTCCCCACCGGTGGCATCGCCTCCAGCCCGCGTGAATCGACACTGTAGATCGCCATATTGGCCTTCACTGCTTCATTGGTTGCGGCCCGCATGCTCGCTTGATTTTCAACGCCTTGCCTCGTCAGCCCCCCGCTGAAGTACAACATGCTCTTCCGCTGATCCACCCGCTCCAGGCTCTTCGCGATCGTGCGAATCGCGTACAACTCCCGATCCGTATTCAGGCTGTTGTACTCGCTGTCGTCTGCCGTAAAACTCGACGCATTGTCCGAGGTCCCTCCCGAGTTCCCCCCCTCGTTGCCATTTGCAAACCCGGTCCCTTCCGTTCCGTTGTACTTTCCCAGCCCCTTCAGCAGCGCGGCCTTATCCGAGGTGAAGTCCTGGTCCATGCTCAACCCCGTAGCCATGCTCACCAGCGCCACAAGGTCCGCCGGCTGCATCTTCTTATTGACGTAGTCCTGCGCCGCCTCAACCGCACGGTCGATATCCTCCGGCTGCATGCTGCTCAGGTCGAAGAACATCACAATCAGACGATGGTCCCGCAGAGCGGCGGGGCTCGCCGCGAAGTCTCTATTCAAAAGATCCGCAATCGTAGCTTTACCAGTTACAGTTGCACTTTCCCGGAGTACCGCAGCTTCATCCACGTTCTGGTAATCGAAGCTCGCAATCGTCTGCGGCTTCCCATTCTCCAGAATCGTAAAGTCGCTCTGCTTCAACCCCTTCACCACCTCGCCGGTCTTCTTGTCCCTCACCACCACATTCGTCAGCACAATATCGGTCTGCACCTTCATCGTGAAGGTCCGATCCCCCGCCTGCTGTTGAGCAAAGCCCGGCAACCCCGCCATCAGTCCAACCAGAGCCGCCGCCATCAATCGCCGCATAATCTCTTTCCCCTCAAAGCCGACAGCTCACTGCTCACAGCTTTTCCTAAAACCTATACCGCGCCAGCACCGTCAAACGCCGCATCGCAGCCGTCGACGTCACCTGTCCAAACGTCTGCGAGTTCAGCGTCGTATCGATCCCCGAGTACTGCACCGTATTGAACACATTATTCGCCGTCACCCTCGCCTCAAACGAACGCGTCTCACCCAGCGCCACCGTCCGCGACAGCGAAGCGTCCACCGCCACAATCCCCGGCCCCTCGATCGATCCGCGGGAAGCCGTTCCAAATCCATTCGCCGGCGTCACAAACGCAGTTTTATTAAACCAGTCCAGGACCGTCCCCGCTCCGGCAATCGGCTGCGAAAACACTCGATCCGGCCGCAGCGAATTATTACTCCCAGTTGCCGTCTCCGCCACTGTCGACACATAATGCGGCGTGTAATACGTCCCTGTCGCAAACGTAAAATCCCCCGACAGCGAAAACCCATCCAGCGCCTTCGACCAGAATCCGCCCTTAGTAAAGTACGTCCGGTTCGGCCCAAACGGCAGCTCCAGCACCCAGTTCCCCGTCACCTGCTGCCGCACATCGAACGAGCTGTTGCCCTCCTCCGCATTCAGGTCCTGATCATTCTGCGCCACCGTCGGCTTCCCGCCGCCAATCGACGAAGCATTATCGATCGAGTGTCCATAGTGATACGTCGCTTGCAGCGAAACGCCCTTCTGCAGCCGTTTCCGCACATTCACGCTCAGTTGTTCAAACCGCGAATACCCCAGCGAGTCCTCATAGTTAAACGGCTGCGCCCCAGTATCCGAAGCGCCGTTCGCCGTTCTGTTCGGCGCTCTCAAAATATCCAGATCGCCGCCCTGGGCTCCGTTGTATCCGATATTCATCACGATCCCCATCGGCAGCGTCCGTTGAACATCCAGGTTCCACACCTGCACATGTCCCAGCCGATAAAACCGGTTCACAGCATAGTTGTTCTGCACCGGCGTCGTCGAGCACCCGAACCCATTCGCCAGCGTCAACGCCCCTGGAGTGCATCCTGGCTGCCCCACGATATTCGTCTGCGTCAGCGCAAACGGTACTTGCGCCGAAAGCTGACTCGCAAAACTCGAATACTGCCCCGTGTTGAAGTTGATCCCATAGCCGCCGCGAATCACGGTCTCTTTGAATATCTTCTGCTTCGGCCGATACGCAAAGCCAACCCGCGGCGAGTACATATTCCTGTCCGGATTTACCAGCGACCGTGGAGAACCCGCAGCGCACGCGCCCGGCACCGCGACCGGGCACACCGGCAACACCTGTGTAAAGTCGGAGTTGTGGTCAAGGTTCACGAGCCGGTTGTCCTTCTCCACGTAGGGCGAAAAATACTCATACCGCAGCCCGAAGTTCAACGTCAGATTAGCCCGCGCGCGCCAGTCATCCTGCGCATACCAGTCGAAGACATTCGCCCGCAGATGCGTCTTCTCCTGCGCCGCCTGAATCGCCGACTGCTGCGGCCGCCCCAGAAGAAAATCCGCAAACCCATAGCCGCTCGGCGGCAGAATCGGACAGCTCACCGTCGAAGAGGGCGTGCACCCACTCACGGTCGCTGGATTCTGCGTCGCATATCCCGTAAACGTAAACGCACCGACGACATTGGTCCCGCCGATCGAATCCGCGTGCACCCGGCGAATATCGAAACCAAAGCGCATGTTGTGTTTCTTGTGGCTATAGCTCACAAAATCGGAAAACGAGATCGTCTGGTTGATCACATCGCTGGGCAGCGCCTGCGTCAACCCGGTAAAGTTCGAGATACTCTCACTTGGTAGCCCGTAATAGATTCCAGGATCTGACCCGATCACCGGCTTCGGAACGTTGATCCCCGTCCCCACCAGCGGATCGCTCACATTCGTAAAGTAATTCGTCAGCATACTGTGCGAGTGGTTCCAGTTGATCGACGCATTGTTCGTAAGCCGGCCATACCCAATCGTGTAACCCGCCGTGACTCCATATCCATTCGTCTGCGTCTTTCCACCCATGGGCAGAAAGATATTGCGATTGTCCGACGCCGTATGCGAGTAGCTTCCATTGAAGTTGATATTCTGCCGCAGCGTCTTCGGTGCATTCGCCGCCTGCCTTCTCCCGCCGCCAAATCCACCGCCCTGCCCAAAGTTCCTTACATACCGGAGCGCCGCCGTCCCCGCATTATTTCCCGCTGTTGTAATCGTCTGGTAGTTGTACCCCTGTCTTCCAGTCGCGGCAATATTTGGCGCCGGATAGTACTGCAGCAACGCCGCCGCCTGTGACGAAATTCTATTTGGGCAGATCACATTCAACACCCCGTTGCAACTGAACGGCTGCCCCGTCGCCGGGTCATACAGGGTAACGGGCCTCGTCACGCCGTTCACCGTCTGTGTCAGCCCGGAGAAGTCTCCGGCCCGCTGCGCCGGCGTCGGTACGGTCCCGTACAAATTCGTCGGTGTCGTATTCCGCTGCCCCGTCACGTTCAGAAAGACGAACTGCTTTGTGCTGGCCTTCACCAGCCCCGGTATCGACGGCGACCCGGTAAAACTCAACCCAAACCGGTTCGTACTGTAGGCCGGCTTCACCACCGGAGCTCCGGTCAGCGAATAATTCGTCGCATCCAGCGCCCCGTTGCCTCCTTGATAGAACACCGCCCCATGCGGCTGCGTCGGATTGAACCCTCTGAACCCGCCACCTCGTCCGCCACCACCGCCGCCACCGCCCATGATCACCACCGGGCCACCACCCGGCCCGCCTCCACCCGGTCCGCCTCCACCCGGTCCGCCAAATCCACCACCACCAGCCATCATCCCGCCAAGCATTCCCACCACAACGTTCGCCATATCGCCTGCAGCTCCACCCTGCCGCTGCGCCTGCGCGACTGCATCCTGTATTCGCTGCCGAATATCGTCCTCGCTATAGCCCGCAAGCCCATTGGTCTGCCCCATCGCGCCGTTCACCGTGACGGAATCGGTGCCTGCCGCGTCTCCGCCCACCCCTGCTAGCGAAGGCAGCTGTGCCCCTGCGGTGCTTCCGCCTGCGCTTCCACCTGCGCTCGCGTCCGTCGCCTCCATTCCGTCGCCCGTCACACTCAGCGACTGCAACCCTCGCGCAACTCCTGCGCTTGTCGCCGTTGCCTGCTGTTCCGCCGCCTGCTGTACTCGCGAGGCCAGCTGTAGCCCGAACTCCGCCACCTGCGCTGGCTTTCCGCCATTCTCTCCCGCGGCGTTGATCATAACCTCCTTTGTCTCGGGTGCAAACGCCGCCAGCTCTGCCCGCACAACGTAGCGTCCGTTCCGCGGAATCGCCATGGCAAACGAACCATTCACATCCGTCGTCGTCGTATATTTTTTCCCTGTCAACGTGTTCGTCGCAGTCACCCCAACTCCAGGCAGCGGCACGGCTCCGGCCTTCACTGTCCCGGTGATCGTTCCGCCGCTTGCCTCAACCGCAGCAGCGGGCGCAGCCGTTGCCGGAGCCGTCGTCGTCTGTCCCGCAGGCGCCGCCTGGCCCAGGCTGGTCCCAACCATCACCAGGCTTACGGCTATCCATCGAATCGATCCCTGCACCTTGTCTTGCCTCGCTCTAAAGATTGATTGATAAACCTAAAGAAAAAACGGCTGATAAACCTACGTGGAAAACCTGCCCGAATCATGGCGGACAACCTGCGCTACTGAGGCACGCCAGCCGGAGTAACAGGACCGGCTTGAGCTGCCGGGTCCTTCGGAGCAGCCGCACCAGACGGCGCTGCCGTACCTGCCGGAGCAGCACCCGGGCCGCTCCCATCCGGCCCTCGCCGCCTTCTCTGTCCCATCGCTGCGGGATCCATCACGCCCAGCTCAGTCGGCACGAACGTGCCATTCTTCAAGCCGCCTCGCCCGGCCACCGTATCCCCAACCTTCACGTCGGCGAAGGTAATACTCTCTCCCCCACCGCCACTTCCTGCCCCTGCCCCAATTCCACCACCAGCCCCACTAACAGTCCCACCACGAGCCCCACTACCTGTTCCCGATGCAGCCCCAGCACCCATCCCGCGTCCGGCGCCCCCAGGCCCGCCGCCGCCCATCTCGACTACACCACCACCGCCCGCCATCGCCGCCATCCCGCGCCCGCCCCGTTTGAAGGACGTCTGTTCATCCACCCCGATCACCTGGCTCACGCCGTCGGGTCGCATCACAGTCAGCTTCAGCGCATCCATATCGATCGCCGTTACCTTCCCCGTGATGTACGTCTTGCCCATGTTCTCGCGCGCCTTCTTCACCTGCTCGGCATCGATGACACCCACAAACACCGCATGCACCGTCTTGGTCGGAGCATCCAACACCCCCATCGCCCCCACTGCATCGCCAACCTTGATATCGGCCACCTTCACCGGCTGCCGCTCCTTGGTCAACCGCGTGTTCGCAGACAGAGCCACCTGATAGACCTCCCCCGCCTCCGTCTTCACCGTCAGATGGTCCGCTGCCGTCGCGGTTACCGTGCCCTGCACCATCTGTCCTCCAGCGAACGTCACTCCACCCTGGCGCGGACCATCCTGCTCGTCCTGGGCCAGAACCTCCGCCGGCAGCGCAACTGCAGCCGCGATCAAAAGCAACTTCGCTGTCCAAAATTGAATCGATCGCTGTCTCATCCCGCACCTCTTGCTTGTCATTCCGCAGCGCGACGGAGGAATGTGCTTCTGTCCTTGCCGTTGCCCGTTTCTAATCCGTGTCATCTGTTAATATCCGTGTTAAGCCTTCATTTTTTCGAAGACTCCTACCATTCCACAGGAAAACCTTACTCATAGAGACGCTTCCTCTTCGCGAAAGACTCTCTCGGCCTGTTAAAACTTCCAGTTTGGGTGACCCGGCCACCTGCTGATCGAGACCGAATACGCCGCCTGCACTACACTACCGCCATGCAGGATGCAGCCCATGCGCCCCACACGCACACCCACGATCCCCACATCGAAGGACACTTCGAGTCCACCGAAACCGTCCGCGACATCGTCATCGGCCTCTCCGACGGCCTCACCGTACCCTTCGCCCTCGCCGCCGGTCTCTCCGGAGCCGTCGCCTCCTCCCACATCGTAGTCCTCGCGGGCCTTGCTGAAATAGCTGCGGGCTCCATCGCCATGGGCCTCGGCGGCTACCTCGCCGCCAAGGGTGACGCCGAGCATTACGCGTCGGAAAAGATCAGGGAAGAGCGCGAAATCGTCGAGCGCACCCACGACGAAGAAGAAGAGATCTACGAGATCTTCGAACACTACTCCGTCGACCGCTCCAGCGC
>WNFD01003861.1_pt1 | contig 15448 bp, 13 predicted proteins | sample 5400491 | NCBI WGS metagenome assembly WNFD01 (sample SAMN13153343, study PRJNA577476) | soil metagenome | isolation source: 120 cm saprolite under Douglas fir tree site 2 hole 2 replicate 2 | place: USA:California | collected 2015-04-18 | reverse complement strand
GGTGGCGGGCGGCGACCTCGACCTGGACCCCGTGCGCTCCGTCGCAACCATCGAGGGGGTGCCTGTCGACGACCTTCCTCCCGGTGGGGTCGATCGCGACCAGCTCATTGGTGCTGCCCACTGCCACGTAGACAACCCCGGATGCGGGGTCGTGCTTGCTGTTGCCAATGTCTCGGCCGAGCTCGATGTGGCCGAGAGACTTGCTTGTCCGGGCGTCCACGATCATGTCGCCCGACCCGTGCTCGTTGGAGACGAACACGGCGCCGGCCTCCGGGGCATAGGCGACCCCGTCCGGGTAGCTGCCGGTCGGCGCGCCGCCCACCACTTTCAGGGTAGCCAGGTCGATGGTCACCAACCGGTTCTGGCCCGTGGCGGAGGCGAACAGCCGGCCGAGGTCGGGAGCCAGAGCCAGGCCGTGCACGTCGGCGACGCCGTCAATGGTTCCGGCCACCCGCTGGCCGGCGGTGTCGAAGACGACGATCTGACTCGCCCCCAGGTGCGCGATGTAGAGCCGCCGGGAGGCCGGATCGTACACCTCATAGTCCCAGCGCGAGGTGTCGCCCGGGAGCCGGACATCGCGCACCGTGCGATACCCCGGGACGCTTGCCTTCTCGGTGCCGCTGGCTGCCTTCGGGCCGCCACACGCGCTCAGGAACAGGACCAGGGCCACCCCGAAGGCCGCCAAGCGAACCGGGGTCCTTCCCCTTCTCCCAGGACTCATTGCGTTCCGCTGTCAGCGCGGCCGCTCGTAGGGCCGGCGTGGCTGCTGAGGGTTGCGGGCGCCGTCATAACGTCCTGGCCGCTCCACCCTCTGGCCCCGGACTTGGGGGCGGTGATGGCAGCCGCTGCCATGAGCTTGGCGACCTGGCGCACCGTGTCGGCTCACAGCTCCTCGTAGCCGAGGTGCTCGCTCACGGTGTGGCGGGGGTGACCTGGCGGGCGCACCAGGCGTAGAGGGCGTCATAGACGAAGCTGGCCCGCTCGAGCAGGCGATGGTCGTCGGCTTCGACATCGAGGCCTCCCACGCCGATCGCCAGCAGGCCGGGACCGGCGGCATCGGTCCCAAGCTCTGCCTCGATATCGGCCGCGTGCACGATCCTCGCCAGCCGTGCGAGCGCTGGGTCGCCTCCGAGCTTGAAATACTCGATCAGCACCTCGAAGGTGCACTTTCCGTCCCGATGCGTGTACTCGGCTCCTGATGCGTCGAACGACCGTGCCCGTTCCGATGCGGCGATGGCGAGCACCTGGTCGGCGGGCACGTAGAGGATCTCGGCCTCTGGATCGATGAAGCGTCGGATCAACCAGGGACAGGCGATGCGGTCTGTCTTGGGGCGGGCACGGGTCACCCACTTCATTGGCTCACCTCTTTCTCGGGAAGCGAACGGCGATGCGGTTCCGGGTTAGGGTCGGGGACCTCAGGGAGGCCGGGGAGGTTGAGGTAGACCCCGACGACGTCGTAGCGGGTGATGGGCCGGTAGTCCAGGCTGCATTGGCGTCGGGCTCGGCGTCTGGGCCGTGGCCGATGCGTACCGCCAGGTGGCCGAGGCGGCCCGGGAGGCCCAACGCTCGGAGCCCACAGCTCGGCGCCGTGCCTTGTCGCGCCTGCGTCGTGACCTCCAGCTGATATGCGGGCGTGACTACTTTCCCACGCCGGCGCGCGAGCAGGCGATCGAGGCCGTGGAGCAGCTGGCTCAGATTGGCGAGGTCGTGCCATGAGGTGGGCCACTCGCCGGGGCTGCCACCTCGACCGCGCGGCCACGATCGTCGTCTTCGCCGACAACGTCATCACCACCTGAGCCAGCCTCGACGTCGGGATACGGGCCCAACTACTCGGGGTCGTCACAAACCTGGCGTCGGCCTCGGCATCCCTGTATCAGTCGGCTTTCTCCCCGCTCTTGTCCTAAAGGAGTTGCCGGGAAGGTCGGCTGGCGCGCAGGAGGCGAAATGGCAAGCCCAACCCCGCAGTACACCGATTTCAGCAAGGATGTCCTTGGCCGCTACGTCTGCAACAGCCTGGACGAGGCACTGGCCAGCATTTCCGGGCCTCCGGAGGCCAGGCCCTTCGACCTCATCGTTGTGGGAGGAGGGTCATTCGGCTCGGCCCTGGCGCAGCACCTGCTTTACCGTGACCAGTTCCACAACCATCGCATCCTCGTGCTCGATGCGGGGCCTCAGGTTCTGACCGAGCATGCGCAGAACCTGCCGGCACTCGGCCTGTTCCCACCGCCCCCCATAATCACCGACCCCGGAGTTCCCCGAGCCGAGGTCTGGGGCCTGCCATGGCGAACCAGCGTGGCCATCGGCTTTCCGGGCCTGGCCTACTGCCTGGGCGGCCGCTCCCTCTTCTGGGGCGGTTGGTCCCCCGAATTGCTTCCCGCCGAGACCTCCTCGAATGGCTGGCCCCAGCGTGTGCTGGACGAGCTTCGGGGCCAGAGCCCCCTCCCCAATGCCTCCCCGGGTTACTACCGGCAGGCGGCCGAGCAGATCGGAGTCACCGAGACCAACGACTTCATCTTCCGGGAGATGCATGCGGCCCTGCGGCGCCAGATCTTTGACGGTATCCAGGCGGGTGCGGTACCGGATGCGGTTCCCCTGGCCGAGCTGGCCCTGCACCTCGATCCGGTACCGACGGACGTGTCACCTAAGGACATGCTGAAACTCGAGGCCCCGTTGGCCGTCCAGGGCAACCCGCCGCGCTCGGGGTTCTTTCCCCTTAATAAGTTCAGCACCACGCCCTTGCTCATGAAGGCGGCGCGCGATGCGGAGGCCGAGTGTGGGGGAGACGATCACCGCAAGCGGCTCATGGTGGTGCCCAACTGCCACGTCACCGGCCTCGAGACGATGGTCGACCAGGGGGTGGGGCGGGTGGTTGCCGTGCACGTGGGCGGCGGTCCCTCCATCCCGGTGCCCGAACGCGGAGTAGTGGTTTTGGCCACAGGCACCATCGAGAGCGCTCGCCTGGCCCTGTTGTCGTTCGGGGGCACCCTCGGTTACGACCTTATCGGTACCAACCTGATGGCCCACCTGCGCTCCAACTACACGTTCCGCATCCCCAGGCAGGCACTCGTCGACCTCGACCCTACCGTTGGCAACCTGCAGGCCTCCGCACTCTTCGTCAAAGGCCGCACGACGCATCCCGATTCAACCGTGAGCCATTTTCAGCTGCAGATCTCCGCCGCGGGCTGCAAGGGCCTCGGCACCAACTCCGATGCCGAGCTCATGGTCAAGATCCCCGACATCGACACCATCGACAACTTCCGTGGCATCGACGACGACCACGTGGTGGTCACCATCCGTGGCATCGGGGAGATGCAGTATCACAACCCCGCTAGCAGGGTGAGCCTCTCGGCCGAGCGAGACGAGTTCGGCGTCGCCCGAGCCTTCGTCCAGATGGGCAACCCGAGGGACCCGGCCCAGCCGGGCGAGACCACTCAGACGACCAACGACCGGGACCTGTGGAACGCCATGGACAAAACTGCCGACGACGTGCGGGCGGTCATCGTGGGCGCCTCGGCAGCCGACGATCTCTCCCGCAACCGCGACGGCCTTGGCACCACCCACCACGAGGCGGGGACGCTGTGGATGGGCAGCGACCCCGCCGCCTCGGTCACCACCCCCAACGCCCGGTTCCACCATGTGACCAACGCCTATGCCATCGGCCCGGCTCTTCTGCCCACCATCGGCTCGCCGGGCCCGATGATCTCAGGCGTCGCCCTGGCCCGCCGCCTGGGTGACCGCCTGGTCGCTCCCCTGCCGCCGCCTCCGCTGGAGCCAGGATTTCACTGGCTGTTCGATGGGACGGCTGCGGGCATGGCCGGCTGGCAGCAGGCAGGTCCGGGAGCCATGGTCTTCGACGCCGGTGAGGGTGTCATGGTGGCGCACCCGGGCAACGAGTTCGGCCTGCTGTGGTACGCACTGGAAGCCTTCGGGGACTTCGTCCTGCGCCTGCAGTTCCGCGTCGAGGGAAGGACCGACAACTCGGGGGTGTTCGTCCGCTTCCGCGACCCGCGCCTCCCGCTGCCGCCCCCGGGCGACCCGCGGGCTGAGGGCAACCCGGCGTGGGGCCCCGTCCACACCGGCTTCGAGATCCAGATCGATGAGACGGCCGCCCCCGACGGCGCCGACATGCATCGAACCGGCGCCGTCTACGCCGTTGACACGGGCGCGGGGCTGGGCCGGCAGCACTATTCCCGGGGCTCGGCGCTGCAGCCCGGGGACTGGAACGATTACGAGATTGCTGTGCAGGCCGACAGCTACAGCGTCGGGCTCAACGAGCATCAGACCTCCGCCTTCACCAATGTCGACGCTGGCCGTGGTCTAGGGGTAGCTCGCGACCTGTCGTCGGGCTTCATCGGACTCCAAGAGCACACGGGCTCCGTCGCCTTCCGGGCCGTTCGCATCATGAAGGGCGGTGCGGCACCGCCCGCGCCGGCGAAGGCCACCGGGTAGGGCGGTACGAAGAAGACAGGTTCTCGACGACCGAGAGCCTGAACCCGAGAGAGGAAGAGTGGGTGGTGCGGATCTTGCACCTGACAACGGAGTTCCCACCCGTGATCTACGGCGGGCTGGGCACGGCCGTGGGGGGATGGGTACGGGCCTCTGCCCGGGAGGGGATGAGCGTGGGGGTCCTTCTCATCGAGGGGCAGCTCGTCATCGACGACCCTGGGCACGCTGCCCGCTACGGGGCGGCTCACGCTCCTGGCGGCCACGCGTCTTTCGGCCAATGGGGCGAAAAAGGGGTAGTCGATCGACAGGGCATCACGTTCTTCCAGGCGGGTTGGCACGACGCGGTCGAGACTGGGGTCCGATTGGCCCGGCGGTGGGAGCCTGACATCATTCACCTGCACACCGCGATGGTCTGGCCGGTCGCCCAAGCAATCCAGGCACGTACGGCCAAGCCCCTCGTTTACCACGTGCACTCGGTGGACCGAGCCGAGTATGAGATCGGGGAGGAGCCCTATCCCTGGCTCGCCCACAGCGAGGCCCAGGAGGAAGCGATCGCTTCGGCGGATCGCCTGATCGCTCTCTCCCGGGACGAGCGCGACCTGCTCGCACGCTATTACCCGAAGGTCCAGCACCGCATTCGCGTGGTTGGCAACGGCATCGACGACTCTGGCGTCGCTACCAGGGCGGCAGCTCGGGGTCGTGCACCGGACATGCCCGTGGTCCTCTACAGCGGGCGCCTGGTGGAGCGCAAGGGAATCCGGGAGCTCCTGGCCGCCATTCCCCGAGTGATCGAAGCGGCGCCGAACTGCCGATTCGTGCTGGCGGGAGGCCCGCCGCCCCTCAGGGGGGCGGAGGTGGCGGCCCAGTGGCTGACGCCCGAACTCGAGCCGCATCTGGGACGGATTCACTTCACGGGATGGCTCAGCCCATCCGAGCTTTACCGTTGGTACCGAGCGGCCGACATCCTCGTGGTGCCAAGCCGCTACGAGCCCTTCGGGATGGTCATCCTCGAAGGGATGCTCCACGGCTTGCCGATTGTGGCGGCGAATGTTGGCGGACCCGCGGAGATCCTCGAACACGGGCGGACCGGGCTGCTGTTCGCCCCACGCGACGCAGATGGTCTCGGGGAGGCCCTGGTTGCCTTGCTGCAAAACGCTGATCTCCGGCGACATATGGGGCGGGCAGGGGCCGAGAAGGTGCGCTGTGCCTGGACCTGGCCCAAGCGGGTGGCCAGCATGCGCCGCGTCTACGACGAACTCCTCCCACCGGCGGCCCTCTCGACCGGAGACCGTTGCGTCCGCGGGGGGATGGCGGTCGGCCATCGACTGGCGCTGGTTTAGATTTTTGGTCGAGGGCCTGACTTTGGCGAGTCAGGCGCCGCGCTCCTCTGGCTCTAGAGCACCACCGACGACCGCCCCGGGCGTCGTCGTTGCTCGACGCCGCTCGATCTCCACAGCCGCGACGATGTGGAGGGCGTGTGACCAGCACAAGGGGGAGTTGTAGAACTCGTCATGGCTGGGGTCATGGCACCAGCTCTCCGGCAGCTCCCCGGACGGCGTGCCGACCGATTGCAGGCGGTGCGTGTACCACACGGCTCGGTCATGTTCGCCCAGGCTGTTCCAGGCCAGCGCCAAGAACCCCAGGCCCATCGTCCACTCCGGGGGGGCGCCTCCGCAGGCGTGGTAGCCGTCTGCCTGATAGCGCACGACGCCCCGGGCTCCGAGGAGTTCACGCTCCACCCGCTCGACCATCTCGCGCTGGCTGCTCTTGGGCAGCGGGAGGTCGCCCCCGAGGGGCCACACGAGGGTCAGCAAAGCGAGATCGGTCGCGTGGTGCTCGGATTCCCGCCCGTTCATCCTCAGGAGCCTGAGGACCGTCTCTCTGTGCAGCCGCTCGGGAATGTCCTTGACCCCAACACGTGCTGCCAGGGTGAGGCCTGCCGCAACAGCTCCGACCGAGGACAGGTGAACGGTTCTTGTGGGACCCTCCTCCTCCCAGATGCCGTTGTCGGGCACGTTGGGATGGTCGATGCGGTCCAGGTACCACACGAGCTTCTGGAGGATGTGGAAGTCCTCGTAGTCGTTGCGAAAGATCCCGTAGCGTTCCTGCCAGCGAGCCAAACCCCACAGGGCCAGGCCCAAGGCATCATCTTGGCGAAGCCCCCATAGCTCGGTGTAGATCTCGGACCCATCGGAGCCGTATCGAGGGTGAAGGTACTCGATGTCATGCTCGGGTATACCCTCCACAATGCGCCAGTCCATGCGGTAGGCCCAGCGAAGAAGAACCCGGTCTAAGAGGGCGTACACGCCTTCACGGAGCCGGTCGATGTCCCCTAACGCTTCGTAAGCCAGCAACGTGTAAATCGTGTCCCGGATCCAGACACTGCGGTAGATAGGAACGATGACGCCGCTATCCGGAGGCACCGCGCTGTAGAGCCCGCTTCGGTAGCGGCAACGCTCTATGTGTCGAACGCTCGATTCGAGGTCCACGGCTCCAGCCTTCCCCTCCTGCACCTGCATGCCCACCCCCACCAACGTAAACGCAAACAAGACCAGCGTTCTTCCAGGTGCCAGACCCGGTTCAAGGAGCTCGCCGGGCCCTACGGAGATGATCGACACTCGTCGACTTCGCCTTGACTCTCCCGCGCGCTCGCCGGGGCAACAAGCGGAAGCCTTGACTGCTGGACAACACGACCCCTTGCCAGCGCTTCCTCCCCCAAAAAACGTCACAGAAGGGGGCTGGGGAACGCCTTATGGCGTCCGCGCTACGAGACAAGGCCCTGTGGCGCTTGCTTCACTTTCACGAGTCAGCCGCCCGTGCGACCGAGGTGCTGTCCAGCAACGTCGAGGACGTCGGCGTCGCCAACAAGCGCGCCCGGATCCGCTCCGAGGGCGGGCATTGAGTTCATTCACGTTCAGACAGGGAGTGCCCGCCCACTCCCCCCGGCTGCTCGCAGGGGGCAGCTCGGGATCGCCGTTCCTAGCCGACCGCCGCTCCGCTCCGGCCGGGGCTCTCGCCATCGTCGACGTCGACGCAGAGACCCCTCCTGGCCAAGTCTCGCCACGCTTCGCTTCGTTCCCTGGAAGGCCACGCCCGCCCGGGACGCGCCACAAGAGCTCCCGCCGCGGGTTGGAGGCAACGTGGCATCCCTCCGGGCAACACCCTGGGCTATGGGCTGGGGTTTTGAGGTCGAAGTAGGAAAAGTTAGTCGGTACGGCTCGCGGCGCGGGCAGCCCGCCTCGGGAGCGGGACGGCCCGAGCCGTCCCGGCCGACGTCAGGCCGACAACCACGCCCAGTGCCCACCCGGCGAGGACGTCGCTCGTCCAATGACCCCCGAGGTACACCATGCAGACACCGACCAGCACGACGGCGGCCGGGAGCAGCCGCGCCGCCAGTCGCCGGAGGCGTGGACCGTCGGGCCGGGAGGACCAGTCGGCGGCGAGGAAGACGGCGACCGCCAACGCGGCGGTCAGGGCGGCCTGGGTCGAGGGCATCGACCACCCGTGCAGCCGGACCAGGGACAGGTCCAGCGGGGGGCGGGGCCGGGTGAACGCCAGCTTGAGCAGGTTGGCCGCGAGGTCGGCGACGAGGAGGGAGGCGGCCCCGGCGAACCCGAGTCGCCACTGCCGAGCCCGGACCACCAGCACGGCGCCAACCACAGCCGCGAGGCCCCAGACCGCCGGGTTCGTCCCCCCTGCCATGACGGCCCGGGCGAGCCACGTCGCCGCCGGGTCGCGGTGGGACGCAAAGAACATGAGGATGCGCCGGTCGATGCCCACCGGTCCATGCTCTCAGAATGGCCTGCCGCGTCCCGCCCTCGATGGCTGCCTGGCCGCGATATACGCGGTGGAACAGCCATCGAGATGGAGCCCGCCCGGGATTCCGCCGATCTGGGGTGGGCAGGAAGCCTGTGAATCGTTACATTTAGCCCACGTGCTCGACAAGCGAGAGAAGATGGGCTGGCGCAGGAATTCCGTCACCCGAGTGGTCGGCGACCTGTTCGACGACCTGAAGGATCTCGTCGATGACGTCATCGACGTGGCGAGCGACGCCGAACAAGGGACCCGAGACCTCTTCAAGCGGCACAAGAGCACCGAGGCTGCGGTTCCGGCAGGAATCGGGCAGATGATCGCCGGGCTGACCTCGGCTATCGGAGACCTCACGACGTCGGTCGGTCATCTGACAGCTCTGCGGACCGCCCTCATGGGTCAGATCGCCAACCCATCATTCACGCCGTCGCTGCCAGTGGAGGTGCCCCCCGTGGTGGAGGTGCCGGTAGACCTACCGGACGTGGCAGTGCCCGTGGCGCTGCCGGAGGTGACGGTGCCCGTGGCGCTGCCGGAGGTGGCGGTGCCCGTGGCGCTGCCGGAGGTGCCGGTGCCCGTGGCGCTGCCGGAGGTGGCGGTCCCCGTGGCGCTGCCGGAGGTGCCGGTGGTGGCGGTGGCGCTGCCCGTGGCCGAGGTGCCGGTGGTGCCGGAGGTGGCGGTGCCCATGGCGCTGCCGGTGGTGGCGGTGCCCATGGCGCTGCCGGAGGTGGCGGTGGTGGCGGTGGTGCCCGTCGTGGAGGTGCCCGTGGCGCTGCCGGAGGTGGCGGTGCCCGTGGCGCTGCCCGTGGCCGAGGTGGCGCTGCCCGTGGCGGAGGTGCCCCTGGTGGAGGTGCCCCTGGTGGAGGTGCCCGTGGTGGAGGTGCCGGTGGTGGAGGTGCCGAAGAAGCCGTCGCCCGTCTCACCCCTTGGCCCGGCCACCAAGCGCCGGCCGTTAGCTCCGTAAGTCTTGTCCACGACCAACAGATTGCACCCGAGCGACCTCCGGTTGCCGCTTGACACGGGCTTACGCGTCGTGTAACTCTGACGCAACGCGTAATCGACCGCGGACGATCCGGACGAAGGGAGCAGTCGATGGGCTCCAGACGCAACAACACCTTCACCCGCTGGATCGGGGATATGGTCGACGACACCAAAGGACTCGTCGACGACATCCTTGATCGGGCAGCGGATGTCGAGGAGGCGGTCACCGACAGCAGTCCCATCACCAACGAGCTGACAACCCTCGCCTCGGCCATCGAAGATCTCACCGCAACCGTCAACCGGCTGGCGCAGCTCCAGAGCGCCGCGACCGCGGCCACGGCCGCCTCGGCGGTCCCCGACGGACCACTTCCTGCCGCACCAGCCGCCGTCGCCTCCGCGGCCCGAACTGCTCAAGCCACGACCCGGGCCACGGCATCGGTGGCCAAGGCGACGACCTCGGCGAAGAAGAAGGCCGCCCCCGCTTCGAAGCCGGCGGCCAAGCGCAAGTGAGCTGATCGGAGATGACGGGTGGAACCCGGTTCACCCCGGAGGAGAAGTACGCGATCTTCCTCGAGGCGGCCGCCAAGACCCAGCCGGTCAACGAGATCCTGCAACGCCACGGGTTGCGCCCGGGAGAGTTGAGCCGGATCCGGGAGGCGGTACGTCGCGGCGCGGTCGCCGAGCTGTCCAAAGGTCCGGGGCGCCCGAAGGAAGACCCCGAGAAACGAGCGCTTCGGGACGAGCTTGCCCGGGTCGAAGCCGCCCTCAAGGAGATGTCGATCCGGGCGGTGCTCCCCGAGGGCCTGGCCCCCGGGTTCTACCGGCCACGGCCGCACGGGGCCACCACGGGGTCAAAGGCCGGCGGTCAGACGCCTGCCTGACCCGCCCTCATCACGGGGAGGATCACGGGGAGGATCACGGGGAGGATCACGGGGAGGATCACGGGGACGGCGTTGCGGTCGGCTCCCCCAGCGACGTCAGCACCTCGGCAAGTTGATGGGCCGTCTGATCCAGCGGTGAAAGCGCCGGGTTCGAGGCACCGTTCAGCGCCGCCGCCACGAGCGACAGCGCCTGCGAGACGTCGGGGTTCACTACAGAGAGTTGAGCAACCAGGCTGCGGGCCTGTTCGATCGTGAGAGGGCCCTCGGTACTCAGCTGTTCTGCGAGCTTGCCGGTCCCCTCGACGATCTTCGCGTCGATACCACCGGGCAGCCCGGCCAAGGCGGTGCTGAGCACGGTCGCCGCAACCCCGTTCGCGATGCCCGGACCGACCGAGATCACCTTCTGCAGGATGTCCAGGACGTAGGACACCCCGGCAACGCGCGCCGTCGTCGTCGGCGTGACGTCCCCGCCGCCAGGCGACACCACAGGCTGGGACTCGGGAGGCGACACCGTCCGGGGACCAGCGGCCCGAGCCGGCTGCACTGGCTGCGCGGCAGTGGGAGCCGCCGGCCCAGCTGCGGCAACGCCGGGGGCGGCCGAAGGCCCTGCAGGAGCAGACACTGCGCTCGCCGGCGACGCAGCGACCGAGGCCGAGGCCGGGAACGCGGCCGCGGACGCGGCCGAAACCGGCACGGGCGATTCACGCCCGGCCACCGCCGTCAGGATGGCACCGCCGACGGTCACGGCAACCACCCAGCCGGCCCCGAGGAGCCACCGCCGGCTCATCGCCGGCTCCTCGCAGGCCTGCGGGCCCCGCCCGCTCGGGACCACCTCCTGGTCACTTGCATTGCAGCGTGGGACCCGGAACTTTCGTGTACGCCTTGTTCTGGACCACGCTCACGCTCCAGCAGACCCGCCGGGCAGACGGTTGCCCGGACGTGAAGGTGAGCGGGTAGGTCAAGCCACCGAGGTCGTTGCCCTTGATCTGGTTGAGACCGTCGACGACGTCCTGTGCCGAAGGATTCGCCGGAAGGTGCGCAGCCGCGGCAGCGAAGAACTGACCGAAGGTCCATCCCGTGAGCGATGCCCCCGAAGGGCTGGCGCCGGGAGCGAGCTGGGCGTAGGCGTCGTAGATGGCCTTCACCCCCGGGACGCTGCGGTCGATGAACGGAGCGATCTTGGAGGGGACGATCGCGCCGTCCACGTTGGGGTCGCCGGCGAGCGAGGGCAGCGCCAGCTCGTCGGGCAGCCCGTAGAGCGGGTGGAACCCCTGGCGGGCGCACCCGCCGGCAAGGCGCTCGACGCTGGCCGTGTCCAGCGCCATGATCATGGCGGTGGCACCGGCCTGCTGCGCGGCGAGGCACTCCGACGTGTAGTCGGGCTGGGTGATCGACGAACGAGCCCGGTAGACCACCTGGAAGCCGGTGCCCTGCTGCGTCCCGGCGGTCGACCACTCCTTGTCGAAGTTGTCGCAGGCCGCGAAGTCGCTGCACGTCAGGACGGCCAGCTTGGTCTTGCCGGCGGGCACCGCCCCCTGGGCGAACCCGTTGATGATGCTGTCGGCGTAGGCGTGCCCGGTCGCCACCGCCGTCGCAACGAAGGGATCCTGGTAGGCGACGTCGAGCCCCCCTTCGGTGCCGAACGTGACCACATGCTTGCCGTCGAGGTAGGAGTTGTTCCCGCCGGGAGCGAGACCGAGGCTCGTGAAGACGAATGCGATCGCGTGGTTCTGCTCGACCATCTGCTGCGCGAGGCTGTTGAACCGGGCCGGGTCGCCGCCGTCGTCGCCCACGACCAGCTTGACGACGTGGCCGTTCACCCCCCCGTGGGCGTTGATGTACTGCGCCCAGATCTGGATGCCCTTCACGATGTCGCCGACGATCGTTCCAACCGGGCCCGAGAGCGTGCCGATGGCTCCGACGACCACGGTCGAGCCCGTCGCCGATCCCCCGGCCGCAGCGGTGGGCGACGCCGGGGTCGCGGGTTGAGCCGGAGGGCTCCCCGAGCCGGCGGCCCCGGCAGTGGGGGCCTGATGGGTCGGTGCCGCTTGCGCCGGCGCGCTCTCCTGAGGTTGGCCGGTGGCGGCTCCCGCGGTGGGCCCGGCGGCACTTGCCGGCAACGGGGCAGGCACCGGCGACGGAGACTCGGTCACCACCTCGACACCGGCGATGCCGGCGGCGGTCCGCACGCGGGCGTCGGACACTCTCGTCCCGCACCCCGTCGCCACAAGGCAGGCGGCCAGCGCCGCCAGCCCCCAGCGGGCCCCCAACCGGGCTCCGCTGCCCACCCCGCCCCTAGCGGCGTGAGCCACGAGCCCCACGAGCCCCACGAGCCCCACCGCGCGCGGGCTCTGCCCGTGCCACGCCGTTGCCGTTCGAGCCGGCCACCCCGGTGCCGGCCACCCCGGTGCCGGCCACCCCGGCGTACGCCCCGAAGATCTCGGCCTCCCCCACCACGCCGGCGGCTGCGCTGAGGCCGACTCGCCCACGCGCCAGCACGAGGACACGGTCGGCCATGGCGAGGGCCCGGTGGACGAACTGCTCCACGATGACGAGGGCAACGCCCTGCTCGGCAAGCGTCCGCAGGAACCCGAAGATCTCGTCCACGAGGTTGGGTGCAAGCCCCATCGACACCTCGTCGAGGAGGACCACCCGGGGACGCTGCACGTAGGCGCGGGCCACGGCCAGCATCTGCTGCTCACCGCCGCTCAACGTGCCGGCCGCCTGGCCCAGCCGCTGCTCCAGGCGGGGGAACGTGGCGAGCACCGGCCCGACGCGCGCCGCGCCCCCCCGCCGTGGCGCCTGGAGCAGCAGGTTCTCCCGGACCGTCAGGCTTGGGAAGATGCCCCGGGGGTCGGGGATGTGGCACAGACCGAGCCGAACCCGGCTCCCCGGCTTGCGCCGCGTGACGTCCACGCCATCGACGAGCACGCTGCCCGACGAGGGCCGGAGGACACCCGAAGCCACCCGCAGCAGCGTGCTCTTGCCGGCCCCGTTGGCACCGAGAATGGCCAGGACGCCACCGGCAGCAACCTCGGCGGACACGCCGCGCAGCACGGTCGTCTCGCCGTAGCCGGCCACGACCCCACGCAGCTCCAGGATGGGCGTCGCCGTCGCGGGCACCGTCATCGTCCCACCGGAGCCGGCGTTGCCGAGAGTTCGACCGGGGAGGTGCCGAGGTAGGCCGCGCGCACGACGTCGCTCGTAAGCGCCTCGCCAGGAGTGCCCGAGAAGATCAGCCGTCCGTAGTCGAGGACGTAGACATGGTCGCAGATCTCCGCGATCAGGCTCATGTCGTGCTCGACGATGAGCACGCCGAGGCCGTCGGACCGCACGACGTCCCGGAGCAGGTCGCCAAAGTGGCCCACCTCGTTGCCATCGAGGCCGGAGGATGGTTCGTCCAGGAGCAGCATCCGGAACCCTCCGGCGAGGGCGCGAGCGAACTCCACGAGGCGCCGCTGCCCCGTGGACAGAACGCCGGCTCGCTCCTGGGCGATGCCCGACAGTCCGCAGCGGGTCAGGGCCTCCCGGGCGGCGGCTGCGACCGCGGATCCCTGGCCCCGGCGGGACAGGACGGCCGTGAGCGGTGAGGAGCCGGCCAGGCGGGCTTCGAGCCCCAGCGCCACGTTCTCGATGACCGAGAGGCTGTCGAAGAGTTCGATGCGCTGGAACGTCCGGCCGATCCCGGCATGGGCCCGCTGCGAGGGCGGGAGGTGGGTCACGTCGAGACCGCCGCAACGAATCCGGCCCTTGGCCGGCCGCACGAAGCCCGAGCAGGCACCGAACGTCGTCGACTTCCCAGCCCCGTTGGGCCCGATCAGACCGGTGATCATCCCGAGGGGCGACGCGAGGCTCAGCCCGTCGACGGCGAGCACACCACCGAAGCGCACCGTCAGATCCTCGACCACGAGCCCGTCGAGGTCATGTCCCCCTCCATCAAGCCAGTGTTTCACGGGGCAGCCTCCTGGCGGCTCGCCACCGGTGAGCGCCAGGGATCGGTCACCCTCGCCCGCCCGGGACTGCGGCTGTGCCGCCGCGGCGACCGGGACAGGTCCGCCTTGACGGCCGCCACCCAGTCGGTCTCCTTTGCGGCGAGGAGCGCCGCGACGACCGCCACGACGCCGAAGGCGACCGGCTGGAAGTTCTGCCAGCCCTCCGGCAGATAGGAGGGCACGACGGCGAGCAGCACGGCCGCTACGATGGCCGAGCTGGTCAGCCGGTTGCCCGAGATCGCCAGCACCGCGATCCACAGCAGGGACTGCAATGACCCGAGTCCCGCGGGACCCGCCGCATGGTTGCCCGCTGCCAGGACGCCACCGGCCACGCCGGCGAAGAAAGCAGAGCAGCAGAACACCAGCACCAGCAGCGTGGTCGCGCTCGCCCCGAACGAAACGAGGGCGGTCGGGGAGTCGGCCAGCGCCGCCAGGAGCCGGCCCAGCCGGGAGCGTTGCAGGAGCCCGATGGCGACGGCGACGGCCCCCGCGATGGCGACCGCAAGGAAGTAGTACCCGCGGTCGGAGGAGAGCGCAAGGCCGGGCAGGTCGGGGCGGGGCGCGAGCCGGTGCCCCTCCGATCCGAACATGAGGAACGTGCGGTAGACGAGGTTCTCCATGAGCAGCCCGAAGGCGAAGGTGGCGAGGGCGAGGTAGACACCGGACAGCCGGATGGCCGGCAACGACACCAGCGCTCCCACGGGCACCGTGACCAGCCCCGCACACAGCAGCGCCACCGGCCAGGGGACCCCCGCCGCGGCCAGGCGGCTGAAGGCAACCGCCCCGACGGCCACGAGGGCGGCGTGGCACAGCGACACCTGGCCGGCGGTCTTCACGAGGAACCCGAGGGAGAGGAAGACGATGACGTACGCCGCGGCGGAGGTGTAGACGGGAAGCCTGGCCGCCAGGACCACGACCAGGCCGAGGGCCCCGAGGACTGCGGTCGGGACCGCGGGCAAGGGGGTCAGCCGGTCGAGGCGGGGGCGCCTTACCATCCCTGCCCTCGGCAACGTTGCCTGGCGGGAGCCCAGGAGGACGACGGCCAGGACGAGGAACGGGAGGCTGGCAGGCAGCCCCAGCAGGACGGGGAAGTTCGAGGTGAACTTCTGCCCCAGCGCCGCGACGACGCCGATGAGCAACCCGCCGCCGAAGGTCGCCGGCAGGCTGCGAAACCGGCCGACCGCCGCAGCAGCGAACGCCTGGACGACGAGGTAGCTGAGCAGCAGCGGGTTCAGTCCGATCGTGGGTGCGATGAGGATGCCGGAGAGCACGGCGACCCCGCCGCCCAGGATCCATGCCGCCCGGCGCACCGCCGTCGCGTCGAAGCCCGTGATCTCCAGC
>WNFD01009024.1_pt1 | contig 15449 bp, 8 predicted proteins | sample 5400491 | NCBI WGS metagenome assembly WNFD01 (sample SAMN13153343, study PRJNA577476) | soil metagenome | isolation source: 120 cm saprolite under Douglas fir tree site 2 hole 2 replicate 2 | place: USA:California | collected 2015-04-18 | reverse complement strand
CTCGAAACCCTCTAAATCCTTACCCTTCAATCTTTTCGCCGACCCCCACCGCCTAACCCTTGTCACCTCAATCTTTTACAAAAACAGTGCAGGGAGGGGGTATTCCCGAAGCTCCCTATCCCCTAAGTCCTTTCCTCACCTCGTTACTTCATTATCTCCTTCCTTCTTCTTCTCTAAGTCCTTTCCTTGCCACACTTTCAAAAATTCGCCCGTAAGTCTAACCATTGCCACAGATCCGAAAAAGCATGTTTATAAGTCCAATGGTTGCCACACTTCCGAGACCCCCCAGGGGGCCTCGGCCTCTCCGGCGTTCGGGCGTTTAGATGTTTCTGCTTATCTCCTTTATTCTCTCCACATTATGCACTTTTCTCGGCAACGGGCGGCACATGACTCTTTTGGAATCAAACTGTTCCGCACTCATTTCATGCTGACGGAGGGTGTGCCCCTCTCCGGTTCCAACCCGGGAAACGGCCACCGGCTACTTGTTGATGTCGTCCTTCGCCTCCAGCCTCTTCAGCAACGGCTGAAGAAAGGGCTTCGTCGCATCGGGCGCCGCGCTGATCGCCTGCGTCATTTCTTTGGCCGCTGTCGGGAAATCTCCCGTGTTCGACGAGATTCGCGCGAGCGCCAGGTGGCTCACCCAATGATTCGCATCCTTCTTCGGCACCTGAGGAAACAGTTCAAAGGCTCGCTTGACGTTGCCCGATCGTTGCAGGCCGCGCGCGTACGTGTAGAGCTGAATCGCGCTGGCTTTATCGAACGCCTTGGACAGCATCTTAGCGGATTCTTCTTTTCGTCCCAGCGCGTCGAGGATGCGCGATTTGGTTTCCATATTTTCAAACCGCTCTTCATTTTGGATCGAAGTGTCTTCCCACTTCAGCGCCTCTTCGAGGTTGTAGTTGTTGTCCAGGCACCATTGCGCCGCCTCGTCGAATCCCGCCCAGGAAAATCCGCCAACGCTCCGCAATTCGTTCTTGATGCTCTTCAGCACCACCGCCTTCACGTCCGGGGAGATGTGGAAAGGAACCGCGAGCTTTTCCCACCGCAGAGTCGCAGCCGCCGAATCCGGTTTGACTTCTTCAAAAGTGTAAGTGAGCGCTTCGCGGAAATCCGCGGCCTGCGGCTTGGCGGTCACTCGCAGGGCATCTTCCTTCTCGTCGTAGCTGAAGCTGCCCCACGAAGTCGAGTTCTTCGAAAAAATAATCGTCCACTGATCCTTGTCAGGGATGGTGTGCAACCCATACGTGCCTGCCGCAAGAGGTTTTCCTTCGACGCTCACATCGTCGGAAAAAGTGATGGTCGTATTCTCATTCGCGCCGGCGCGCCACACTTTCCCGTAAGGCACGGTCTTGCCCCAGATCTCCCGCCCACCCACCTCCGGCCGGTGATAAGTAATAGTGATATCCGTCAGGCCAATTCGCTGCGACACCGTACCACGCTGGCTGAGCCGCGGAATGTTCAGCTCCGTCGCCTGGCTTCCGTTTTTGAATTGCGCGCCGGCGTTCCCGGCCAAACCGCCGAGTCCCACCAGCAGGCTCAAAGCACACTTCCACACGTTGCGCATAATCACGCCTCTCCTCTCAGACTGAAATTTCCAGGTAATTCAGCCGGACCCGCGCCGGCGTTGCACCCCCGTAGCGATAGACGCCATTTTATGAAATGGGTAAGCACCCCCCGTGTGGCAATTCTTGCTGCGAAGCTCAATCTAAAATAAATTGTGGAGGATTTATCGTGGCTCGTTCCAACCCGCAGATGCGCAGCAAACTCTTTCCATGTAGGATAATTCAGTAGTGGCGGGCCCGTAGCTCAGCGGTTAGAGCAGCGGACTCATAATCCGTTGGTCCCAGGTTCAAATCCTGGCGGGCCCACCAACTGACCTAAAAGTCTTGCTGTCACAAGGAATTGATTTTGCCGGCGTTCCTGCCAGTACACATCGCCGGTGAGATCGAGTAAGCGATATTTTCCAGGACGATGGAGCTTACTTTTTTGTCTGCTCTCTGCTTTTTTCTGCTCTGGCAAATTGAATGGAAATCGTCGCGTAAGAAGTGGCCTCGGCGTTGTTCTTTGGGAGGTCAAGGATGAGTTCTGTTTTCCCATCCTGGGCTTTGGAAAGCCTCGCTCCCTCCGCGGCAGCAATTTGTCCCGCACCCCAAACAAAAAGTTTGTATTGGCTGCCGGCCAGCCCAGACGCCTTGATGGTCAGACTGTCCCGTGCGGGAGTCCATGTCTCGGAAAGAATGCGCAATCCTTGTGACGTCGACCCGATTTCCGGCAATGTCGAGGAGTAACTCAACCCAAAATCGTCTTGCATTCGAATTCTAAGTAAGTTCGATGCTCCGGCAACCGTCGTCCTGACGATGACGTGTTGGTCCGTGCCGTTCGAATCGACGCGAAATGGCGCGGACTGACCGTTGAATTCCACGCCGAGAACTCTCTCGCGCAAACTTACCGCCGGTTGAAAATCGATGGTGCGGGATGCGTCCCCCACGACTTTCACTTCCAGTTTAATTCCCCCAGCGTCCTTGGAGTACTGCAAATCCAACCTCGTGGAGCCAACTTGCACGTTCCTAATTGCGAAGACAGTCCAATCGGCGGGAGCGTGTGGCGCGAAAGTGAGCGTTCCCTTTGCGGCGTCAGCCCGCAGGCCGAACATGCCACGCAGCAATGGGCTGACCACCATTGCTGCGGACCAGATCTGGTGCGGCGAGCTCGTGGAGAGCGATTGATAATAAGCGCCCGAAAGCACTTCCGTGACGTGTCCAAGTGAACCATCGAGCGCCAGCAGCGCGTTGGAGCGTAAGTTCGCGTACGCGGGAAAGGAACGGTGATAGCGATACTCACCCACCGCGGCCCAGCCGGTGAAGAGCGGCCAGACCGATCCGAAATGGTAGCCGCCGCCGCTGAATTTCGGCGAATGCTCCGAAATAATTCGCATGCCCCAGTCCGTTTGGTGATCCAAGTCAGCGAGTTGCGTAATCATCGCGTCCGCTTTCGCTTCATCGAGCAATCCAAACCACATTGGCACCGTCGCCAGCACGCTTGGTTCATCCACGGCGTGATTATCTTTGTCTAAAGCGAACGCAAACCGTTTTTTCTCTGCAAGCCAGAACATTTCATTCATCAACGGCTTCTGCTTTTTAAAATTTCTTGAAAGCTCGGTACTCACGTCTTCCTTTCCGATCACATGAGCCAAATTCGAAAGCGCGCGCAACGCCTCGATTCCCAAGCCCGTTTGATAGAGCTCGGTCTTCACCGGAAGCAGCGGTCCGCCTTCCACCCAGCCGTGCCCAATTCCGGCATTTTTAGGAAAGCCATGCTCGTCTTGAGTCGAGCGCAGAAACTCGTAGGCCTTCCACACACTGTTCCATTTTTCTCTGGCAAACGCGGTGTCGCCGCTTTCCACGGCATAATCATTCATCGCGATGATGTAGAGTGGAGTGGCGTCCGCGGATGCGTAAGGATAGGGATAGCCTTTGAACCAGTCCACGAAGCTCGCCCCTTGCGAAATTTCGTGCGGAATCTTACCGTCTTCCCGCTGGTATTTGCCGATGAACTCGAGGGCCGTCCGCGAATTTGAAAAATCGCCAGAGGCATTAAGCGCGAAGGAAGTCCAGAATGAATCGCGTCCGAAAAACCACGCAAATCCCGGCCGCTGGCTCTCGCCCGAAGTGCGATATCCCGCGACAAGTCCTGTGCCCAGGTGAGGATTGTTCACCATTCCTTGGAGGACGCTAACGCGCGCCCAATCGTATGCCTGCTGGATTTGCGCATCCGGAACATCCACGCTCACCGTCTTTCCCAAGTAATCCCGATAATATTCCGCGGACTCCCGCAACAAGTCCGCGTACTCTTTCGTCAGATGCGCGTAAGTTTTCTCCGCTCCCGCCCGCCCTTCCAGCGAGCCGGCAATGACGATCAGTTTCCTGTCTTTGCCTTTCGCCGTCGGCCCCAGCCGGAACGAACTCTCCTGCGATTCCGAATAGTTGGTCTGGAATTCGGCGTGGGGCTCCGTCGCCGTCGGCGAACCCACCAGCACCGAGAATTTTCTCTGTTCCTCGCCAAAATAAAACGCGTGCTGCGCGGCCGCCCAGTCCAAATAAGTCGCCCCGAGCGCCGCCGGCCATTCCAATTGAAAATCCCGATGAAAGGCCGCCTCGATCTCCAATGGCTGTTCCGTTTCCACGTCCAGAATGATCAGGGCGCCTTGTTCCGCTACGGGCACGAAAAAAGTTTCGCGCACCCTGAACGTATCTCCGGCGTAGAGAATCGTGGCGGACTCCGGCCGCACTGTTACGATCCTCGCCAGCGTCTCAGCCGCCAGAACTCGTCCTTCGCTATGGAATTTCAGGTGGAATTCACGAAAAATCTTCAGCGGGTACACCCAAGCTTCCATGCGGCCGGATTCATTCCCCAGCAGTCCCGCGCGTGTTCCGGTGACTGGCAAAAACTCCCACGGCCGCACCGCGCGCGAAAGCTCGAGCTCGCGTGACTTCCCTTGCGGCTGCTGGCTCCAACCGGCGGCTGCCCCGATTCCCATCATCACTGTCGCCGCAATGCACACACCAAAGAGTCTCAGACGCATCCAGGGGAATTGCTTTCGGAAGCGAACAAGTATTCCCGGAGTGATGTGCATTCTGGTGGCCCCTGCTGCGCCGTGTGCTTGCATTGCCTGGCTGGCCTTACTATAAAGGAAAGCGCCGGATTCTAGCACGGCGCTCGCAAGGAAAGGTATTGCTTCTTTTGTCTTTCACACGCCGCGCATTTCTCCAATCGCTCAGCCGCTCTGCCGTCGTGCTCCCGCTCGAGAAAGTGCTAGCCCTGGCGTCCCCGAAAAAGTGGCTGCCCGCGTTCCTTTCTCAGAGCGCGGCTTCTTCACAGCCCAGCGCCATTGCTCCCCCGGGCGACCTTGGCGTCTCCTTCCTTAACGTTGCGCGTGAGTCCGGCCTCAACGCCAAGACCATTTTCGGTGGCGAACACAAAAACAAGTATCTTCTCGAAACAACCGGCTGTGGCGTCGCTTTCTATGATTATGACAATGACGGCTGGCTGGACATCTTCCTTGTCAACGGCTGGCGCCTCGAAGGCTTTCCCGCCGGGCAGGAACCCACCAATCATCTTTTCAAAAATAATCGCGACGGCACTTTGACGGATGTCACCGCCAAGGCCGGATTGCTTCATTCCGGCTGGGGCCAAGGCGTGTGCGTCGGCGACTACGATAACGACGGTTTCGACGATCTTTTCGTCACCTATTTCGGGAAAAATGTTCTTTACCACAACAACGGCAACGGCACCTTCACCGACGTTTCCGAAAAAGCGGGCGTCAGCGGGAGCGGCAAGCGCTGGAACACCGGTTGCGCTTTCGTCGACTACGATCGCGACGGCCACCTCGATCTTTTCGTCGCCAACTACATCGATCTTGACCTGAAGACAGCGCCCGTTCCCGAATCCGGTCCCTGCCTTTACAAAGGCGTGATGGTTGCCTGCGGCCCGCCGGGACTCAATGGCGGCAAGAACATTCTTTATCGCAATAACGGTGACGGCACCTTCACCGACGTAAGCGAAAAATCCGGCATCCTGAAGGCTAACGGCACCTATGGCCTCGGCGTTCTCACCGCCGATCTCGATAACGACGGCTGGCCGGACATTTACGTCGCGAATGATTCGACCGCGAGCGCGCTCTATCAGAACAAGAAAAATGGCACATTCACCGATATCGCGCTCGAAGCGGGCTGCGCACTCAGCGCCGACGGCAAGCCGCAAGCCGGCATGGGCATCTCCGCCGCCGATTACGATCTCGACGGCAACCTCGATCTCGTCAAAACGAATTTCGCAGGCGACACACCTTCGCTCTACCGCAATCTCGGTGGCGCGAATTTCGAGGACACCACCTACCAGGGCGGCCTCGGGAAACACACGCAATATCTCGGCTGGGGCTGCGGTTTTTTCGACATGGACAACGACGGCTGGCCCGACATTCTTATCTGCAATGGCCACGTTTATCCCGAAGTCGAGAAACTCAAGACCGAAGCGGGCTACCCGCAGCGCAAGCTGCTGTACAAAAACCTGCGCAACGGGCGCTTCGACGATGTTTCCTACGATGCCGGCTCCGGAATCTCCGCGCCCGTGGCCGCGCGCGGCTGCGCCTTCGGCGACTTCGACAATGACGGCGATCTCGACGTCGTCGTCAACACCGTGAACGATTTTCCCCAGCTTCTGCGCTGTGATTCACGCACTGCCAACAACTGGATCAAAATCAAGGCTATCGGCACGAAATCCAATCGCAGCGGTATCGGCGCGCGCATCAAATGCGTCACGCATCTCCCCGGCGAAAAGAGTCTGCACCCGCAAATCGACGAAGTGCGCAGCGGCGGCGGCTATTTTTCCCAGAACGATCTCCGCGTCCACTTCGGCATTGGCAAAGCGGAAAACGTCGAGCTCCTTGAAATTCGCTGGCCCAGCGGTCTCGTCGAAACGCTCAAAGACATCAAGCCGAACCAGGTCATCTTCGTCAAAGAAGGCGAAGGCATCGTCCGAACCATGCAATTCGATGCGCCCAAGTTTCCCAAGCCATCAAAGTAAATACCAGCCGCTGACCGAGGTCTCTCCGTGACCTCCGCGTTCTCTCAGGGCACTCTGCGTTAATCTTTTTCCTGCGCTTTCTCTTTTAACTCAGCGACTTCAGGCTACCCCGCATTTTGCTTTTGTGTGACCATCTACTTTCTCTCTGGAGAACGCTCCATGAAAGCAAAACTCATCCCGGTGATGTTATTGCTTGCCGCCTCGCTCGCCTTTGCCGAGCAAACTCACGATCTGCCCTTTGGCCTCTGGAAGCGCGCTTCGAACAGGCCCATCCTTTCTCCGCAGGGCACGACTTGGGAATCTGCGGGCACCTTCAATCCCGCGGTTGTATTTGTTCCGTTCCATGGCCTCTACCAAGCCACGCATGGGTTCCCAAAATATAACAAAGTCGTCATGCTCTACCGCGCCCAAGACGCTTCCGGAACCTCCCGCCTCGGCTACGCCGAGAGCATCGACGCCATCCATTTCACGCGCAAACCCGAACCGGTCCTCTCACCCGAAGCTGACTACGAAAAAGACGGTGGCGTCGAAGACCCACGCCTCCAGAAATTCGGCGACACCTACTACCTCACCTACACCGGATACAACAAGAAGGACGCGCAGCTTTGCCTTGCCACTTCGCGCGACTTAATTCACTGGGAACGTCAGGGGGTGATCCTTCCGGCGTACAAGGGAAACTGGAACGTCGGCTGGACCAAGTCCGGCGCCATCGTCCCCGTAAAAATCGATGGCAAATATTGGATGTACTGGCTCGGCACCGCCGCCGACAAGACCGACCAGATGGGTCTTTCCTACTCCGACGATCTGCTTCACTGGACCGAAGCGACAGACACGCCGGTCCTTCCGCGGCGCCCTGGCATGTTTGACTCGCGCGTCGTCGAGCCCGGACCGCCGCCAATCCTCACACCGCGCGGCATTGTGCTGATTTACAACGGCGCCGACGACCACCTCGTCTACCGCACCGCCGTTGCCATCTTCGATCGCAACGATCCCCGCAAACTCCTTTCCCGCTCCGACGCCCCCATCTTCGCCCCCGAAAAGGAATGGGAAAAAGTCGGCCAAGTCCCAAACGTCGTCTTCATCGAAGGCTTCTTTCAGCACCGCAATCGCTTCTTCTTTTACTACGGCGCGGCCGACAAATACATCGGCGTCGCGGAAGCTCGCGCAAGGTAAGAGAAACTCTGCCGGCGGCAAAAATTTCCAGAATCCTGCTATGCCGTGAGCGATGTCTGTGGGGAGGCTATTTCGCAATTTTGGCGATGAACGCGGAATACGGCTCCATCGGCAACTCGTCAGTCATGCCCGCCATCGGTTTATGAAAGCTCGTCAACAGGACGCTCAGCCTCGGTGAAGTGAAACCGAGCGGCGACAAATCAAATCGCACTTTCTGTTCTGTGGCAGACATATTCAGTACGACGAGAATCGCTTCGTCTTTGTATCGGCGAACGTATGTAAGCACGTGGGGATCATGTTCATTCAAGGAAACGTGGTTTCCATCGAGCAGCGCCGATTCTTTGTGCCGAAGCGCGAGTAGTTGCCGGTAGAAACTCAGCACGGAATTGCTGTCTTTTTGTTCCGAGGCGACATTGTGAGTCTTGTAGCTCGCTGGAACCGGCAGCCAGGGCTTCGTTTCGCTGAAGCCCGCGTTGACGCTGTCGTTCCATTGCATGGGTGTGCGCTCGCCATCCCGGCCTTTTTCCAGCGGCCAGCCGAGTTTGCCGATGGGGTCTTGGACCTCGTCTTTGCTCTTCGGATCGTTGTTCTCAATCCCGATTTCTTCGCCGTAATACATGACGACCGTGCCACGCAAGGTGAGATAAAGCGCCGCCATCATTTTGGCGATGTCGTCGTTATGCGCTCCGTCAGCGTAACGCGTGTAGGAACGAACGATGTCGTGATTGGTGATCACGTATACCGGCCAATGACCGGCAGCGTCCACAGCGGCGATGTGCTTGCGGTATTGATCCGCGGAGAGACCCTTGAATTCCGTCATCATCAGGTCCATGGGCAGTTGCAGCTCGTCCTCGTGCTCGCCGTAATAATCCTTGAGCTCCGAAACATTAGTGGTCCACGTTTCACCGATCAGCACGGATCCATATTCGTTGGCCACACTGCGCAGTTTGCGCATCACTTCATGTACCTCCGGAAGTTTCTTGTTGTACTTCTCGTTCATGTTCGGCCGGCCAAATTTGTCCGTTCCCGGAAGAACGGGATTGTCGGTCAGGGTCGGATCTTCAAAGAGCGTATCTACGGCATCGAGACGAAAGCCGGCAACGCCACGCTTGTACCAGAACCGCGTTACGTCCAGCATCGCCTTTTCCACCGCGGGATTCCGCCAGTTCAAGTCCGGCTGCTCGGGATAAAAGTAGTGGTAATAATACTGATTCGTCTTCGAGTCGAACTTCCACGCGGACAGGCCAAACGTGGAAAGCCAATTGTTTGGCGGCTGGCTGGGTCCCTTGCCGTCTCGCCATATATACCAATCGCGGTGCTCCGACGTGCGGGAAGATTTTGAATCCAGAAACCATTTGTGCTGGTCTGAAGTATGATTTACGACAAAATCCAGAATGACCCGAATGTTGCGCCGCTTCGCTTCGCTCACCAGGCGGTCAAAATCCTTCATCGTTCCGTACATCGGGTCAATCGCCTCGTAGTCGGAGACGTCGTAACCGAAATCCACCTGCGGGGAGGGAAAGCACGGCGTGATCCAGATGGCATCGATCCCGAGATCCTTCAGATAATCCAGTTTCGAGGCGATGCCGTTGAGGTCGCCGATGCCGTCGTTGTTGCTGTCCGCAAAACTTCGCGGATAGATTTCGTAGAACACCGCGTGTTGCCACCACGGATGGCCTTCGGCGTCGACGGATTTTTGCTGGGGATATGCGCCAGGCGCGGCGGCGTAAAAGCAAAAGACAAGGGCGGTCCTAGCAATCCATTTCCTGAACATGGGAATTGCCTCCCTCTCCCCTCGGAGGAAATCATCTTACTCCGGTCATAGCAGATGTTGCGCTAACTTGGCTGCGTTCTTTGTGCCGGGACAGTCCATTTGCGTGAAACGGCGCCTTGCTAAGGCTCGCGCATGGCAGAATTCGCCGGAGCGCCGGAGCCTTCTCTCAACTTGTGCGCGCATGTCGTTATTGGAGATGTAGCTCGAGCCGCTGCGGACTTCGTCGACAAAAGTGCGCGTGCCGGCTTTCACGGTGATCTTCGCGCCGATGCCGTCGCGATTGGACTTGCTGCCGATGGTGTGAAACGCAATCCAATGATTGCCATTGTGAACGTCGTTCACCAGCAGCATCGGCGGCGCGTTCATGTTGCTGATCACCGCGGACATGCGGCCGTCATTCCACAAATCGCCAGCGGCCAATCCGCGCGAAGAACTCACCGCCGTGATCCCCGGCCCGGCATTGGCGGAAATATCGGTGAACGTTCCGTTGCCGTTGTTGTGATACAGAATCTTCGGCTCTTTGAAATTGCTCCCCAGGTGCTGGCTGTCCACTTCGGGATAAACGTGGCCATTGACGAGCAGCAGATCGGGCCAGCCGTCGTTGTCCACATCGACGAAGGTCACGCCCCAGCCGAGATACTGGGTGTTCAAGCCGAATCCCGCAGGAAAAGTTTTGTCGTCAAACGTGCCGTCGCCATTGTTGCGGTAAAGCGTGGAGGTATCGTCTGAAAAATTTGTTTTGAAAAGATCCAGCTTGCCGTCGCCGTCATAGTCGCCAACCGTGGAACCCATGCCAGCTTGCTCGCGGCCGTCATCGTTGAAAGCGGCGCCCGCAACAACGGCGACATCGGTGAACGTGCCGTCGCGATTGTTGTGATAGAGGATGCTGGCGGTGCTGTCGCAGGCCACGTAAATGTCGGGCCAGCCGTCGTCGTCATAGTCGAACGTGGAAACGCTGAAAGAATAATGGCCGTTGGTCTGATCGATGCGCGCTTTCGCCGTAATGTCTTCAAACACGCCGTTGCCGAGATTGTGATAAAGAATATTTCTTGCCCCCGGCAAGCCGCGCGGGCCGCACATCACGGGAACACCTTTCCACATGCAGGAAGGCCGCTCGCCCGGCGCGAGCGCAGTGGCGGAATCATAATCGACATAGTTCGCGACAAATAAATCAAGCTTGCCGTCGAGGTCGTAATCAACGAACGCGCAACCCGTGCCCCAAGCTTTGCCGGTGCCCGCGACATGCGCCTTTTCGCTGGCTTCGGTGAACGTGCCGTCTCCATTGTTGTGGTAGAGAACGTTTTTGCCGTAATAGGCAACGTAAAGATCTTCGAAGCCATCGTTGTCGTAATCGCCGACGCACACGCCCTGGCCCCAGCCGGTGTGAGTCAGGCCGGCTTTTTCGGTGACATCGGTGAACGTGCCGTCATGGTTGTTGCGGTAGAGGTGGCTCGTTGGTGCTTTGCCAAGCTTCGAGCGTTCCAGCGTCGTGCCGTTTACGACGAAAATGTCGGGCCAGCCATCATTGTCGTAATCGAAAATGGCGACGCCGGTTCCCGTCGTTTCGATGATGTATTTTTTCGTCTTTTCTCCACCGAAAACGACTGGCGTGGTGAGGCCGGCTTTTTGCGCCACGTCGGTGAAATGCACGATCGGCCTGGCGTTTGCTTTCTCGGACTTTCCAGTGCGAACACTCGGCGTGCTTGTGGATTGCACGGAAAGCCAAGCGCCAAGCCCAAGGAAGCAGAGAAACCGGAGAGAAGAAAAATGGAGAGTCATCAAACTCCAATGATAGCAAGGTCTGGTCCTAGGCAGCTCAACCTGAGGGAGGATTCGCCCAAACCGCTTGTGGAGAGGCGCGCGGATGTGAACATGCTAGTATTTTTGAGAACGCGCTGCAGGCATCTTTCGAATGGAATTGATTCTCGCTCATCGCCGGACGCTTTTCCTTCAACTGCGTGCTGCGGTGCTGTTTCTCTTGTGCGCCGCCGCGACGATGCGCGCTGCGCAATCCGCGGGTTCTGCGAAGACGGAGGCAGCTTCGCGGGCGAGCGCCACTTACCAGCTAGGTATGTCGGCGCTACAGAAGGGCGATCTGGTTTCTGCTCGCGCGGATTTTGAGAAAGTTGTGCGGCTCGCGCCGAACAGTCCAGAGGGGCACAACTCTCTCGGCTGGGTCTTGCTCGCGCAGGGCGAGATCGATTCAGCGATCGTTCATTTCCAGACTGCGGTGAAACTGAATCCCGATTTTGCGCTGGCGCACATGAATTTCTCCAGCGCGCTAGTTCGAAAAGGAGACGTGAGTGCCGCGCTCCAGGAGGCGAAGGAGGCGGTGCGGCTGGCCCCGAACGATTCCGAGACTAATCACATTTTGGCACGGGCACTCGATTTTTCAGGAGATCTCGACGGCGCCATCGGCGAATTTCGGCGTGCGATCGAGCTTGAGCCGCAAAGACCGGAATTGCACGACGATCTCGGATCAGTGCTGGTACAAAAGTCTGACGCTCAAGGCGCGCACGCGGAGTTTTCTGAGGCGCTGCGGCTGCAGCCTGATTTCGCTCGAGCGCATTTTCATCTGGGCGTTTTGCGTTACCAGGAAAAATCCATCGAAGAAGCGGCGCAACACCTGCAAACTGCAGTACAACTGAATCCCGCGGACCCAGGCGCTCACTATTATCTTGGGCAAGTTCTGAAGGCCAAGGGAGAGCCGGATGCGGCGATCCGCCAGCTACAAGCCTGCGTTGCATCGAAACCAGATTATCCCGACGCGCAAAACAGCCTGGGCCTTCTGCTCCAGCACAGCGGCGATGTGGAGCAAGCCATCAAGGCATTTCGACAAGCCGTGAAATTGCAACCGGAAAATCCGGACGCACACAATAATCTGGGGCTGGCCTTCTTGCAGACAGGCGATGGCAGCGGGGCAATCGCCGAGTTCCAGACGGCAGTCCGTTTGCGGCCCGACGACAGCGGGTATAAAGGGAACCTTGGAGCGGCGTATTTGCAAGTGGCGGACTTCGACGCGGCCATTTCTGAATTCGAAGGGGCGCTTAAGCTTTCCCCGCAGGATGCAACCCTGCACTACGATCTTGGGCTGGCGCTGAAGTTAAAAGACAAACTGCCGGAGGCCATGGCCGAACTGCGCAAAGCGGCGGAATTGGATCCCGGGCAAGCGGATGTGCACTACACGCTCGGAGTGACGCTTTGGCAGCAGGGCGAGTTTGCCGCTTCCGCAGAGGAACTCCGCGCAGCAATTCATGCCAAGCCGGACTATGCCGAGGCTTATTACACGCTGGGAACGGTGCTAAAGCAGAAGGGCGAGCTCCGGGATTCGGCGGCTGCTTTGCGGGAAGCCATCCGGCTGCAGCCGGATTTTGCGGGCGCTCACACGACTTTGGGAACCGTATTGCGCCAACTCGGCGACGCGGAGGGCGCCGCGGCGGAAAGCCGCGCCGGAATGGAAATCGCAAAACAGAAGACGAGCGAACAGGCTGCGCTCTTCGCCACAAATTCAGGGCGCCGGCTTCTCAACGCGGGAGACCTCGAGGGCGCCATTTCGCAATTTCGGTCGGCCATCAATTCCAAGCCAAATTACGCGGCCGCGCACTTTGAACTAGGGATAGCTCTGCGCCAGCAGGGCAAAACCGCGGAGGCGCAAGAAGAATTTCGAAAGGCCGCAACTCTCGATCCTCGCTTGACGCTTCCGGGGTCTCACAAGAAATAGCGAAACTGAAGATGCGAAATGTTTGGGATGAGGAGCTTCGCTCGCAGGTGAAATGGTTCATTCGAATGAGGCTATTAAGGACCCTTGCGCAGCGCCACAAGTTCGGTCCCCACGGGCACGCCCTTGGCGACTTTCACGCGAATCACCGCTTCGAACGGTTTCAGTTCACCGGAGTTGGAAACGGACAGCCGCAACAGGAGTTGTTCAAGGGAGTCTTGCTGGCAGACATACTCGACGGCGGCTTGGGTGCCGATGGTGGTGGCGCCTGCCAGAATCAATACGGAATATGCAGGGTTCAATCCTCGCTTTAGCGCGACGACTGAATAGTCTTCCGTCAGGGACTCGTCCGGCGGAGACGGAAGAAACTCCTTCGGTTCACCCGATTCTGGATGAAAATTGATGATTTCCATGGTGCCCGTGCGGGGCCCGGAAGTGATCTGCTTGAAGGCGAATTCCTGAGTGGTGGGCAGCTCCAAGAGGGTCAGATTTTCCGAAGGCGAGCCAATGAAGATGAGGTCGTTGTTCTTGGCGTCATCCAGAGAAAACAAGCTGCCGCGCTTGACACGAATTTGCTGATGAAGTTTGCCGAAAACGCCATCGAGAGCGTGCACGGCCAGCACTTCGCCGACCCCGGTGTAGTGATCCAGGATCACCGCGCCGGAATCCCTGGCGCGATTGTAGTAGCGCATGCCAACGTAGGGCCGGCCGACAAAGGCGGCGTTGCTGAAGATCACCCAAGGTTCCTGGGGGCCGGTGAGAAAACTTTTCCAGAAAACCCGAAAAGCAACTGGCAGATCCGGGCTCTCGCCGGTCAACCGGGCTTCCGCGGTTTTTCGCGTCAAGAATCGGTCCGTGGCGACAGCGACGGCGGCGGCGAGGAAGACGGACAGCACCATGATCGCGACGAACCACTTGCGAGAGGACTGACCCAGATCCGGCAGAGCATCTGACGTGTCATGGGCTGACGCCGCGTGCTCGCGCCCCGTGCCCGGGGGACGCTGATGAAATGTCAAGGCGTAGTTACCCTTGGGCATTTCCACCAAGATCGAATCCTCAGCGCCCTCAGAGCCATAATACTCAGCCAGTTTAGTACGCAGGCGGCCGGCTTGGACCCGTACCATCGAGTCCACATGCGGGTCGAAGTCTTGCTGGCGCCCGAAGACTTCGGTCGCAATTTGGTACTCCTTTGGGGAGCCACCGGAATGTTCCAAGGAATGATTTGCTAGGTAGCGCAGCAGTTTGCAAAGGGATTCGGAGCCATGGAGAGTATGGCTGCCAAGAAGTTTTTCGATTTGTCCAAGAAACAGGGCTTTCTCAGTCACGGGGACCACCGAGGGGGCATTGTAACACCAAGGTAACGCGCTCCGCATCTCTTTGGGAGATCACAGGTCGCTCCTAGTTTCGGTGCTGGTCTCTCTTATGGAAGGGAGATCACTGGGAAGTATTGTGTGGTGGCGGCGAAGCGTCAAGAGTGCGAGGAGTTTGGGGGCTGTTCGCTATAAACGGGCCGGATCGACCGGCTGTCGTGTATTCCATATTTATTTTGAAGGCGCTAGAGGCGCGAAGCGCATTTGGCCCAAGGGTCGGTAGCTGTTGAGCCCAGCCTGGCGAACGGCGGATTGCCCATTCATCACGTGAAAGGTCTATTTCCAAGAGCGAGGGTGTTCAGGAGGGGTGGAATGAGAAAGCAAGCGATTCTAGGGTTGGTTCTGGTTTTTTGTCTCACGCTTGGGTTCGGCGCAAGCACGTCTCTAGGCCAAGCCGTGTATGGGAACCTTGTTGGAGCCGTGACGGACCCGCAGGGGAACGCAGTGGCGGGAGCCAAGGTCACAGTGACCAACATCGCTAAAGGCACGACGGAAGAAGCGAGCACGAACGAGAGTGGGAACTTCTCCGTCACGCACTTGATCCCCGACAGTTACAAAATCAGAGTTGAGGCGTCCGGATTTAAGGCCTACGACATTGCGAGTGTTCGCGTGGACGCGGACACTACCGTCCGTGCGGATGCTGCGCTGCAGGTCGGCACTGTAACTCAGACGGTAGAAGTTACAGGAGAAATTCCGCAACTGCAGACTGACAGGTCCGACGTGGCAACCATCTTTTCGGACCAACAAATTGAAAGTGTCCCGATATTCAACCGGAATTTCACTACATTTCAATTGTTGGCGCCGGGGGCCCAGCTCCAAGCCTGGGGGCACGCGG
>WNFD01003653.1_pt1 | contig 15452 bp, 19 predicted proteins | sample 5400491 | NCBI WGS metagenome assembly WNFD01 (sample SAMN13153343, study PRJNA577476) | soil metagenome | isolation source: 120 cm saprolite under Douglas fir tree site 2 hole 2 replicate 2 | place: USA:California | collected 2015-04-18 | reverse complement strand
GAATCCGGCGGAGGCGATGACCTGGGTGCCCGGCCCGCGCAGGGCCGCGGTCCCGCCGGTGTGGTCGAGGTGGGCGTGGGTGAGGATGAGGTGACTGACCGGCGCCTGGTCCGTCAGGCCAAGATCGGCCATCGCGGCCCGCACGCGGTCCGGGCTGACACCCGCGTCGATGGCGACGACTCCCGCGCTCGTCTGGATGAACGCGAAGTCGCCGAAGTCATAGGACTGGGCGACGTGCACGTCCGGCGCGGGACTGAGCGCGCCCGGCGCGGAGACCCGCATCCCGTCCCGCGCGGTCACCGAGAAACTCGTGAACACCGGCGGCCGGCCGGTCGCGGCCGGGCCGAGCCCGGACCGTCGCAGCGCCCCGGCCGCCTGCTGCTGCCGCCCGAGCACCCGGTAGGCGCGGGCCAGGCCCTGGTACGCGGCGCGCAGCAGCACGACCGGGAACTGGTCACGGACCGCGAGCACGAACTCCAGGTCGGCGACCACCTGGTCCGCCCGCCCGGTATCCGCGGCAGCAGGCCCCGCCCCGGACGGGCCTGCGCCGGGCAGCAGCCCCGCCAGGGCCAGGCCGCGGAAGTACTGGGGCAGGCCCAGGTCCATGGTCGCGGCCTTGTCCAGCTTGGTTAGCGCCGCGGCCACGTCATGGCCTGCGCGGACGGCGAAGAAGCCGGCCAGAGCTTGCGCCGTGGCATCGGCGGGGTTCCGCTCGGACAGGTCCTGGAAGTAGCTACTGCCCTCCGCGTCGGCGCGTGCGGCTACCAGCGCGGTGGCCAGGGTCACCACTGTGTTCCGGTCTGCCTCCGGCCAGCTGGCCGCCTCCTTCAGCGATCCGAGCAGGCGATTGCGGGAAATTGGTCCGGTCATGGTGTTTTCCTTTCTGTGAAGGTCGAACCTCGGCCGAGAATGGCGTCAGCCTCAGCCAAGGGCGGATTGCGGTGCCTCAAGCGGGACGCGATGCTGATTACGGCTCAGCGGCAGGCAGGCACTGCGCCCGCGAGCAGTACCGCAACCGGGCCGCGCGGGTCACCCGCCGAGCAGCCCCCGTGCCCCCAACCAGACGACGCCCGGGTTGAGCCGGCCGGGGTAGAGCCCGGTCATCTGGTCGTAGAACTCCCGGGCGGTCGGCTTGTCGTCGAGCAGCCGGATCACGTCCTGGAGATACTGCCGGGTCTCGTCCAAGATGACCGGATCGTCGGGCCGGTCCTTGTTCTTGTGGCCCGCGACGACGGCGCGCGGGTGAAGGCCGGCCACCCGGTCCAGGGCTCGCAGCCATTCCTGCAGGCCGCCGCCGCCGCCTTCGAGGATGTACTGGTGCACGCCGTTGTAGGCGACGTCACCGGCCACGACCAGGCCGATGGAGGGCACGTGCAGCACCGAGGTCTTGTTGGTGTCGGTGTGCCCGGTCTCGACGGCCACGACCGGGTTGCCCTCCAGCCAGAATCCCTGCCCGGGAACCGGCTCGGCGAGCACCGGGGTCTCCGGGATCTGGCCCGGGAAGATCCGGTCAAACAGCTGCTCGCGGCTCGGGCCGGCCTGCTGGCGCATGACCTCGATCGTGCCCGCGGTGGCGTAGACGGTGACGCCGGGGAAGCGCCTGGCCAGTTCCCCGGTGCCGAACCAGTGGTCGCCGTGCCCGTGGGTGGCGTAGATGTAGGCCAGCCGCCTGCCGGACCGCTCGACCCAGTCACCGACGGCCTGGATCTGCGTGCGGGTGAAGGGCGGGTCCACCAGGAGGGCGTCTTGCGCCCCGAAGATCAGCGTCGACGACAGCGGTGACCACGCCAGCGGGGCTCCGTCCGGCATGCGCTCGTCGCCGGCCCCGGCAGGCCCGTCCGAGACGAAGACGTCATAAGACAGCCGGGTCGGTGAGGTCGTGGACATGGGTGCCTCCTCAAAATACCTTTCGGGATCCGCCGCGGATGGAGTCGTCTTGTCACTATCCTGCGGCGCGAGGCTGCGGCCGGGTATCCGCAGCACTACTGCACATTGCGGATGCCTGTTGCGCGGCCGGCGTGGCGATACCGCCGGTCTCGCCGACCGGGAAAGAGCCGCGTAACTTCGGGCGCATTTTCGTCAGCCTGTTAGCAACGATCGGTGATCGCCGTCATCGGCGCACGCGGTGGCCGCTGCGGCGGACGTGTCTGCGCGGCTGGTCATACATCTCTGTGTTCACCCGGCAGTATGGGCCGCGTGCCGTGCCGGGGCGTGGCCGGGCGCGGGAATCGCCGGAGATTTTGGCCGGAGAGCGCAGGGCAGTCTGGCTACGCTCGCTGGCATGGCATGCCTGTTCCACGTCACCTCCGCCGTGAACCGGGAGTCGATCCTGGCCCACGGCCTGGACTGGACCCGCATGGGGGCGGCTCCGGGTATCGCCGGCAGCCCGGTGCCCGAGGATGACGGCGTGTTCTTGTGCCGGGACGAGTTCGAGGCCGGCTTTTCGTGCAGATGAATAACACCGGCGGCCCGGTGGATGTGTGGGCGGTGGCGGATATCGACGAGCGGCAGCTCATCACCTCGGGCTCCGGGTTCAGGTACTTCCCGGCCCGGATCCCGCGCAGCCAGGTCACCCTTGCCGGGCGGTCACCGGGCGAGCCAGCGCCCCCACGCCGCCGCGGGCAGCACAAGAAACAAGCAGCGGAAGAAGAAGCCCCGAGCCGGTAAGTAGAGTCATCGCGTGATCCCGCCGCATAATCTCCACTGTGTTGCCCTTCCCAGCCCAGGAAGGCGAGCCGGGCAGCGGTCTGGCGAGGCCGCGTCGCTGGGCTGCGGCCTGACGGACAATGTGAATATGCCCGATCTTGACCCGGCATCTGTCATCGAGGCGGTGGCCAGGGACCCGCGGCTGCGGGCGTTCATCGGCCACGGCAGGATCGAGACCATGCCAGCCCGGCAGTCGCGGCGGCGGGCAAGGGGGTCGGCCAGTGCGGCATGCGCCAGGAATCAGGCGGCGCTGATACTACATGCAGGAGACACTCAAGTTCAGCCCGGTCAAAACCGGCGTCGCCTTTCTCCCCATGGTCGCCGCGCTGGCAGGGATGGCGCAGGTGTCCAATCGGGTGCTCCTGCCCCGATTCGGTCCCAAGGTGATCGTGCCGATCGGCCTGCTCATGAACGCCGCTGCGTTGTACCTCCTCCATCGAGTCGGGCTCCACAGCTCGTACGTGAGCCACGTGCTGCCCTACCTCCTGCTGCTAGGCCTCGGGTTCGGCCTGAGTCTCGCCCCCTCATTCAGCACCGGCACCCTGGGGCTCAAGCCCCAGGATGCCGGGGTGGGGTCGGCCACCCTGAACACCTCCCAGCAGGTCGGCGGCTCGATCGGCACGGCCCTTCTCAACACGCTGGCCGCCGGCGCGGTCACCGCATACCTGGTGGGCCGGGCGATAACACCGGCAAACCTGCAGGCGGCAGCCCTCCACAGCTACACCACAGCGTTCCTGTGCTCGTCACTGATCTTCGTCGTGGCGGCGGTAATCGCTGAATCCATCCCTGTGGACCCGCCGCCGGGCGTGGTGCCGGCGTCAAAGCGGGGCAACTCCAGATTGTCCTCTCGATGCAGACTACTGGCGTCGTCGCAGGCTGAACCTGGGACCGTGCTAGCCGTACCTCAGGTTCGGGTGGCTGCTCGGTGGATCTCCTGCTCGCGCGCGGCGAGCATCGAGATAGGTGGCCGGAGTGGCCGGCGCCGCAGGTCACAGGAGGCATCCCAGACCTGCGCCGCCACCGGGCAGCCCAGCACACCGCGGTATCCGGGTCGATGAGCGGACGTCCAATTCTGGCGATAACGCTTCGTTCTAAAGGCACGCCCATGGTGAGGACCTTTGAACCAAGCGCAGGTGCTCGGCTTGGGATGCGATTGGTCCGGCCTGCGCTAACCATTCCCTGTCGTCGGCTCGGCTGGCGCGGGTCACCGGGTCGCTCGCCTGTCGATGATGCACGGGTTGTCGGTGATTTGTCCTGGTTGCCCGGTCTGGCCGGCGGTGGCCAGGACGGCCACGGTCAGCAGTATCCCCAGCGCGGCGGTGGCCGTGTCGGGGATCGCGTAGGCAGCGCGGAAGCCAGCCGCGGCGGCTTGCGGTGCCGATGCGGCGCCAATAAGCAGTGCGGCCCAGCCTGACCAGCGCCGGCCGCCCTGGCATCCGCGCGCGGTCGACAGGCTCAGTGCGGCCGCGGCAAGGCCGGATGCAACCAGCCCGATTGCCGGCCCCGCGTGCCGGGTGGTCGCCAGGACGATGCCGCACCGGGCCAGGTCCAGGGCCGCCGCGGCGAGCAGCATCACGGCGATCAGGCGCCGACCGGGCCTCAGACCCGCCGCCGGTACCCTTGTCCCGCCATGGGCGTCGGCTCCCGGGACGTCCCTGGGCGGGTGGCTGGTCATCAGGCCGCGGTCGCGTCGTGGCCTTGCAGTTGCTGGCGGAGCGCCTGCAGTGCGTAGTGCAGCCGTGATCTGGCTGTGCCGTGCGGGATCCCTAGCTGGCGGGCGACGGTCGCGGTCGTACCGCCGCGGTAGAAGGTTTCCACCAGCACCGCCCGGTGCGCGGGCGACAACTGCTGGAGGGCGCCGGTAACGAGCTGCCGATCCAAAATCTGGTCTAGCCCTGTATCGTCGTGGACGTCCTCGGCGGGCTCCGCTGGCACGGTGACCGGCCGTGACCGTGCGGCCCGGTCGGCGTCGATCAGCAGGTTGCGCGCGACCCGGAACAGCCATGGCCGAACCGGCCGGTCATCGGCGCTCAGCTGCGGCAGGTGACGCCAGGCCCGGATGAATGTCTCCTGCACGATGTCATCGGCGCCCGCCCGGTCAGGACAGAATCGTACGACGTAGCTGCGCAGGGCCTGGGCGTGACGCGAGTACAGCTGGCGGACCGCGGCATCGGCATCGCCGGGTAGCTCGCTCTGGGTAGCGTTCGTAATGGCAGACATAACTACTAACACGGATAGTAGCACGGTTCCGTTCACCACAGCCGCCGTCAACGGCGGCGAAGGTCGGCACTTGCGGCAATCCGGTGGCGCCGGGCGGCGTCTTTAGCCGGCACAACCGGGCCCTTGACCAGGTACCCAATCTGGGTAGACACGACGATCGCCCGCCCGGCCGGCCGCCAACGGCTCTTGGCGGGTGCTGGGGCTGCCGGCGGGAATCGGGTGAACCGGCGGCTTGTTCTAACCGTGTTAGTAAGTGGCGGCGGGAGTACCGCGGCGGAGGCATGTCCGGGAGTCGAAGATGCGTCAGCTGGGTGAGCTGGAAGCTGTGATCATGGACCGGTTGTGGGAGTGGGGCAGGCCCGCGCTGGTCCGCGAGGTGGTCGACGATCTGCATGCCGACCGGCCGCTCGCCTACACCACCGTGATGACGGTGATGGAGAACCTGCACCGCAAGGGGTGGCTGCGGCGGCAGCGCGATGGCCGTGCGTGGCGTTACGAGCCGACCGGCTCCCGTTCCGGGTACACCGCGGCGCTGATGAACGAAGCGCTGGGCACCAGCGCGGACCGGCGCACGGCACTCGCGCATTTCGTCCTCCAGATGAGCCCGCATGACGCCGCGCTGCTGCAGCAGGCGCTCGACCAGGGACGTCCCCAGCCTGAGGCAGGGGAGGCCGGGTGACCGTCGCGGCGGTGCTGCTGGCGTACGCGGCCTGCGCCGGGACGCTGGGCTCCAGGATGCTCAGCCGGGCCAGGTGGACAGCCCGGGCGCCACTGCTGGGCATTGTCACTTACCTGACCGCCGCATGGTCGGTCGTGGCCGCGCTCGGGCTGGCCGGCCTGACGCTGGCGGTCCACGCAACCGCCCTCGGCGGGGGGCTAAGTCACCTGATCGGGGCGTGCGTGCTGCGGCTGCGCTCCGAGTACGCCACCCCGGGTGGCGCCACCGTGGCCGGGCTCGGCCTCATCCTCGCCGGCGCGGTGCTGGCCCGCACCGCGGTCACCGCCACGACTCACCTCCGCGCCACTGGGCGGCAGGCATCGCGGCACGCGCAGACCGCCCGGCTGGTCGGGCATCCCGAGCCGGCCCTGGGCGCCGTGCTGGTGGAGCATCCGGAGCCCGCCGCCTACTGCGTGGCCGGCCGGTACCCGACGGTGGTCCTGACCACCGGCGCGCTGCAGGCGCTGGATCCCGGTCAGCTGGATGCGGTCCTCGCGCACGAACGAGCTCACCTGGCGGGTCATCATCACCGGCTGCGGGCCATGGCGAGGATCGCCCGGCAGGTCCTTCCGTTCATGCCACTGATGCAGGACGCGGACACGCAGGTAGCCCGGCTGGTCGAGCTGCACGCCGACGACACGGCGACACGAGCCCACGACCCCGGGCTGCTGGCCACCGCCCTGGTCGTTCTCGCCACAGCCGCCAACCCCGCACCCGCCCTCGCCACAGCCGGCAGTTCCGCACCAGCCCTCGCCGCAGCTGCCACCGATGCGGTGCAGCGGATACACCGGCTGCTGGGCCCGGCCGAACCGCTGGGCCGCGCACGCCGGCAGCTGCTGCGCGCCACGGCCGCCGCGATCGCGCTCACCCCGCTGCTGCTGGCATTCGCCCCCGCCGTGCTGGCGCTCGCACTGGGACGGGTTCCAGCCGCCTAGCAGACCCGGCGCGACCAGCCCAGCCACGCCGGGCCATCGGCCGCATGCCCGCTCTCCAGCCGCACGCGGTTCTGCAGCTGGGCCGGTTCCCCAGCGGACGCGCCCCGTCAGCACGGTCACCACCAGCGTCGGGCGATGAACACTCTTCCGGTCACCTCCGTGTTGCCAGATATGAGCATCCATCGCCAGAACGGCAAGCCCGGCGCGCCCAGCGGCCGGGAGGACCACACGACGGACACCCCCGGCCAACGCCGCCGCTGCTGGCGGCCACGCCGCAGGAACCGCCGGCTCGCCCGACGCACGCTAGCCCCAGGCACAGATCGCGTCCCGACGGCGGCCGGCGCCATGCAGCTGGCGATCGGGTTTCTCACCGCGAGTCTCGACTCACCCGAGTTGGAGGCGTGGGCCGTGCAGGCTCTGATCCCGGAGGACCCGGCGGACCTGGGTGACTTCATCGCAGGCTTGCATGTCGTCTCCCAGCTGCTGCTTCACGAGCTGCATCAGGCAACGGGACAGCCGCCAGCAGCCACGCTGCAAAAACTGGCCATCCTGGCGGAGACCCGGCGAGGGACACCCTCCGCCGGGTAGACGGGCACCCCCGCCCCCCCGCACGACCATCACCAGCCGCGGGGCTCGACACGGAGTGAGTAACCAGCCGCCAGCCACCCACAATGAACAACTTCTGTCTGCTATTCGTGTTAGTAGACGAGTGGGCTGAGGATCGTCGGGCATGCCCGGACATGCTCACTCGGACGGTGGCCACGATGACCGTGCCGCGCCGCGAAGCCTGAGTAGGAGCTGGTTAGTTTGGCTGGCATGATCTTCTGTATTGCCATCGGCCGTCGGCGGCTTGAGTCTTGGAGTCCCGGCCGCATATCAGGAGTGCCGCGGTGACGGCGGATCTGCATGCGGCCGTGGCCGGTCTGGTCGAGCGCTCGGCGGCGGCGTATGTGTCCGGTGTGCCGGAGGACCCCGCCAACGACGGTTTCTTCGGGCCTGCCAGCGTCACGTGGCAGGTGAGCACTGACCTGGCGACGCCGGTTGCGGGGTTGCGGTCCCTGCTGATGCAGGCGCTGCATCCGCTGGCGATGGCGGGCGTCGATCAGCACAGTGGCTGGCGCCAGGATCCGATCGGCAGGCTCGCCGCCACCTCCGCGTATGTCGCCACGATCACCTTCGCCGAGCGGGCAGTGGCCGAGCGGGCCGCGGCCCGGGTGCGCCGGATCCATGATCACGTCACTGGCGTCGACGCGGTCACCGGTCGCCCGTACGCGGCGGGCGATCCCGCGCTGCTGCTGTGGGTGCACGTGGCTCTGGTCGAGTCCAACCTGGCTGCTAGGCGGGCTCTCGGCACGGCATGCTCGGCGCAGGACAGTGACCGCTATGTCGCGGAGATGGTGATCGCGGCCGAGCTCGTCGGCGTCCCCCGGCCTCTGGTCCCCGCCAGCGTCGCCGAGCTGGGCCAGTACGTCGCGGCGGTCCGGCCCGAGCTGCGCTGCACGCCGGCGGCCGCCGAGTCGATGGCCTATCTGCTCGATCCGCTGCCAAAGTACGAACGGCGGATCGCCGGCTGGAGTTGCGTCATCCTTATCACCGCTGGACTTGCTACATCGGATGACCCACTCGCCAATGACGCCAGGGCCTTCACAGCGGTCCTTCTAGCGCGGAACTCCGCTGCCGTCCTGGGCCGTAGGCCGGCCTGCCCTGGCCTCATCCGCAGTTGAGGCTATGCCGCCTAAATTCATGCCACCTCTTCCGCACGCCAGGCCCGGAGCCGAAGGTCGATGTCGGATGCCGAGAAAACCCGTGATGCTGGCGGCTGGCCAGACCGGGGGCGCGGTCTCGGCCGACGTGATCGCCGTTCCGCCGGGTTGGGCGGGGCCGCCGCTGCACGTGCACCACTCCCACGAGAAGACCTTCATGGTGCTCGCCGGGCGCCTGGCCTGCCAGAGTGGCGAGCGGCGCATCGTCGGCGGCGCAGGCAGAGCGCTCCGCCGACCAGAGGCATTGGCTGCATAGGTCCCTGAACACCGCGCGCCCGGCCTTGCGGAGGCTGGGAGGACGACGTGCGGGAAGCCCACGCGACCGGATCCTCCGGGGGAGGCAGCCTTCCCCGGCTGCACCACGCCAGCACGGAGATGGGCCGGCCACCTCTACCTGATGAACAGAAGAGATCTCCTATCCGTGTTAGTAGACGAACGGCTTCGTTGGAGCCTGCCTGGCACGCGGGCGGGCCACCTGGCGTGGAGCCGTCGGCTGGCTGACTCGCAAGCGAAGGAGATGCCCGTGACCACGACGACGCCCGGCATTCAGATCAAACCCGGAGAGCAACCGCGGCTGGCCGCGGGCAGCTGGCGGGTCGATCCGGCCCATTCACATGCGTCCTTTGCCGCGCGGGTCGCCGGCCACACGGTGCGGGGACGCCTGCCGCTAACCGGCAAGGTCATCATCACCGAGCCAATCGAGGATTCAACAGCGCGCCTGGCCGCCAGGACGAACTCGGTCAGCACCGGGTTGCCGGTGCTTGACCGGCTGCTAGCCGGGCCCGGCTTCCTGGACGCGGGCGCCTTCCCGGAGATCAGCTTCCGGTCAGAGCTGCTGGTCTGGGTCCCGGCCGGATGGCGGGCCGTCGGCCGCCTGCAGGTCAAGAACACTGAGCATGAACTGGCCTGTCAGCTCGATCTGGACCTTCCCGGCACGCGGCCGGGTAATCTACCGCGCATCATCATCGCCAGCAGCTGGGTTATCGACTCGAGGTGGGTAACCAGCCAGTGGGTCCCGGCACTTAGCCGCCGCATCGCCATGACCTGCTCATTTTTCCTCGAACCGGACATGTGAGCGGCTAGGCGTCGTCCGTCCGTGCGGCTCGCTGGCCGTTGCCTGCACCGCCGCCCGGCGGCCGACGCCCGGTGGCCTCTGCCGGATGCATTACTTGCATCGCACCCCGTAAACCCGGATCCGTCCCCCAACGCCGCGGGCCGCCGCAGCAGGCTCCGCGGCATCATCCGGGCCCGCCCGCCGTAAGCCGCCGTCACCGCCCAGGGATTCGGGCGGGGGCGTTCCACAGCGCAGCCCGGCCAGGGCCGCGGTCGGCTCCCGGCGGAACCGTGCGGACGCCGGAGCGAGCCTTGGCCACCGCGGCAACGGGATACGCGCCTACTGCTAATCGCCATAGCAGCGCGCGGCCGGACGGCGAGCCCGCGCGCCCGCCGCGGTCTTTCGCGGGGTCGCCACCAAGCGGATGCCGCAGCTGGTGAATATCGCGATGAACTGCGCGGCCAGGCTCGAACTCACGCCGTGATCCCAGTACCTCGGCACGCCGGCCGTCTCGAGGCGGTGTGATCCATGTCGCACCCACCGACGCTCTCCTGCTGAACCTTCAGCATCTACTATCCGTGTTAGTAGTTGATGGCAACACTACCGCTGCCCCGTCGCGGCGCCAGGCCCCGGGGGCGGTCCACAACAGGAGGACACCAATGTTTGCTCGTCTTGGCCCGGCGCCAGCGGCGCAAGGCGCGGATGTGATCGCGCGCGCTGTGGGCGCGGTGGCGCTGGCTGCGCTGGCGATGATCCACGTGATTGACCTGCCTGGCACTCTGGGCTCGATTCCACTGGTCGGCGTCGGATACCTGGGGATCATCGCTGCCGCGGTCCTGGCCGGCGGGGTGATGATCGCCCGGTCGCACTGGCTGGTGTGGGCGGCCGCTGGCGGGTTGGGCGCTTCGGCCATGGGCGGCTACGTACTGACCCGAACCGTGCCGGGATTCCTCGGCGATCACGGCGATGTCGGTAACTGGCACTGCTCGCTGGGCATCGCCGCGCTGACCGTGGAGACGCTGCTCATCCTGCTTGCCGCATGGCAGGTGCGGATCCTCGCCACGCGCAGGGCGCCGCAGCCCCAGCTTGAGCCGGCCAGGCGGCGGGCACCCGAATACAGCCACCCCGGCTGATCAGACCCCGGCCGGCCAACCCTGTGCAGAAATTCTCAAGGAGCACCGCGATGCGCATATCCCAGCCCGGCCCGCGGGGCCAGGTAGACGCGGCCCTGTGGCGGCGGTGGCTGCTGCCGGCGGCCGGCACGGCCGGCTTCCTCACGCTGCTGGCCCTGCCGCGGGGCGCCGCCCCGGGCATGCCGCTGAGCTATACCCGGTTCACCGCCGACGTCGCTGCCGGGACGGTCCGCGCGGTGACCATCGGCCCGGCCGGCCAGGTGACCGGCCGCCTGGCCGGCGGGCAGCCGTTCACCACCACCATCCCGGTCGCGCTCGATGACCGCACCCTCGCCGGGCGGCTGGCCGCCCACCACGTCCAGATCACCGCCACCACCGCCACGGGCTCCTCGCTGCTGACGGTGCTGATCGGGTTGCTGCCGCTCCTGCTGATCGGCGGCCTGCTCTATATCGGCGTCCGCAGCGCTCGCCGGCAGGCCGCCGCCCTCGGTGGGCCCGGCAGCCTCGGCGCCCTGGCCAAGGCGAAGGCACGGGTCATCGACGCCGAGCGGCCGGCCACCCGGTTCGCCGACGTGGCCGGTTACCCCGAGGTGAAGACAGAAATCGGCGAGGTGGTCGACTACCTACGCGACCCCGGCCGCTACCACCTGGCCGGGGCCCGCGGACCGCGCGGCGTGCTGATGGCCGGGCCGCCGGGCACCGGTAAGACCCTGCTCGCCCGCGCGGTCGCCGGCGAAGCCCACGTCCCCTTCTTCTCCGTCTCCGGCTCAAGCTTCGTCGAGATGTTCGTCGGCGTCGGGGCGGCCCGGGTCCGGGACCTGTTCGATCAGGCCCGCAGCCGCGCGCCGGCGATCGTGTTCATCGACGAGATCGATGCCCTCGGCGCGCGCCGCGACCACAGCGGCTTCCCCGGCAACGACGAGCGGGAGCAAACCCTCAACCAGTTGCTCGCTGAGATGGACGGATTCGAGCAGTCCGGCGGGGTAGTGGTGCTGGCCGCCACCAACCGGCCGGACGCTCTTGACCCGGCGCTGCGCCGACCCGGCCGGTTCGACCGCGTGGTCATCGTCCCGCTGCCCAACCGCGCCGAGCGGCGTGCCATCCTCGCCTCCCACGCCCGCGGCAAGCACCTTGAACCAGGCACCGATTTCGGCCAGGTCGCCGCCGCGACCCCCGGATTCTCCGGCGCGGACCTGGCCAACCTGGTCAACGAGGCCGCCCTGACAGCGGTCCGGGCCAGCCGCACCGCCCTCACCGCCGCCGACTTCGCCGACGCCCGCGACCGGGTCCTGCTCGGCGCCAGGCACAGCGTCCCGCTGGCCCCCGGCGAATTGGCCACCGTCGCTGTCCACGAGGCCGGGCACGCCCTGGTCGCAGTCCTGTCCCCGCATGCCGACCCGGTCAGCCGGGTCACCGTCCTGGGCGCCGGGCAAGCACTCGGGCTGACCGAGATGCTCCCCGCCGACGACCGGCGGCTCTACGGGGAAAGCTACCTGGCCGACACCCTCGCCGTCCGCCTCGGCGGCCGGGCCGCCGAACGCCTCGTCCGCGGCGAGGCATCTACCGGCGCCGCCGACGACCTGGCCTCCGCAACCGCCCTGGCCACCCAGATGGTCCGCGAGTTCGGCCTCGGCGCCGCGATCGGCCCGGTCAGCTTCGCCGAGCCGCACCCCCTCGCCGCGCAGCGCGGCTACTCCGAGCACACCCAGTGGCTCATCGACCAGGAAGTCAGCGCCCTGCTGACCAAGGCCGAAGCCCGCGCCCGGGAACTGCTCACCCGCCACAAGCAAGCCCTCACCCAGCTCACCACCGCCCTGCTCGACCAGGAAACCATCACCGGCGACCAAGTCCGCGCCCTCGTCCAGGCCGCCAGCCCTACCCCACTCCCAGCCGCCGCCCACCACGCAGCTGCGGCCCTGCCGCCCGCCGACGCCCCCGCGACAAGCCACCAGCCATGACCAGCTACGGGCGGGGTGGACAGCACCTGCGGAAGGGATCCGTCATGTACCTGCGAAGGGATCGGTCATGTGGCGAGCGCCGGGGCGGGCCGCGGGGCGGCCTGCTACCGGGGCCGCGGATGCTCAGGCGGCCGGCCTTGGACGTCGTCAGGTGCGGCTGATCTTCTCGGCCCTGATGCTGGGCATGCTCCTCGCCGCGCTCGATCAGACGATCGTCGCCACGGCACTGCCGACCATCACCGGCGACCTGCAGGGATTCAACCACATCGGCTTGGTCATCACCGCTTACCTCCTCGCCGTTGTCGTCATGCCAATCCACGGAAGATCGGCGACCTGTTCGGCCGCAAGCCGTATTCCAGTTCGCGATCGTCGTCTTCCTGGCCCATCCCGCTAAGGCTGCTCCGCGACCAGGCCTTCCGCATCGCGTGCATGATCTCGCTGATCACCGGGGATCGGCATGTTCGGCGCGGAGTGGCCCTGATCGGTGCGCTGTTCATCCACGGGCTGAATGGCCAGCTAGCCGCTCATATCCCTGCATCGGCGGCCGGCCAGTGCGGCGCAGCGCAGGTCAGCTCGACACGCCGCAGGCTGCCCGCGGCCGCCCTCAGCGGGCGGCAAGCCGCCCGGCTGCCTCCCCGCACCCGCCGGAATAGCCCGCCTGTGGGTGAACCTCGTGTCTCTACTATCCGTGTTAGTAGATAGTAGATAGCCAACATCACCAGCAGGCGGACATGACAATCACCAGACCCGCATCAGCCGGCGCGCGCCGGACCTGGCTCCCGCCGGGGCCGCCGGGCCGCATCGGAGCCGCCGCAGTGCGGGACGCCGTGCCGGCGCCTCAGCGCCGGGGCACGAAACGCGTGGCCCACGCGGCGGCCGCCGGCGGCGCCCTGGCGGCGCTGGCTGTGCTAGCGGGCATGGGGTGACCGAGCGAGCCGCGCTGGCCGCATCGTTGGCGGTGCTGGGTCATCTGCACTGGATCTGGATCCCGGTCGCCCTCGTGCTGGAATCGGCGTCCATGGCCGCCTTCGCGATCATGCTGCGGCGGCTGCTCGCGGCGGGCGGCGCCAGCGTCGGTGTCCGGCCCATGCTGGCCACCGCCTATGCGGCCAACGCCCTGTCGATCTCGGTGCCCCTGGCCGGACCCGAGCTGGCCACCGCCTTCACCTTCCGCCGCTTCAGCAAGCAGGGAGCGGATACCCCGCTGGCCGGCTGGACGCTGCTGGCCGGCGGGGTGGTCTCCTCAGCCGCGGCGGCCCTCATCGCGGTCGGCGGCGCGCTGTCATCCGGCAACGTCCTGGTCACGGCGGTCGCCGTGCCCGGCGGCCTGCTCGCCGTGGCAGCCCTCGTCGCGCTGGGAGCGGCCGCGCGCCAGCCGCGGCTGCGCGGTGCGCTCGAACGGCCCGCGGCATGGACGCTACGGCATGGGGCGCGGCTGTCTCGCCGGCCCATCGACAACCCCCGCCAGACCATCCGGGCCTGGACCGACCGGCTGAGCTCACTGCATCTTGCCCCGTCCGGCTGGATCACGGTGACCGGCCTGGCCCTGGCCAACTGGCTCACCGACGCAGCGGTCCTCGCCGTGAGCATCCACGCCGCCGGCGCCGCCGTGCCCTGGCACGTCCTGCTGCTGGTCTACGGCTCGGGAATCGCCGCGCAAAGCCTCAACATCACACCCGGCGGGCTCGGGATCGCCGAAGGAACTCTCGCCCTGGCCCTGGTAGCCGCCGGGCTGCGGGCCAGCCAGGCACTGGCCGCCGTCATGCTCTACCGCCTCGCCAGTTTCTGGCTGGTTGCATTCGCCGGATGGCTGATCTTCCTCTGGCTGCGACACCACCACCCCGCCCGGCGTGACACCATCAGCGCCCGAACCCTGCCATCCCGGGACCAGGCGAGCCGGTCGATCCTGCGGCCCGGCGACATGACGACGGCAGCCGGCGCCGCAATTGAACCTGCCCGTGCCGCCCATGAACAGGACACTGCCGTCGCCGCTGGCGCCGCAACCACCGACATACCCGGCAGGTTGCGTGCTCACGAGTTGCTGCTGCTGCACGGGCAGCCGGGCTCTGACGCCGACTGGCAGCAGGTGGCCGGACGGCTGCCAGCCCGGTTGCACGCCGTCGCGGTTGACCGGCCGGGATATGGCTAAAGCTGGCGTCGGGAAGCCCGAGCCGCCCGGCATCCATGACGGCGAAGGAAACCTTGCCCGCAAACTCCGGCGGGCCGGCGCGGGCCGCCGCCACCATGTCAGGGCTGGCATCGATGCCGGTGCCCGCGCCGATCAGCGGCACCAGCTTCAGGAACTGCTCGCCCCCCGCCGGTGCCGATGTCGAGCACCCGGCTGCCGGGGCGCACGTACCGGCCGGCCACGTCCTGGTAATCCCAGGGCACCGGATCACGCTCGTGGCGGACCGCCGAGAAATCCCAGCCACTGAGTTCACCGGCATCCCGCGCGATTGTCCGTAGCTCCTCTGGGGTGACCTGCCCGATGCGCATACCGGCACCGTCTCATCCCCGGACCGCCGACGCGGATCGAATATCTGTGAGCCACACCTCCGCTATCCGCCCGAGAGCGGCCAGCGGGCAACCTGCCCTGCAACATCCCAGGCTGCCCACTCGTCACAACGACGAGGCTCGCACAATGCGGCTACGAGTCAGGGGCTTCGCGATCGACCTGATCCCAGAGCTCGTCCGCACTGGGCGCGCATGAGGAAGTGGAGCGCAGTCGCCCCGAAACCGTCGCGCTGTCGGATCGCTTACAACCGGCGTACCAGAAAGTCCTCGAAAGAAATCCGGGAAGCGGTGTCGGATCGGGGCTGAGGTGTCCGTAGCAGGGGTGAGAGGCCGCCCACGAGGGGCGCCCTCAACGAGAAGGGAACCACGATCATGAAACTGACGACCACGACGCAGGTCTCTGCCGACGGCGTGATGCAGGGAAACGGCGGGCGGCATCCGGACATCGACC
>WNFD01007187.1_pt1 | contig 15456 bp, 16 predicted proteins | sample 5400491 | NCBI WGS metagenome assembly WNFD01 (sample SAMN13153343, study PRJNA577476) | soil metagenome | isolation source: 120 cm saprolite under Douglas fir tree site 2 hole 2 replicate 2 | place: USA:California | collected 2015-04-18 | reverse complement strand
GAGCAGGAGTTCAACGACTACTTGAGGGGCTTCTTTCGCGCGGGCTGGAATGAAGGCCAGCACGAATCGTTCAACTACACCGAAGTAAATCTGACGGTTGCCTTTGGCGGCGATCTGCGCGGCAGTCTTCGGAATCGCGGCGAAGACAAGTTCGGCGTGGCATTTGTTGGTAATGGAATCTCGCGAAGACATCAGCAGTATCTGGCGCTCGGCGGACTTGGATTTCTATTGGGTGACGGCGCGCTTACTTACGCTCCCGAAAAGATCACGGAGTGCTACTACAACTTCCCGATTCTGGTGCATGCAGGATTTTTTGGGGCGCTCAATCTTCAGTATATCGATAACCCCGGCTACAACCGCGACCGCGGCCCGGTGATCGTCCCGGGAATGCGGCTCCACGTCGAACTGTGACCCCTGAGCTTTCACTGGTCATTGAACAGTAAGTGGTGATTGTTCAGCGGTGGCGGGCACTGGGTTGGAGGCCGGTTAGCAGTGCGTTGACGGTTGTGTCGATCAGTGCGCGGCGGTTGGAGGCCAGGTAGCCGGGACGCGCGATCATCAGCGAGACGAGACCGTGAGCGGCGGCCCAGATCGTTTGAGTTACCAGGGTTACGTCGCCGTCTTTGAGATGGCCGGCGTCGATCATGCGAGCGACCTGATCGCGGAGTAGCAGGAAGGACTGAACGCCGATTCCCTGTTCTTCGAAGGGCCGGTCGAAATTTTTGCGGCGGGTGAATTTCGGCGCCGAGTGGCCGGACATGAAGGTCAGCTGATACTCGTCGGGATGCTCGAGGCCGAATTCGACGTAAGCCTCGATCAAGCGCCGCATCAAGTCGGGCGAGCTTTTCGAGTCGGCGGTGACGGCGCGAAAACGCTGCACCAGGCCTTCGAAAGTGCTCCGGCAGACCGCGTCGAGAATCTCTTCTTTGTTCTTGTAGTAGACGTAGAGACCGGGCTGCGAGAGGCCGACGCGTTCGGCGAGTCTGCGCGTGGTGATAGTCTGGTAGCCTTCCTTGAGAAAGAGCTGCTTCGCGGCGGCTCGGGATGACAGCTTTGCTTCGAGGCTTCTTATTCATGTTCGCGGGGTTCATCGCACTTGACTCGTCGGCGTCCGGGTACACAATATGACTGGTCGATGAACACTGTTCAATGACCAGTTGAAATTATGAAGTATTTTGTACGATCTGTTTCGCAACTCTTCGCGGTCGCAGCCGCGTTCGTCGCGATCGTGGCTGGCGGGTCGCCGGCTCACGCGGCTGCGTCGGCGCGTGACGCAGATGCGCTCGCGGGCTCGAGCTACCTGTATATCGCGACCGTGCGCAAAGACGGGAATCAGAGTACCGCGGCGCGGGTCTGGTTCATCGCTACTCCGGACGGACGGATGCTGATCGATACGAACAGCGATAGCTGGAAAGCGAAGCGAATCGCGCGCGGCAGCCCGGTGATTGTCTGGATTGGCTCCGCTACCGGGCCGGCGTTTATCGGCAAAGCGGAGATCGTCGCCGACCCACAGGTTCACGATCAGATGATCGAGGCGATTCCGAGGAAGTACTGGCTCGCGCGGATGGGGCTATTCGGACCCAAGCGCGCGAAGTTCGACTCAGGGCAGATCATCACTATTAGAATTTCTCCTGAGCGCGATCTGCCCGACGGATTTCAGTCGCAGCCGGGCACGCCTGCGCCGGGGATTAGTGAGAAGGGGGGCGCCAGCAACCTAACCCCCTAAGCCCCTTCCCTTGGAAGGAAGGGGGAACCGAGAATTGATTTTCTAACCCGTTCCATTGGAAGGAAGGGGGAACCGAGAATTGATTTTTCTAACCCTTCCCTTTGGTGTCGTCGGACACGCAGGAAGGAGAACCGAAAAAGCATGGCACGCCCCTCCCCTGAGGAAGGGGGACAATAATCGGGTGGCGCGAGTTCGCGGACTACCTGAAATATAGTTGGCGGCTAGTTTTTCTCGGAGTGTTCGTTGTCTTTGCGGGAATACTTGTCGCGATCGATGTTGAGATGATGCGCTTCGCGACCTTCGCCGCGCTCGCGGACGACTACAGTACGCTGTTGGGTATCGTGGTCCTGGTGGCGATCGCGGTTCTCGTCAGCTCGTACTCCGTTTTGATAGCCGGCGTTGTATGAGTTGTTGTAGTTCTGCGGATAGGAATAGCCACTGTCGTAGCCGCTGTAAGGATAGCTGCTTCCGTAGCTGCTATAGCTGCTGTTATAACCACTGTTGTAACCGTTGTTGTAGCCATAAGGGTTATTCGAATAACCGCGGCGGCCGCTGGAGCATCCTGCGGCCAGGGTCAGGGTAAGGAGGCCGGCCAACACCGTTGCTGTGCTTAAAGAGATAATTGTCTGCATAAGGGTCCCGTCAGGGCCTCACTCAGAGCCTTTTCGTAATGCGATTTTGGGTTGGTCCAGCGGAAGGTGGTCAAAGGCGAGGGGAAGGGCCACTATCTGGCTTGATCAAATCGGACTCGATTCCTGTGTCGATCCCGACTTAGTGAGAGTACATCGGGCGGTGGGAGAAGGCCATGATAAGGCGCTCGAGTTGGTTATGTGTGGGACGTAAGTGAGGGGTACACGCAGGCAACCTAACCCCTAACCCCTTCCCTTTGAAGGAAGGGGGACAAGAAAAAGAAGAAACCAGAAAGGAATTTTGAATTTGGACCCTCACCCGCCGCGTGGAACGCGTCGGCCTCTCCCTGACAGGAGAGCTGTGCGTAACCGAGTTCCGGAGTGGAACGGTGGGAGAGCGGCTATCGGGAGGATATTTTTTGCGAGCGCGGTGGGAGTCTGGAGCAGGATGGTGATGGTTGACGGGGGTAGCGCGGACCCGCGCTGCGCTCAGGCGGCGCTGAGGACCAGGGCGCGGCGCAGATTGATCGCGATACACATCATATGAAGCTGCAGGCCGTTGCGCGCGAGGCCTCGGTAGCGGACCCGCTGGTAGCCGTACCATTGCTTCATCGCGGCGAAGCTGCGCTCAACCGCGCAACGGATCGGCGAGAGCTTCAAGTTGCGCGCGACCAACTCGGGGTCGGGATGGCGCGCAGTGCCCCATCGCGCGCGGCGCATGATCCCGTCGCCGATTCCCAGCCGCGCAAGCTTCTCGCGCCGCGCGTTCGAGTCGTAGGCCTTGTCCGCATACACCGTCTGTTCATCGCCACAGATGAGCTCGTCGGCGACTTCGCTGTCGTTGACCTTGGCGCTGGTCAGCAGCGCCTTGCGAATAAGTCCCGAGCCTTCGTCCACTGCCACATGCGCCTTGTAGCCGAAGTGCGAGCCGCCGCCGCCCTTGCGCCGGGTCCAGTCTGCGTCCGGGTCGAGCTTCGAGCCCTCGCCCGGCGTGCTCTCGGCGTCGCGCGGCGGCTTGACGCTGGCCTCGACCAGCGACGCGTCGATAAGGGTGCCGCGCTTGACCATCATTCCGCGCCGCTCGAGCTGGCGGTTGACCTCGGCAAACACCCGCTCACTCAGCCCGCGCTGCGCCATCTGGGTGCGGAACCGGCTAAGGGTCGAATGGTCGGGTACTTCCTCTTCCAGGCTCAGCCCCACGAAGCGGCGAAAGCTCAGCCGATCGCATAACGCCTCTTCCAGCTCCGGGTCCGAGAGCGAATACCATTGCTGCAGCAGCAGCGCGCGCACCATCAGCAGCGGCCGATAGGCCGGCCGGCCTTCGCCTGCGGCGTAAACTGAGCTCAGCAACTGCTCGATTCGGCCCCAGTTCAAAAGCGCGCCAATTCGCTCCAGCCGCTCGTTCTGTCCCTTGCGCCGTGCCACCATCGCGTCCGCAGCTCGTTCTGTCCCTTGCGCCGTGCCACCATCGCGTCCGCAATACTCATCTGCTTGCGCTCTTCCCGCCACATCCGCACCGCGCCTCCCGCGCACTTATCTTTTGATCACATCGATCGAGGTTATGCAAAGCTCTCCTGTCAGGGAGAGGCTATTCAAGATCGACCCGCTCCAGGAAGGAGCGGATCGCGCCTATGTAGCTGTCGAAGTCGGGTCGCCAGAGTTCGTGCGCGTTTTGATCGAGCGTGACAATCTCAGCATCCTTGAGACGCTCGAGGTACGTCGCGGCTACCTCCGCTGTGATCAGCGAGCCGGGCTGTCCGCCCTTGAGGATCATCACTGGGCAATCGATCGAACTGAGACTGTCCCAAAGCAAGACCTCGGACGACTCGCGCTGGAGTGCCGCTGCGACCTCGGGACGCGCGCGCTCCGGCATGCTGGCGACCGCTCGCTCGGCCCACTTAGGAGAGAGGGCGCGATAGCGCGCCGGGTAGTCGCCGACGATAAGGCCCGCGATCTTGCGCATTTGCTGCGCGGCAAATCCGAGTGCATAAGCGGCGCCCATGGAATAGCCCATCATTGCGAACCTCTCATCACCAACGCGAGCGCCTCCATCTCCTGGATATAGTCTTCGGCCACGCCGAAGGTGCCAGGCACGATAAGAAACGGCGTCAGTGGCGAGTCAGATTCCTGCGCGAGACAGTGGAGGCGCACGGCGCCATTAGTCACCCATCGTTGTTCTATCGGCATCCGCTTCTTACCTATGTGTCCTTTGTAGAATGGCAGGATATATAGGTTGCTGGCGAAATTCTAAGAGTACAGTGAAAAGTGCAAACTACCGAAATTCTGGTGATTGGAGCGGGCGTGATCGGCAACTCGATTGCGTATCATCTCGCGCGGCAGGGTCGCGAGGTGCTCGTCGTTGATCATGCGGAAATTGCGGCGGAGCCGTGCGCGTCATGGGCGAGCGCGGGCGGGATCCGTCGCCAGGGACGTCACGCGGCGGAAGTGCAGCTCGCGATTGAATCCATTGCGCGATGGCCCACGCTCGGAGACGAACTTGGCGCCGACCTGCATTATCGGAATGGTGGCAACTTGATGCTGGCGGAGAATGATTCGGAAGCCGAGCGGCTGGCCGCTTTTGTTCGAGCGCAACATAAGAAGGGTTTCACAGACGTGCGCCTGGTCGATCGAATCGAAGTGCAGCAACTTGTCGCCGGAATCGCATCGCAGGTAGTCGCCGGCAGCTACAGTCCTGCCGATGGTCAAGCCGACTCGGTTTCCACCACGCGCGCTTTCGCGGCGGCAGCCGAGCGCTACGGCGCTACTTACTGGCTAAGGACTGAGTGCGACTCTATCCTCGCGCGCGAGTCACAAGTAATCGGCGCGCGCACATCACGCGGAGAAGTCAGGGCCAACACTGTCGTCCTCGCGGCGGGGGCGCACAGCAATCGAATCGCAGCGTCGGTCGGGCTGCGTTTTCCGATTCGAGTTGAAGCGTTGCAGATGATTCGTTCGTCGCCGGCTCCGGCCCGTTCGCTCATCCCGGTGCTCAGCGCGATTCGCCGCAAGCTCTCGCTCAAACAATCTCACGACGGAACGTTTCTGCTCGGAGGCGGCTGGCCTGGCGACATCATCGAAGACGGTCGCGGATATCGGCTGCGTCCGGAGAGTATCGAAGGAAACTGGAACGAGGCTTGCGCGCTTTTGCCGGCAGTTGCCACTCAGCGCCGCGAGCACGCGTGGTGCGGGCTGGAAGCGATGAGCGCGGACAACATTCCATTTGTCGGCCCGGCGGGGGAGATGCGCGGGCTCGTCGTCGCGACGGGATTTAGCGGACATGGCTTCGCGATCGCGCCGGCAATAGGCCGCGCGCTCGCCGATCAGATAGCGGGAAAGCCGATTCCGGAACTCGATGGTCTTAGCCCGGATCGTATAGTTGCCGAGCCGGCTGCAATCGAATGAACCAGTTGACGATTCTCGGCGGCGGTCCCGCAGGTCTGGGGGCTGCGTTTTATGCGAATCGCGCAAGAGTACCGTTCGTCCTGTTCGAAAGATCCGGCGCGGTCGGTGGGATGTGCCGAACGTTTCGCCACGGCGAGCATTTCTACGACAGCGGTGCGCATCGATTCCACGCTCGCGATAGTGAGGTCACTCGCGACCTGGTCGAGTTGATGGGCGATGAACTAATCGCAGTTGATGCGCCTAGCATAGTATGGGACCACGGCCGCTTCATCGACTTTCCACCTACACCGCTTAGTGTCTTGTCGTCGTACCCGCTTAAGGAAGTCATAGGTATCGGCTTCGAGCTGCTAGGTGTGAGATTGCGGCCACAACCACGCATCAGCTTTCAGGATTTCGCGATAAGTCAATTCGGAGAAACCCTGGCGCACAGGATTCTACTCAACTACTCGGAGAAGCTATGGGGCCTGCCTGCAGACCAGCTATCACCGGACGTTGCGACTCGGCGCTTAAGTGGAATGACTCTTCGCTCGCTATTCTTCGAGCTGTTGATACCGGGTAAGAAGACGACGCACATCGATGGGAGCTTTCTCTACCCGCGGCATGGTTACGGAAGAATAGCAGATTCGCTCGCGAGTGAGTTGCCGGTTGATTCGATTCGCGTGAGGTATGAAGTCGAAGCACTCGAATGCGCTGAAGGTAGAGTCACTCGAATCAGATTTAAAGGCGGTGAGACGTTTGCGCCACCCGGAAGAATCCTCTCGACGTTACCACTTACTTTGCTGGCGAAGCTGCTAGGCGACGAGTTGCCTGAACAGGCCCGCCGAGCCGCTGGCGAGCTTCGCTTTCGTCACATCCGTCTTATCTTTATCCGGCTGGGAAGATCGCAACTTTCACCGAACGCGTCGATTTACATACCAGACCCGGAGTTCTGCATCTCGAGGCTTTATGAACCTAAGAACCGATCCTCTTACATGGCTCCCGACCATGAAACGTCATTGGTCGTCGAAGTGCCATGCTTCACCGATGATCCTATCGACCGACTAAGCGCTGATGAACTAGCTGATAGAGTAGTAAGTGAGTTAACTCAACTCTCGCTCATTACCCGCGATGAAGTAATCGAATGGAAGCATCACTACCTGGCAAACGCATATCCGGTCTATACGAAGAACTATGCTGACCGAGTGAGTATCGTCAAGGACGCGCTAAAGCAGATCGTCAACCTGGATACTATCGGGCGGGCCGGGCTCTTCCACTACAGCCATCTTCACGATCAGCTTCGGTTCGGCAAGGACTACGTCGCGGAGCTGCTTAGCCGCGACGGCCCGAGCCTCGCACGGTCTTCAGAATGAAAAGAATGTCTTCCTTACAGGTCACACTACCCAGTAGCGAACCATTCTTGAGCGATTCGATCTCGCGCGGAGTGACTCGATAAGCACTGATGAGTTTCTTGTCATTGATGAATGCTTCCCAAGCGTCCCGTCGTGCGGCAGTGATCACGGGTTGTACCGACGAAACCGGCGGGCGTGTGTTCATATGCGCGCGACGCCTTCGATGGAAGAAAAACTGCACGATTCTCCGCCGGGCATAGATGCAAAGAAAAATAAGCACCATCAGAAGCGCTTCTGCGATCACCAACACGCGCATTTCGTAATTCATGCTCTTACCTCTACCGCGGTGTCGCGATCAGCGCGACAGTTTAGATCCCGGCGGTGTGGAAAAGAGCACAGCACTTTGCAGAGCCGGTTTGGGCGGCTGAAGGTTGGCGAGAACTGGCGTAGTCAGAGGCGCTGGGTCAGGCTGGCGATGACGGTTACGAGCTCGATCGGCTCGATCGGTTTCGCCACGTGCATCTGATAGCCCTCCGACAATGCCTTGAGACGATCCTGAGAGCGGGCGAATGCGGTGAGAGCAATGGCGGGAATCTGGCTTGGCTTGTCCGGGAAACGAGCGCGCACTTTGCGGATCAGTTGGTAGCAGTCTTCGCCCGGCATCCCAATGTCAGAAATCAATACATTTGGCCCCCACCGATCGACCAGGTCGATGGCTTGAGGAGCGCTGCTTGCGGTTGCCACTTCGGCACCGGCTTGGCCGAGGATGGTGGAAACGACCTCCCGCGCGTCGGGGTCGTCATCGACAACCAGGATGCGCAGGCCGGCGAGCGAAGGCATCGCGTGAGTCGCGCTTACGCCATTGCCGTGACGGACTCGAGCTTCATCACCGAGTCCGGCCGAGGCCGCGAGCGATATTGGTATCTCGACGACGAATTCGGCGCCTTTGTCCTCGCCTTGGCTGCGCGCGGTAACCACGCCGCCGTGAAGCTCGACGAGGTGTCGTACTATCGCCAGACCGAGACCAAGTCCGCCGTGTTCGCGGGTAGTGCCACTGTCGCCCTGGCGGAAGCGATCGAACACGACGGGCAGCAAGTCGCGGGAGATTCCTTTGCCAGTGTCGGTGACGGTAGTTTCGACGTGAGAATTGATCTGCTGCACGCGGATCTGAACGCGGCCGCCGCTAGGTGTAAACTTGACCGCGTTGGAGAGCAGGTTCCAGAAAACCTGCTGCAGCCGGTCGGGGTCGCCCGTCACCGGACCGGCGTCGGGATCGATAAAAGGCTCGAGGCGGATCGATTTCGCATCTGCGGCCGGCCGCACGACTTGAAGTGCAGCTTCGACAGCCGAACCGAACTGAAATGGCCTGATATTGAGGCGCAGTCGGCCCGAGACGATCCGCGAAACATCCAGGAGATCGCCGATAAGCTGGTTCTGCGACTGCGCGTTGCGCAGAATCGTCTCCACCGCGCGTGCGCTCTGATCCTTATCGAGCCTTCCGGTGCGCATCAGCGATGCCCATCCGGTGATCGCGTTGAGCGGGCTTCGCAGTTCGTGGGAAACGACGGCCAGGAATTCGTCTTTGAGACGGTTGGCTTGTTCGGCCTGCTCGCGGGCTTCTTTCTCCGAGGACAGCAGACGCTCGCGCTCCTTTTCATCCTGGACGCGGTCGGTAATGTCGCGTGCGACCTTGGAGGCGCCCACCACCCGGCCCTTCGCATCTCTGACCGGCGATACGGTAAGCGACACGTTGAGCAGGCGGCCGCTTTTGGCACGCCGCACCGTTTCGAAGTGCTCGACCCTTTCACCGCGGCGAATCCGCGCGAGCACGTCGTCCTCCTCGGCCCATCGATCCGGCGGGATGATAAGCTTGATGTTCTTGCCGATTGCTTCGTCGGCGGTATAGCCGAGGATTCGTTCGGCAGCCGGATTCCAGGACGTGATTGTCCCGTCGAGCGTCTTGCTGACAATGACGTCATCGGAAGAGGTGACAATCGCGGCCAAGCGTGCCGCGACATCCATCGGCGGGTTGGGGTCAGCCAAGAGAGTCATGAAAAATCAATTCTAGTCTAACCAAATCAGATTGCCCCACACCAGTCAACCGCGCTCGCACAGCTCAGGTTTCGTGGCGGATGCGGCCGGATGCCTTCTTTCGCCGTGTCGGCTGGGAGGTTCGTTTTGGAGCGGCGCCAGTCGAAGCCGCGACCGCGCCGAGTCCTGCGGGAGTTCGACCGCGCGACTTCTTCGGTGTGGACATCTGGTATCCATCTTTAAGGATCGCGGCGAGCTGGTCCCATTTGACTTTGTAGTCGATACGAACGCCGACCCATCCCTGTTTGCCCATGTACGGTGGAACAAAGAACCGCTTCGCATCCGAGCCGACCAGGATTTCCTGGACCATCGCGGGCGCCTTGACCCAAACCGCGACGTGGCCGCTGCTATGATGATTGTTGTCGGTCATCGCGAACATGCTTCCGCCCGTCACCCGAAACGTGCACTCGCCCCACGCCTCCTTTTCGAAGACCTCGGGTAGCGCGAGACAGATCTCGCGCAGCCGCGCTATCGCAGGGTTCGAATCGTCGTACATGCGAGGATGTGCCATTGCTAATCGCTCACTTTCATTTCTTATGGGTCGCAATCCACCACGTATTGCCGGAGGTATCCTTCACGCCTCCGACGCGATCGCCCCACGGCATGTCGGCCGGCTCTCTAAGAGCCTTGGCGCCAAAGCGCACCGCGCGTTTGCAGATTTGATCCACATCGGGAACGTAAAGGTAGATCGCAGCGGTCATCGAGGGATCGGAAAAATAGCCGTTGCCAAAGAGCAGTTGCGCGTCGCCGATTTTGGCTTCGGCGTGGAATTTCCCCTCAGCATCGGGAGTCGGATTATGCGTCACCTCGGCGCCGAAAGCGTTCTTGATGAACTCAATGAAGTCGAGCTTCGCATACAGATACGGCGTGATGGTCGTGTAGCCGGGCTGAATATGCTTGTGGATATTCTCCATGGCGACTGCTCCTGCTATGCCGACGTTGCGATCTCTAGAAACTCCGAACGCGGCGCAATGTCCAGAGTCAATTAGCGTCGGCGGGACGCCAGATGGCGTGAAATCCTACTGGCACGCGATGGTCAAGATGAGCTCGCGCGATAGGTCCACGCTCGATCTGCTCGGCGTCGAATATCGCGAGATGACTCGCGTTGCGATCTTCATCGAAGATGTTAGTCAGCAAATATCCTTCGCCCTCTCTTGTGCTCCCTTGCCTCGGCACAAAGACTGGCTCCGCCACCGCGCAGTGCGGGCCGGCTGAGTAGATTCGCATCTTTCTCGTAGCGTGATCGAAGTGTCCGATGCCGCGATGAAAAATATCGTCGCTGCCCGGGCCGCCGATGCATGCGACGTAGCCGTGCCGATAGTTCAAGCCGATGCGGCGCTCGTCGATACGCGGATACTCGCATCGCGTGTCGCTTAGTCTCTCCGCCGCGAAAATTCCGGGCTTCGCCCAATCGAACTCCCAGCGAGTCAGGTACTGCGAGGCGCGGCGATGGTCGGTTGGCGAGCCATCGGCGAGGGGAAAGAGCGGAACCTCCTGCTGGCAGACGTCGACGAAAATCTTGTCGCCGTCGCTGAACGCGTTCATCAGATGCCACGCCATGCAGGGCGGGCCGGCGAACCATCGGACGTCTTCTGCATTACCGTTTCGCGGGATGATCCCGACCTGCGTGCCCTTGTCGGGCTCCCACGCGATGGCGGGTGCGCCAGCCATCGCCCGTTTGATCGACACCGTCACCGGACAGAAAGGAAAGATGACGAAGTCGCTCGTCACGGTGAAATCATGGATCAGCGCCGCGAACGGTCCGTGGATCATCTGCGATCGAATGAGTTCACCGGATGCGTTCGCGGCGTAGAACTCGAGATCGCCGGTCACGCGCCCGGTCGGGAAGTTCGCGAAGAACAGCATCTCACGTGAATCGGGATCGATCTTGGGATGCGCAGTCATGTTGCGCGGCAGCTTCTTGTTGAACGACCATCGGCCTATCGTCGCGAGAGACAGAGGATCGAGCTCGATCGGTCCGTGTCCTTCTTCGAGCGCGAGGAGCTTGTTGCCATGCCAAACGATATTGGTGTTCGCGACGCCGTCGGTGCGCATTCCGGCGACGCTCGGATCCGAATCTGATGGGATGCCCGATGTTCCGAACAGTGCGCGGCCGGCGGCGTGTTCGAGATTCCACTGCTCGGTGCGCACCCATCGATTGCGATACGACACGCGGCCGTCGCGCACATGGAACGCGTGCACCATTCCATCTCCATTAAGAGGGTTGTAATTTCCGCGCGGCGCAAACTGTGGGTTGGGTCCGATGCGATAGAAGGAACCATCGAGGTCCGCCGGAATTTCGCCTTCGACAACCAGGTTCGCGTAGTCGCACTCCATTCCGATCGGCTCGAAACCCTTGCTCATATACGGATGGACTGGGAACGGTTTCGCCATAGGGAATGCCTCCGCGGCGCGCGGCAACCTAACCCCTAGCCCCTTCCCTTAGAGGAAAGGGGAACAATAATTGGGGAGAGTTAAGGGCCGTCGAAGAATTCTATTTTGTCGCGCCTGTGCAGGACGCTAACAACGCGAGCGAGTGCCGGGCAATACGGAAACGTGGCATTTTGCTGTGATTTTAGGGCTTTTTGTGATTTTCTCGAATTCGGATGAAATATAAATTTGTGTCAATACCCGAATATCACTTTCGGTCAGATGCGGACTTGCAGAATGGACTCGACTCGATCGATAGTACGGTCGGTAATTATACGATCGGTATGTTTAAGCGATCGGTATGTTGACGACGTCAGTTTGGATGGCTGAGCGCGCGAGGTAGAAATGGCGCAGAACAATTCGGTGCGCGAAGAGACTCACAAAGTCGGCGCTGACGAGCTTATCGTGCTGAAAGGCGGATCGGGAAAGCCGCTCCTCGTACTGCACGAAGAGTTGGGATATCCGGGCTGGATGAAATGGAACGCCGCGCTGAGCCAGCGGCGAACTCTGCTGACTCCGCTCTACCCGGGATTCGGGCGCACCCCGCTCGCCGACTGGATCATGAACATCCGCGATCTCGCGAGCTTTATCGCGCGCTTCGTGCGCGAGCAGAATCTCGCGCCGATCGAGGTAATTGGTTTTTCTCTCGGCGGATGGATCGCCGCGGAGATGGCTGCGAACGATCCGTCGATCTTTTCGAAAATCGTTCTGGTCGCGCCGGCCGGTATTCGCCCGCCCGAAGGTGAGATCAAGGACCTCTTCACGGTTCCGGCGTTGATCTATCTGCGCGAGTCGGTGCGCGATTTCGCGTCGTCGCCCGAGTTCAGCGCGCTCTACGACGGCGGCACCTCGCCCGAGCAATACGAGGCGTTCGAGGATGCGCGCGCGGAGACGGCGCGGCTCGCGTGGCAGCCCTACATGTTCAATCCGAGCCTGCCTCATCTGCTGGAAGGCACTGCGAACAATCCGGCCTTGATAGTGTGGGGCCGCGACGATCAGGTCGTGCCGATTTCAGCGGCGGATGTTTATCAGAAGTCGATGAAGAATGCGCACACGTTGTTTCTCGACGGATGCGGTCATCGGCCGGAAGTGGAAAAGTCAGAACAGTTCATAAAAGAAGTACAGAATTTTCTCGGATAAGCAGACAAAGAGCGGAGGCCGGCTATGCATATAATGTGGTTCACCGAACGGCAGTATCACTACGATCCAGAAACCGAACCGGCGCGAAGCAAGCTTCTGGAAAGCCAGATCCTCCGCAACCGCAGCTTCTTCGGCTTGCCCAATGAGAATTTCGACGCGCAGCAGGGATCGATGCTGCTCAACGAATATCTCGACGAAAAAATTTACTCCGAAGATCTCGGCTTCGACGGGCTGATGCTCAATGAGCATCATGGCACGCCGTTTTGCCTCGGCTCGGTGATGGACGTCGAGGCGGCGGTGCTCGCGAAGGCCACCAAGCGCGCGAAGATCGTGCTGCTCGGAAATCCGGTGCCGACGGTCGCGAACGCGCTGCGCCTCGCCGAAGAGCTCGCGATGATCGATCTGATCTCGAAAGGACGGCTGGTGCCCGGATGGGTGCGCGGCGCGGGCAGCGAACAGCTCGCCAACAACGCGAATCCCGCTTACAACCGCGAGTACTTCGAGGAAGGCGTCGACTTCATCTTGAAGGCGTGGACCAAGCCGGGACCGTTCCGCTACGAGGGCAAGCATTTTCATTTCCGCTTCGTGAATCCGTGGGTGCTGCCGATGCAAAAGCCGCATCCGCCGATTTGGATTCCCGGGCTGATCAGTCCCGACACGGTGATCTGGTGCGCGAAGAAGCGCTTCCCGTATATCGCGCTCGCGACAAAACTCGAGCCGACCACCGAGATGTGGAACCTCTACACTGACGCGGCGGCGCGCGAGGGTTATCAGGCGGGTCCTGAGAACTTCGGCTATCTGCAGCCGGTCTTCGTCAGCGACAATCAGCAGCGCGCCGAGGAACTTGGAAAACGATTTCTCTACGGCGGCGCCTTTGCACACTTCGCGCGTCCCGAATGGATGTTCCCGCCGGGATACAATTCGAAAGAGGCGACCAAGCGCCTGGCGCGGCTCCCGCTCGCGGCGAACCTGCCGGGCAAGCCACTCCACGAGGGCGGCGGCAACGAGACCGACGAGGAGCTCGAGGTACTTCGCAACGGGGTTTACGCGCGATACGAGGAGAGCAAGCGCGACCTGCAGATGATCGCGGGCACTCCCGATTACGTGATCCCGCGGCTGCGCAAAGTGCTCGAGGTCCTGCGCCCCGGAATCTTTTCGTTCTGGCTCGACGGCCCGGTCGGCTACAAGGATCGCGTCAAGTGTCTCGAGATGCTCGGCAGGGACGTTATCCCGGCGATGCGCGAGATGGGCAAGGAGCTCGGTCTCACCGATCCGTTCCAGCGCGCGCCCGGGTCAGTGCCGCTCGCGAAGGGGCGTCAGCCGGAGCGCGTCGCGCATCCGGACGGACTTGCGTCGATGCCGGCATAGCCAGGCTCGCCGCGTTATTCATTCGGAATCCGTGGTGGCGGGATCCGATTTCGCCGGGAGCGGAAAGTTCAAGATGAACGCTGCTCCACGCGGAGTGCGGTTCGCAGCGCGAATCTCTCCGCCAATTCTGGTCATCACGTCGCGCGCCATCGAGAGACCCAAGCCGGTCCCCATTTCTTTAGTCGTGAAGAATGGTTCGAACAGTTTATCGAGGACGTCTTCCGGAATGCCGGTGCCTTCGTCCGCGACGATAACCTCGAGGTTCGATGGTGTTTTCTGCGCTTCGATAACCAGTTCACCGCCATCGGGCATGGCCTCACGGCCGTTAATCAGAAGATTCGCGATCACATGCTTCAACTGATTTGGGTAAACTGGAATCTTCGGCAACGACGCCGGAAGGTTACGCTTGAGCTTGATCGTACCGCCATTGACAGTCGGGGTCTTGAGAATCAGAAAATCAACCAGCTCGACCGCTTCGCCGATCAAGACCGACAAGTCGACAGGTAGCAGAGTTTCCTGGGGCCGCGCATTCACAAATTCCTGCAGACCCCGCACCCTCTCGGCAGCCGCGTTTATTGATTTCGCGAGCGCGTCGACATCCTTGACCAGGTGCTCGCCTGCCTTCGAGCGCAGAATCTTCAGCCGCAAGGTTCCTGCGTGAAGAATGTTTTTAAGATCGTGGGCCAGGCCCGACGCCATCTCGCCGATCGATCGCAAACGCTCACTTCGAAATAGCTCGTCGCGCAGATGAAAGAAGCCAATCAGGGCCGATATGTGCTCCGTAGTATCGATGCCCACCGCTGCGACATGCGCTTGATCTTCGATGTCCATCGGAAATCTCAAAACGAAAATCGATTTTCCTTGTTCGACCTGGTCCGTGGAAACCAGAGGCGCTCGAGTCGTCAGGACCTGCAGATCTTTGCGCCAATAGACGTGACCGATGTTCGGGAACAACTCTTCATCGGTGGATCCGATCCACTTTTCGCGATTGATGGCGAGCTCCGAGCAAAGTCGCGAGTTCACGAAGACGTAACGCCCGTCGGCATCCTTTATCCAGACGCGCGCGGGCAAGTTGCCCATCATGAGTGAGAACAGCCGTTCCGGATCGCGAGTTACTAGCGGGCCAGCATCGTCTTTGGGGGTCACTGTAGGTCGGGCTCCGATCCGCAATGGCGGCTCACGGCTGTGAGTAAGAGATCAGCATCGACCGGCTTGAGAAGAATTTCGCTCGCGTCAATATGAGTTCGATCGGCCATCGCTGTTATGACCAGCGTTGGTATAACTGCAAGGCGAGCGTCTTTGAGTTGTTCGCGACGAAACTGTCTGCCATCCATTACGGGCA
>WNFD01003897.1_pt1 | contig 15457 bp, 15 predicted proteins | sample 5400491 | NCBI WGS metagenome assembly WNFD01 (sample SAMN13153343, study PRJNA577476) | soil metagenome | isolation source: 120 cm saprolite under Douglas fir tree site 2 hole 2 replicate 2 | place: USA:California | collected 2015-04-18 | reverse complement strand
GGTCGGCGACGATCCTCGCGAGTTCCTGCGCCCGTCCCGCCATGGCCCTCGGGAACCTGTGCAGCGCCGGCCGCTCGGCGAAGACCGCGGCGAGCGCATCAGGGTCGAAGTCGGCCAGTTCCTGCGCGGTCGGCTCGTGGCCGAGCCGCAGCGCGAGCTGATAGGGCGAGTTGAAGGCCTTCTCGAACGGGACCTGCTGGTCGAGCATCATCGCCAGCAACAGCGCGAACCCGTCGCGGGAGAGCAGCTCGTTAGCTTGCGGCTCGATCGGCAGCGACAGTGTCATGTGTATCCTCCAGAACGTTCTGCACATCATCTCGCACTGGACGTGGCCGCAGCACTCCGGCGGGGAGCTACCGTGGGTCCTGACGGAAGTGATCGCGCGGGTCGGTCGGATAGGGCCGGGATGGCGTCATCCTGTAGCGAAGGGAAGGCCGGATATGACCCCTCATATGAAGATTGGCATCGCCGGAGTCGTCATCGGGTCGCGATCCCGGGAGTCGCGTACGCGATGCTCGACTCAAACCAGAAGGCCAGGCTGCGCCAGATCCGCAGCCGCAGGCAGATCGGCCGGTAGCTGAGCGGTTGTCCGTCTCCGGGCTGGCCGGCCTGGCAGAGTTGCCAGGCCGCTAGCCGAGCTGACCGGGGTACAGCCAGGCGAGCTCGCGCGGATAGGCAGCGATCAGCCTGAGCTCGTCGTCGGTGAGCGGCTTTCCCGTCGCCGATCCGCAGAGCTGGACTAGCCGGAAGATCAGTTCCTCGTTGTCTGCTGTGTCGATTCCGAGCTCTTCCATCACGTGCCGGAACCCGGCCATGCCGCCATACTCGCCGGTCAGCACGACGCGCCCGGCACGCGCATGCCAATCGCGAGGGAATGGGCCGAGCGTCTCATCGTCGTACAGCTCGTAGTTCTGCCTGTCCTTCAGCGCGCCGTCAGCGTGGATGCCTGATTCGTGCGCGAAGGCGTTGCGGCCCGTGCCCGGCTGGTTCTGCGGCAGCGGCTGGCCGAAGGCGTAGCTCGCCCACAGCGCGAACCTGCGCGCCCACGACAAGTCCAGCCGGTCGCCGATCGCGGCCCGGTCGGCGACGCCGAATCCGTGCTGGAAAGCGAGGATGACCGAGAGCAGATCGGCATTGCCTGATCGCTCCCCGATGCCGTTCACGCAGGTGTTGACCCAGGCATCCTGTCCGGCGTCGAGATCGCCAAGCGCGCCGGAGACGGAGTTCGCCACGGCCATGCCGAGGTCGTTGTGGCAGTGCGTTTCGACGGGCATAGCCGTGACGGAGGCGAGCTTGGCGAATCGCTCCCTGATCCGGTGCGGGGAGTCCCCGCCGATCGTGTCGCAGTAGCGGACCCGGTCCGCGCCAGCCTCCTTGGCGGCGAGCGCGAATTCGGTCAGGAAACCGTCGTCCGTTCGCGACCCGTCCTCGGCGTTCACGCCGATCGTCTGCGCGCCGCCGCTCCTGGCCGCGCCGACGGCCGCTGTCATCTCGTCGATGATCGCAGCGCGGTCCAGCTTGCCGCGGAACTTGTGCGCGATCATCTGGTCGGAGGTGGAGATCGACAAGTTGTAGTGCCGGAGGCCAAGCGGAACCGCCTGCTCTACGTCGGCCGTGACGGCGCGGCACCACCCGGACAGCCGCAGGTCGCCGAAGGCTCCGGCCCGCGCGAGCGCCACGTTAGCCAGGACATACGGCTTTTCGTGAAAGAGGAAGGGGAACCCGATCTCAGACTGCGCAACGCCCAGCTTGGCCAGGTAGAAGTTGACCATCGTCTTGCCGAACTTGGACAAGCCGGTGCGCGCGGTCTGCACGCCGTCGCGGTTGGTGACGTCCAAGAAGTGGACCTGTGCCATGCAAGCCCTCCGTGGTCCGATCGACGCGAATCGTCAGCTTGATTATCGACTGATAGTCTACTGGTTCGTCAACATTGATTGAAGTCAACGTGGGGTGACCCGCCGCCGTGGCCAGGCGCCGGAGAAAGCCACCATGGCCAGGCCCGGGGAAAGGCGAGGTGTCCATGCCGGCCGAGTGGATTTCCGCCTCCGAGGCGGCGGAGCGCCTTGGCATCAAGCCGGCCAGCCTGTACTCCTACGTCAGCCGGGGCGTGCTCACCAGACGCAAGGCCCGAGGGTCAAGGGCAAGCCTGTTCAGCGCCAGCGAAGTCGAAGGACTGGCCAGGCGCGGCCGGCCGCGGCGGGCCACGAGAGCCACCCTCGGAACCGAGCTGGTAATCGAGACCCAGCTGACCGAGATCACCGGTGATCATCTCCGTTACCGCGGGCATGACGTCGTCGGCCTTGCCCGTGAGCACAGCTTCGAGGAAGTCGCAGGCCTGCTGTGGTCGGGGTCCCTAAACGAGTCGGGCGGGCCGCCGTTCTGGCAGGCGACCGAGGCGGCCGTCGCCGCCGGTAGCGCCGCGCAGGCCGCGCTCCCGGCGGAAACCTTGCCGCTTGAGCGCCTGCAGGTGATCGTTCCGGCCCTGGCGGCGACCGACCCGCTCCGGCTGCATCTTGACCCGCCTGCCGTCATCGCCGCAGGGCGCGCCATCATCGCGGGGATGGTGGACTGCCTGCCGGCGGCGAGGCCCGGCAGAGCAGACCGCCTGCGGCCGGCCGGCTCGATCGCGGCGCGGCTGGTGCCCAGGCTGTGTCCCGCTGATCCCGCCCCCAGCCTGGTCGGCGCCCTGAGCGCTGCCCTTGTCCTGCTCGCCGATCACGAGCTTGCCGCGTCGACCCTTGCCGCCCGGGTGGCAGCATCGGTCCGCGCTGACCCCTACGCGGTCGTCGCGACCGGGCTTGGCGCGGTCGGCGGCCCACTGCATGGCGGTGCCTCATTCGGCGCTGAGGTGATGCTGCGGTCAGCCGCCAGGGCGGCCGACGCGGCCAGGGCAGTGGGCGACCTGCTCCGGCGCGGGGAGCGCATTCCCGGCTTCGGCCACTACGTCTACCAGGAGTCTGACCCGCGGGCGGTACTGCTCATGGGGCTGTTGCGGGCAGCCGCGCCGCGATCGGAACGGCTCGAGGTCGCTGATGCCGTTATGGCTGAGGCGCGGCGGCGGGCCCTCCCCGCGCCGAACATCGACTTCGCGCTGGCGGCGCTCGCTGCCGTGGCTGACATGATCCCCGGGGCCGGGCAGGCCGTGTTCGCGGTCGCGCGCACGGCCGGCTGGCTCGCGCACGCGATCGAAGAGTACGCTCGCGGCACGCCGATCCGGCCGCGCGGCATATACACCGGGTTGCCGAGTGCCCAGGACGCACCATGACGCCTCTGTAGTCTGGTTGCTGCCGCATGAAGGGAGCGTGAACGAGTGATAGAGATCGCCCCCATCGAAACGCCGTCGCTTGGCGACCGCAGTTACCTCGCGACCGACGGTGCGGTAGCGATCGTGATCGACCCGCAGCGCGATATCGACCGCATGCTGGCGTCAGCGGAGAGCCGTGGCGTGCGGATCACCCACGTGTTCGAGACCCACATCCACAACGACTACGTCACCGGCGGGCTGGCCCTGGCTCGCGCCGTCGGTGCCGCTTACCATCTGAGTGCCGCCGACCAGGTCGGATTCGACCGGATCGGGGTGACCGACGGCGATCAGGTCGATGCGGGCCAGATGCACGTCCATGTCATCGGCACGCCGGGTCACACGTTCAACCACCTGTCCTACGCCGTCGAGCACGCGGGCCGGATGGTCGCGGCATTCACCGGCGGCTCGCTGCTGAACGGGTCGACCGGCAGGACCGACCTGCTGGGCGATGAGCACACGCTCGAGCTCGCCAGGGCGCAGCATGGCTCGGCGCGCAAGCTCGCCGCGCGGCTCCCCGCGGACGCGCTGGTCTGCCCGACGCACGGCTTCGGCAGCTTCTGCTCGGCGACCCCGACGTCAGGTGCCGCCTCGACCTTCGGCGTGGAGGTGACGGTCAATCCGGCGCTCACGCTCGGCGAGGCCGACTACGTCGAGTCCACCGTCGCCGCGCTCGACGTCTACCCCGCCTACTACGCGCACATGGCCCCGGCGAACGCGGCGGGTCCGCCGGCGCCCGACCTGTCGGCGCCGCGGCAGGCCGATAGCACGGAGCTGCGGCGCCGGATCGACGCCGGGGAGTGGGTCGTGGACCTGCGATCGCGCCTGGCGTTCGCCGCCGGGCACGTGCGCGGCACCCTGCCGTTTGAGCTCGGCGACAACCTGACCACCTACCTGGGCTGGCTGATGCCCTGGGGGATGCCGCTGACCCTGCTTGGTTCCAGCGCGGCCGAGGTTGCGGCTGCGCAGCGCGACGTGGCCAGGATCGGCATCGACCAGGTGCAGGCGGCAGCCGCCGGCGGGCCCGATGCATGGTCAGGCGGCCAGCCCCTGGCCCGCTATCCGGTCACCGACTTCGCCGGCTATGCGCGGGCACTCGGGCGCCGGGAAGCCATCCTGCTTGATGTCCGCAGGCGGTCGGAGTGGGAGGAGACCAGGATCGCCGGAGCCGTGCACATCCCGCTGCACGAGCTGCCCGGGCGGATCGCCGAGATCGCTGCAGGCGAGATCTGGGTTCACTGCCAGGCCGGCTACCGGGCATCGGTGGCGGCCGGCCTGCTCGATGCGGCTGGGCGCGACGTCGTGCTCATCGACGACGACTTCAGCTCGGCACAGCAGGCTGGCCTGGCTAGCCCCGGCGTCGTAGCTGCCTACTAGTCCTGAACGCTCACGCCCGTGGCCGCAAAAGGGAATCTTCGGCAGGTCCGGCGCCTTTCCTTCGTAGGTGCCACGACTCAGGGGAGCTGAGATGCCTGTCCGCCGCCTGAACCATGCTGTCCTCTACGTCCGCGATCTGGGCGCCTCGGTGGAGTTCTACCACGACGCGTTCGGCTTCGAAGTGCGCACCGAGGTACCGGGCAGAGCCGCGTTCATGCGGGCCCCGGGGAGCGCCAACGATCACGATCTTGGTCTGTTCGCTGTTCCGGACGGCGTGCCGCCTTCGGGGCGTTACCTCGGGCTGTATCACCTGGCCTGGGAGGTGGGCACGCTGGCCGAGCTCGCCGAAATCCGCACCAGGCTGGCAGCGCGCGGCGCGCTGGTTGGCGCGAGCGACCACCGTGTCTCCAAGTCGCTGTACGCGAAGGACCCGAGCGGCATCGAGTTTGAGGTCATGTGGCGCGTCCCGGCCGACGCCTGGGAGCAGGAGATGGCTCAGGGGGACATGATCGCCCCGCTCGACCTGGACGCCGAAATCGCGCGGTGGGGCGGCCAGGTGACCGGAGCCGCGGCCGGCTCGGTCACCTGAGCCTGGCGGACTAAGCCCGGCGACCGCGAGCCAGGCGGACCTCAGCCCGGCGAGCGCGTCCCGGCCGCACGCAGCCGGGCAGCCGCGTCTGGCGGATCGACCGGGTCGAAAAACACGCCAGCGCCGAATTCTGCCGCCGCAAGATGGCGGATGGTGCCGCGGCCCCGCAGCACGGGGGCCAGGTGCAGGTGCAGATGGGCGCCGGGCCAGTCCCTGCCGTCGGTCGGCCGCTGGTGGATCCACAACATATATGGGTCGGATTGCCCGAGCACGAGTTCCAGCCTCGTCAAGCACTCGACGAGGATCGCGCTGAGTTCAGCGCGCAGCGACTGCCCGGCTTCCGGGAGATCGGCGACATGGTGATGGGGCGAGAGCACCATCTCATACGGCCATGACGGCGCCCAGGGCACGCGGGCGAGCCAGGCCCCGTGCCCGGTGACCGTCAGCGCGGCATCGGGCATGCCGCACAGCTCGCAGTCGGCGCGCCCGAGCTCGGCCTGCGGGACGGGGGGAACGACGCTGAAGGCGAGGATCTGGCTGTGCGGATGGTCGATGGTCGCGCCGATCGCCCGCCCGTTGTTCTCGAAGACGAAGACGTATCCGACGTCCTCCCTGGCGCCCAGGCCGGCGGTGCGCTCGGACCACAGCTCGATGACCCGGGCAGTGCCCTCGCTGCCGAGAGCTGGAAACGAGGCGTTGTGGTGCGGGCTGTGCAGGACGACTTCGTGCCGCCCGGCAGGCAGCGCGGGCCAGCGGTTGGTTATGCACCTCACGTCATAGTGATCAGGAGCTTCCAGCCCGCCCGGGCAGAAAGGGCAGCTGTCGGCTGGCAGGTTCGGCCGGTCCTGCCGCCATGGGGTGATGGCTACGCACCCGCCGGTCAGCGGGTCGATCCGGAACTGCGGCTCGCTCATAGGGCACACGCGCGCGCCGGCTACGCGGCCTGGCCTGTCCTGACCTCGATGCTGCCCTTATACGCCACGCCCTTGACGCGCACGACAGGGGCATCAGGATCAATCCCGGCGGACAGCGTTTCGCCGGCGGCTGAGACACCAGTACCGCCGAGCTCCATCCTGACTCCTGGCGGCAGCACGATCTCGGTGCGCGACTTGTAGGAGACGGCGGCAATGGTCGTCACGGCCGAGCTGAGCTCAGCTGCCCGGAGGTCGAGCAGCCCGCTGCCCTTGTAAACGACGGAGAAGAACCTCGGCGGCACCGTCCAGCGGCCGGCCCGGCTGATCGAGCTTTTCAGCGCCACGGCGAACCGGCCTGGCTTGCCACCCTGCGCAGTGGTGACTACTAGCGCCGGAGCCGCGGCCGGCAGGTCGGCCGTGAGCCCGTCAAGCTCGGCCGTCGTCCTGGCGGTTAGGGCCTGCCGGATCCGCTGGTCGAACTCGTCGTCGGTCAGGCGGTGCTCGGCGAAGGCTGCCTGGAGGCGCCTGGTCGCGGTGTCACGCTCTATGTTCGAAGCCAGGATCGGGGCAGGAAGAAGCTGTGGCTCGCTCTTGTCGGTCGGGATCATGTTGGAACCTCCTCGATGCGATATATCTTAACCGCGGTGGAAGGCGCAAGGAAACAGTGTTCGGCAAGAATACGGCGTTCGGCGCCAGGCCCACTGGCCGGGCCATCAGGCATTCGCAGCGTCGCGAGGTGCGGTGGCGTCGCGGGTCAGCTCGGTATACAGCGCGGCGGTCTGCGCTGCGATGCTGGCCCAGCTGAACTCGGCGGCTACGTGCTGGCGGCCAAGCTGGCCCATCGCGGCGGCCCTGGCCGGATCGCTGACCAGCGAGGAGATCGCCTCGGCAAGCAGCAGGTGATCACCAGGCGGCACCAGCAGGCCGGTCTGCGCGTCCATAACGACCTCGGGGATGCCGCCGACATCCGATCCGACCACGGCCGTCCCGCACGCCATCGCCTCCAGGTTGACGATTCCGAGCGGCTCGTACAGCGACGGGCACGCGAACACCGTGGCGTGGCTCAGGATCTGGATCACCTCGGATTTGGGGAGCATCGAGTTCAGCCAGATGACGCCCGACCGGTGCGCACGCAGGTGCCCGACCAGGCCGGTGACCTCGGCGGCCAGTTCCTCGGTATCGGCCTGGCCGGCGCACAGCACAAGCTGGACGTCAGGGTCGAGCAGTTCGGCCGCGCGCAGCAGCACGGGCAGGCCCTTCTGCCTGGTCACCCGCCCGACGTAGACCACCATCGGCCGATTCGGGTCGATGCCGTACCGCTCGAGCACCTCGGTGCCGTCGTCCGGGGCGTACTCGTCGGTGTCGATGCCATTGCGGATCACGTGCACCCGGTCGGCCTGCAGCGACGGATAGGTCGCGAGCACGTCGGATCGCATTCCGCCGGACACTGCGATAATCGCCGCCGCCGACTCGACAGCGACGCGCTCGCACCACGACGAGACCGCGTATCCGCCGCCCAGCTGCTCAGACTTCCATGGCCGCAACGGCTCGAGCGAGTGCACCGTCATCACGTGCGGGATCCCGTATAGGGTGCCCGCCAGGTGCCCGGCCAGGTTCGTGTACCAGGTGTGCGAGTGCACCACATCGACCGAGGCGACCGCGGCCGCCATCGACAGGTCGGTCGAGACGATCTGCAGCGCGGCGTTGGCGTCGCCGAGGAGGTCCCACGGGCGGTGCGCGACCGCGTCTGGCCGGTCGGCCCCCTGGCAGTGCACGGCCAGGTTGACCAGGTCGTGCAGCTCCCTGGCCAGGTACTCCACGTGCACGCCGGCGCCGCCGTAGACCTCCGGCGGGTACTCCCTGGTCAGCAGTGCGACGTTGACCTTGGTGAAGGGCGTGGTCACGGGGTGACCTCCTGGCCCTTGCCGACCACCGTGATGCCGCCAGCGGAGACCACGAAGCCGCGGGCCCGGTCATGTTCCTTGTCCACTCCCACCACGGCGTGGTCGGGGACCACCACGTTCTTGTCCAGGATCGCGTTCTCGACGACGGCATGCCTGCCGATCCTGGTGTTATGCATGATGACCGATCGCTCGACCCTGGACCAGGAGTTGATCCGCACGCCTGGCGACAGGACTGAGCTTCGCACCAAGCCGCCTGAGACGACCACACCGTTGCTGACAACGCTGTTGATCGCGCGCCCGATGCGGTCGCCGGTGTCATGCACGAACTTGGCCGGCGGCTGCGACGGCACGTGGGTCAGAATCGGCCATTGGTCGTTGTACAGGTTGAAGATCGGGTGGAGGGCGCACAGGTCAAGGTGGGCGTCGAAGTACGAGTCCAGCGTCCCGACGTCGCGCCAGTAGCCGCAGTCGCGCGGCTCCGCCCCGGGTACCTCGTTGTCCATAAAGTTGTATGCCTGCGCGCAGCCCTGCTTGACCAGCATGGGCAGGATGTCGCCGCCCATGTCGTGCCTGCTGGCATCGTCGGCGGCATCCTGACGCAGAGCCTCAATGAGCACGTCGGCGGTGAACACGTAGTTGCCCATCGACGCGTACGACTTGTCGGGGTCGTCGGGCAGCCCGGGCGGATCGGCAGGCTTCTCCAGGAACGCGTCAACGGTCCGCCCGTCGCTCGCGGTCTTGATCACCCCGAAGCTCGACGCCTCCTGCCGGTCGACCGGGATGGCGGCCACCGTGACCCCTGCTCCGGCGGCCACGTGCTGGTGGACCATCTGCATCATGTCCATCCGGTACACGTGATCGGCGCCGAAGACGGCGACGATATCGGGGTTGTCGTCGTAGATCAGGTTGAGCGACTGGTAGATGGCATCGGCCGAGCCTGTGTACCAGTGCGGCCCGAGCCGTTGCTGCGCGGGTACGGGGGTGACGTAGTTGCCGAGCAGGCTGCTCAGGCGCCAGGTGGTCGTGATATGCCGGTCCAGGCTGTGGCTCTTGTACTGGGTCAGCACGCAGATGCGCCGGCATCCCGCATTGACCAGGTTTGAGAGCGCGAAGTCGATCAGCCGGTACAGGCCGCCGAACGGAACCGCTGGTTTTGCCCGGTCAGCCGTCAGCGGGGCCAGTCGCTTCCCGGCCCCTCCGGCGAGAACGATCGCGAGTACTTGCGGCTCGGCCATCCGGCTTCTCCTATAACGGAATCCGCACCCGGATCTTCGACTGGGGATGACCGGTCTGCTCCCAGTCATCCATGAAAGTCGCGTCAAGACCGTGCCTGGCCGCGAGGTCGAGCAGTGTCTGCGTCCGGTAGTAGAAATCCTCGCGCAGCACCTGATGCTCGGGGCCCTCCGTCCGGTCGAAGGTGAAGTCGAAGAAGCCGCCGGGAGCCAAGATCCTGCCGACGTGGGCGAGGCACTCGTCGATGACCTCGACGGGGGAGTGCGAGAACACGCTGTGCGCGTGCACGAAGTCGAACGCCCGGTCAGGCAGGAAATCCAGCCGCAGGTCCTTGACCAGGGTCAGGTGCGGCAGCTTCGCGCGCAGATCGTGTGCCGCGATCGTGGCCTGCGCCGAGATCAGGATGTCCGGGGAGATGTCGATGCCGTAGTAGCAGCCGGACTCGAGATAATCGATGAATAGCCGGCCGGCCCGAAGGTTGCCGCAGCCGATCTCGAGCATCCGCATGTCTGGCTTGAGCCCGTGGCCGGTCGCGTAGTCGAACTGCAGCTGGCCTATCCGCAGCCAGTACTCGTGGCTGGGACTGCCGACTGCCCCCTCCGGATTGCGGGACGTGTCGGATCGCATCACGGCGCGGTAGTAGCTCACGTGGTCGGCGGACCGCAGCTGCAGCCACGCGTCACGGCCGCGCCGCCTGAGGTAACCGGCGATCCTGCCGGGATGGCGGAGCGCGTAGACGATCTGGAATGACAGCCTGGACCTGTCCTTGGAGTGCACGCATTCAGCGTAGAGCCTCGGGTGCGGCGGGCTGGCCCCAGCCGACAAAGCGGTAGCTGCCGCCGCGCTACTCGGCCGGCGCGCTCAAGCGCGCGCCTGACTGGCGGGTCGCGAGCCTGATCGCGAGCATTCTCGCTACCGCGACGCCGATGCCGAGCACTACCGTCCAGGCGAGGGCCTCGCCGATGGCCACGTCGGGGTCTTCGGCCTTGCCGGGCGGCTCCTTGCCGGTCGCCTTCGTCCAGGCGAAGACGATCGCCTTGCGCGCCACGAACGCGGCGGCCGCGCCCGCCAGCGTAGTGACCGCCTTGCTGCCAAAGTCACCGCCCTTATCAGGCATTGCCCGTCCCCTCCAGCGTCAGTCGCGGCACCGTCAGGCGCGCGGGCGCCCGGTGGCCGCTCGCCGCTCATGCGCGCCGCTGCCGCCGCTCTCGCCTGCAGCATCATCCCACGGCGCCTGGTGCCTGATGAGTGACCCCGCCATCCTCGGCGTGGCCGTCGGCAGCCGAGGTCCGGCGGCCCGGCCTGGCCCGCTCGATGGCGGCAGCGAGCTCGGCCGGCTTTCTGGTGGCGATCAGCCAGTACGGCGGCTCCGGCGGCGACCCTGCCACGCGCACGTATACCGCCTGCGGCAAGTAGGGCCTGACGAGCAGGTAGGCAGCAGGATCGGCGCGCGGCCCACGCAGGGCCCTGGTCTGCGCCGCGTCCATGGCGGCGACTTCGGCGATCCGCGCTAGCGGCAGGCGCCGCGAGCCGGCCGCAAGCTCGCTGCTGGTTACCGTGATCGTCGCTGCTCCCCAGCCGAGCAGGAGCACCACGCACGCGCCTTCCAGGACGGCGTAGATCACGATTGCCGTCGCGACGCTCAGCCCGGCCCACAGCGTGGTCCCGAGCAGCGCGGCGCAGGCCACCACGAGCAGCCACCACGAGGCGGGCACGCCGAGTCGTTCGGAGTACTCGCGCATTGTTCCACCGTAGTTGGTTACATGGAGGCCATGAGCGCGGACGGCGGGTCAGTGCGGGGAGCGGCGCGCGGGCTGGCATCCCGGCTGCGGGCCGCGTGGGGCTCGGCGGGCCCCGGGAGTGCTCCCGGTGCCGCCGCTGCCCGCGGCACCGCGGATGCCCCAGGCGCCTCGCACGCCGGCAGCGGGGCGCGAGCGCGCCCGCCCGCCGATCAGAACGGCGGGCACGACCGCCAGGGCGGGCAGGCGGGCCCGCACGTGCCGAGGCTGCTGCAGAACGCGGCCGCCTGGTCATGGCGGCTGCTGCTGGTCGCCGCCGTGGCATATCTGGCGTTCAAGGTGGCCGATGCCCTCCGCCTGGTCGTGCTCCCGCTGATCGCGGCGTTGCTCGCGTCGGCGCTGCTGCATCCGCTCACGGCGCTGCTGCGGCGAGCGGGGCTGCGGCCCCTGGCCGCCACGTGGTGCACCATCCTCGCCGCGGCCATCGTGCTGGGCGGCGTGGGAACGCTGATCGCCAACCGGGTCCAGGCCGACTACCCGATGCTCGCCGCGGAAGTCAGGCGCACAGTTCGCGATGTTCAGGGCTACCTGGCCGGGCCGCCGTTCCATTTCACCGGCGCCAGGATCGGCCAGTTGACCAGGAGGCTCCTCAACTACCTGGCGCAGCACAAGTCGCTGGTCGCCGGCACAGTCGTGACCGGGGGCCGGTATTTCCTCGAGGTGCTCACCGGCCTCATCCTGACGGTCTTCATCACCTTTTTCCTGCTGAAGGACGGACGCAAGATCTGGTCCTGGCTGATCAGCGGGCTGCGCCCGCAAGCGCACAGCCGGGCGGTCCGCGCCGGTGACGCCGCGTGGCAGGCGCTGACCGGCTACATCCGCGGCACTACGATCGTCGCCGCCATCCACGCCATATTCATCGGGCTCGCGCTGTGGCTGCTCAGCGTGCCGCTGGTCGTTCCGCTCGTGCTGCTCGTGTTCATCGCCTCCTATATACCGCTGATCGGGATCCTGGTCGTCGGCGCGCTGGCGATCCTGGTCACGCTGGCAACCCAAGGCTGGCTCGCCGCCGTCATCCTGCTCGCCGTGTTTCTGGCCGAGAACCAGATCGAGAGCCATCTGCTCCAGCCCCTGGTAGTGGGCCACATCGTCCGCCTGCATCCGCTCGCCATCATCGTGGTGCTCGCCGTGGGAGGTATCGTGGCCGGCATTCCCGGAGCGATCATCGCGGTGCCGGCCGCCGCCGTGATCTCGTACGCGTGGCCCTACCTGCGCGGTGACGATGACCACGAGCCGGCCGCGCCGCGCTCAGGCACCGGCGCCGATATGGAGGCACACTAAAGGGAGGCACACTGAGATGACGGTGCGCGCGGACCAAGTCGAGGTGCTGATCAGGCGGCTCGATCCAGGCCTGCCGCTGCCTGAGTGCGCCCATCCTGGCGACGCCGGCGTGGACTTGTACGCGGCGTCCGGCGTGGATCTCGCGCCGGGGGAGCGGGCGGTCGTCCCGACCGGGATCGCGATCGCGCTGCCTGACGGCTACGCGGCGTTCGTGCATCCCAGGTCGGGGCTTGCGGCACGGCATGGCGTAACTCTGGTGAACGCGCCGGGAACGATAGATGCGGGGTACCGTGGAGAGATCGCAGTGACGATGATCAACACCGACCGGAACGCTGCCGTCAGCTTCAAGCGCGGGGACCGGATTGCCCAGCTAGTGATCCAGCGGGTAGAACGCGCAGTGTTCTGCGAGGTGCGCAGGTTGCCCGGATCGGCCAGGGGCGAAGGCGGGTTCGGGTCGACGGGAGGGTACGCCGGCGGATTGCCGGATCCGGCCTCAGCGAAGAAGTAGGGGAGCACGGACGTGTTGCGACGCCGCCGCCGCGAGAGCGGCGATCAGCCGAGCGCGTATGCGGGGAGCATGATGGCCGATCAGCTGGCAGCGCGGCCGCCGGCCGGGCCATGGGATGTAGCCGACGACTATCCGGAGGCTGAGCGGATCGATTGCGGCAGCCTGCTCATCCCCGTGCGCGAGGGTTTCGATGTGCAGATCAACGTGGCCGAGGAAGAGGGCGCATGGGTCGCTATCGTGCACGGGGAGAGCGGCATGCAGCTGCAGGCATTCGCCGCGCCGCGCAGCGGCGGCCTCTGGGACGAGGTCAGGCACGAGATAGCCGCGAACATCGCCGAATCAGGCGGTAGCTGCCAGGAGAGCGACGGCCTGGCTGGCCATGAGCTGCGGGCAGAGGTTCCGGTCGGGGAGGTGAACGGAACGCCCGGGCAACTGCAGCCGGTCAGGTTCCTCGGCTTCGACGGGCCGCGCTGGTTCCTGCGCGGCGTGATCAGCGGCCCGGCCGCGACTGACGCCAGGGCCGGGGCCCCATTCACCGAAGTGTTCGCCGACGTGGTGGTGGTGCGCGGCGACTATCCGGCGCCGCCGCGGGAGCAACTTGAGATCCGGCTCCCCGAGGAGGCTCGGCAGGCGCTCGAGGCGCAGCTTGCGGAGGAGGGTGCCGGCTGGGACTTGCCGGATCCGTTCACCCGCGGCCCGGAGATCAGCGAGACCCGGTAGCGAGCAGCCGGCCGAGCTCGGCTTCCACGTCCTCGCTCGTCACGAACAGCAACTCGTCGCCGCTTTCGAGGGGGTCGTCGCTGTTTGGCACGATCACCCGGCCGTCGCGCAAGATGGCCACCAGCGCGGTGTCGGCCGGCCACTCGATCGCACCGATCCGCTCGCCCACCAGGGGTGCGTCATCGGGCATCGTGAGCTCGACCAGGCTGGCCGCGCTCTGGCGGAAAGTCATCAGCCTGACGAGGTCGCCAACGCTGACGGCCTCCTCCACCAGGGCCGAGAGCAGGCGCGGCGTGGAGACGGCGACGTCCACGCCCCATGACTCGTTGAACAGCCACTCGTTGTTCGGGTGATTGATCCGGGCTACTACCCGAGGCACGCCGTACTCGGTTTTGGCGAGCAGGGAGACGACGAGATTGACCTTGTCGTCACCGGTTGCGGCGATGACCACGTTGCAGCGCTCGAGCGAGGCGTCGTCCAGCGAGGAGATCTCGCAGGCGTCGGCGAGCAGCCACTCCGCTCTCGGGACGCTGTAAACCTTGATCGCCTTCGGGTTCTTGTCGATCAGCAGGACTTCATGACCGTTGTCCAGCAATTCCTTGGCGATCGACCTGCCAACCGCGCCCGCGCCGGCGATGGCAACGCGCATTAGTGGCTCCCCCTGCCTGGGGCTGCTCGCTTCGCGAACACCGAGGCGATTCTCTTGAGGTCATCTTCCTTGGCCATCACATGCAGGACGTCGCCTTGCTGCAAAACGGTCCCTGGGCCTGGCAGCAGCGCCTCGCCGAGCCGGGAGATGAACGCGATCCTGGTGTCGGCCGCCGCCTCGATCGCGCTGACCTTCTCGCCGAGCCAGTCGTCGCAGCAGCTGAGCTCGGCGAGCACAAGCGAGCCTGTGGGGTCGCGCCACAACGTGGCCACGCCCTCAGGGAGCAGCCTGCGCAGCATCTGGTCGGCCGTCCACCGCACGGTCGCGACGGTGGGAATGCCGAGCCGCTGATAGACCTCGGCGCGGCGCGGGTCGTAGATCCTGGCGGCGACGCGCTGCACCCCGAACGATTCCCTGGCGACCCGCGCGGCGATGACGTTCGAGTTGTCTCCGCTACTGACGGCGGCGAAGGCATGAGCCTTCTCGATGCCGGCCTCGACCAGCACGTCGCGGTCGAACCCGATGCCCGTGATTTTGCTGCCCCGGAAGGCGGGCCGCAACTTGCGGAAGGCCTCGACGTCCTGGTCGATAACGGCCACGCTGTGTCCCTGATCCTCAAGGATGTGGGCAAGCGTCGATCCGACCCGCCCGCACCCCATGATCACGATGTGCATGATCATCCTTCCAGCAGCAACGGTGCCTGAAGAACGTTATGCCCTGTTGTCGCGCAGGGCTAGCGCCGGGGTATTGCCCCGGCAATGCCGGTCCGGTCCGGAGGCGGCACGATGGTGGGCGTGAGGCATGAAAAAACAGCGCCGTACGCGGCGGGAGACGTGCTCGACGTGATTGTCGGGGAGCCAGTGCACGGCGGCTGGTGCGTCGCGAGGCCCGGTGCGCCGGAAGCGGCTGCGCAGCCCGGCGGGCCAGGTAACCCCGGCCAGGCGGGACGCGGCCCGGTGCTGTTTATCCGGCATACCCTGCCCGGCGAGCGGGTCAAGGCGGTGATCACGCAGACAACCGCCAAGTTCGCGCGCGCGGACGCGGTCGAGATCATCCAGGCCGCGCCGGGCAGGGTCAGCGCGCCGTGCCCCTATGCACGGCCGGGCGGCTGCGGCGGATGCGACTGGCAGCATGCCAGCCCGCCCGTGCAGCGCGAGATCAAGGCCCAGGTGATCAGCCAGC
>WNFD01008196.1_pt1 | contig 15459 bp, 16 predicted proteins | sample 5400491 | NCBI WGS metagenome assembly WNFD01 (sample SAMN13153343, study PRJNA577476) | soil metagenome | isolation source: 120 cm saprolite under Douglas fir tree site 2 hole 2 replicate 2 | place: USA:California | collected 2015-04-18 | reverse complement strand
TTGCCCGGGTCGCGGGAAGGTGAAGCCGCCCCCCACGGCTGTTGGTACCTCTACAACAGATGCGTCGTTCGAATAAGTATGTTCCGTCTGGCACGCGCCGCTCAGACTAATAGTGTTGTGCCGCTAGTAGTCGCGCTTCGAGGTTGCCGGCCGCGATTCGCTGTCGAGGGCGCGCGCGCCGCCGCTCATCGAGGGTTTTTCCGCGACCATCCGTAATCCAATAACGGGACGGCCCTGCGCGCGAGCGGTAAAGCAGGCGGGATCTGCTGTTGTGCTTGGAAGATTATTGGACTTCGAAGGGCCTTGCACGCCGCCGCTGGGTGAGTGGTGAGATCGTTCCTATCACGTTCGCTTCACTTCCGATGCTTGTTTGTCCTTCAGCGGTCGCGGGGAGCTTGCGGGAAGAGAAACCCTCCCTTTGCCGGTCGCCTCCCACAAGCGAAACCCACCGCGGAATGCATTCGCGTTGTCGCCCATCCGGCACCTCGGAGGTAGCTCCGTCAGCTTGTGGACGTTGCCTCCGCCGAGAACCACATAATCCGGTTCGAGGGCGGCGATCAGGCGTGCCACAACGTCGTCGATGTAATGCCGCCATTTCTTTTTACCCACCCGTTTCCACCCTCGGAGCCCAAGGTAGTCTTCGTAGGTTCCTTTCCTGTAGGGAAGGTGGCCCAGCTCCATCGGCTCCACCATGCCATCCACGATCATAGCGGACCCAAGGCCAGTGCCCAGGCCAAGGAAGAGCATCTTTCCGCCCTCGTAACTTCCCAGTGCCTGCATGGCCGCGTCGTTGATGAGCTTGACGGGACATCCGAACGCAGCCTCGAAGTCGAAACCAACCCAACCAGGCCCCAGGTTGTGCGGTTCCGCAATCGGCTTACCCCGGAGAAGCGGGCCCGGGTAACCGATCGATACGGCCTCGTATTTCCAGCCCTTGGCAGCCTTTATGACTCTGGAGACCATTTGTTCTGCGGTCAATGATGACCCGGAGACGAACTTGCGCGGAGCCTGTTGGCCCGTGGCCAGAATCTTGACATGCGTCCCGCCCACATCAACGACCAGGATTTGCATAAGGAACTCTCTCCCCAGAAACCTGCACACCCGATCTTTGCGAGGATGAATGATGAGGAGTGCTTTCTGGTTGTCATTTTCCTCTTTAGAGCCTCGGCCACCAAATCCGACCGATCGTGCGTCCCCATGGTCGTTTCCGGCGAAGGTGCTTGACCGCATCATCGAGTATTGGGGACCAGGTCGGAAACGTCGGCGCGCGGTGTCCTTTCTGCATGATTTAGTGACTTCCCGCATGGCCGCTGTTATCCCGATGACTGCTCGTCCCGAATCACCGCCGAAAGTACTTGCGTAGTACTTTCTGTACTATGATACACGACACCCGTAGCCTTCGTGCTAGTGCACAGAATAACTCTCGCACTAGCTTATTTCTCGATTGTACTTATAAGCGGTCGTGGATTTGTCGTCACAAAAATAGGTTCGTCGTGCACGCGCCGAACACACTGATAATGTTGCGTCCAAAGCCTTGTTCGCGCATCGGCCGTGCGGCGTATCAAACGAAGTATATTCTTCACTCGCATTTCGCGACGGGTTTGGCGTCTTGCGATTCAGCATAAACTCGAAGTCCATCGATATTCGAGAAATTGCACCGAGATCTCGCGCGGCATGACCGTTGCTCTAAATGGCGGCAAGTGAAGCGTAACTCGCTGCGGACGTCTCCCGCAGGCAGGGAACAATGAAACCTTCCAGACTTATGCGAGTAGCAGTGGTATCAGGTCTTATGTTGAGCACATCAGTAGGCACTCGAGCAGCCAATTCAGATGACGACGTTATAAAAGCCAAGGCCCAAGCCGAGTTGGCTGCTGTCACAATTGACATAGACAAAGCCAATATCGCTTACTCCGGCCCGCAACGGTGTCGGGTCCAGCTTCAACGACTCCTACGCTATCAACAGTAATACCTCGCGGGCTGTCAGAGTTTCCAGAACGGCAAATACGGCGACGCGCTTACGCATCTGCGCAAGGCGGTTGAAATTATCCGTCGCCAGCCGGATTGGGCCGAATCCGAGTGACTGGGAACCTTGCCAGCACATCCGCCCTAAAGTTCTCCGGGCAGGGATTGTGGCGGCGGCGGCTAAGTCGCCGGAGTATTTGGCGTCAGCGAATTGCTATGCGTCTGTACGACCTTTGTCGGCGGCTCGCTGCGCCGCCCAGCAGTCCGCGCCCTCTACCAAAAGAGGATGGTAAGTCATAACTGATTTATTTACGCGGATTGATTCCATCGGTCGGACGAGCGACGAATTGTTATTCGGAGGCAACGCCATTCTGCCCGCGCAGTTCTACGAGGCTCGTTCAGGAGCGGCCAGGGTCGAACCGCTTCGGCGTCTGATGGTCGCCGTCCTGGTCGATGCGGTCCGATGTTTCCAGACCAAATCAGAGGCGCGTAACCGGGAGGGTCTGCGGGAGTTTGCGGAAGTTCGGTCATGGATTTTCTCCAACGACGAGACTGGGATTTTTGCCTTCAAGAGCGTCTGTGACTTATTGAAGATCGATCCAGGCACCGTCAGGAAGTGGCTACTACGCTGGCAGGAGGGAAGAGCCTCCGGCAGGAAGCCTCGAATGATTCGGCGCACGCCCGCTGCCTACCGCAGAGGCGACGCCACAGTCACCGCTCGCTAGACCCGCAAATATAGCGGCATTAACGGCCGGCCTTAGTGCGTGGGGAAAACCATGCTGTGCACTCCTCCCGCCTTTAACTCATGAACCGCGCCATTAAGTATGTGCTCGACCGCCTGATGGAAATGCCATGCCCAACGCGGAACGCTCCGCCTCTCGCGCCTGATGATCCGGCTACCAGACCGGCCACTAATAGCGAGCTTGGTAATGGCTTATTTCGGCCGCTCCCCGTTAATCATCCGCGGCGGAGCGCCGCCCCATCGCGCGCTGAGCTGCCTGCGCCGGTAGCTGGATAGATTCAGGCGTTTGGGCGTGACACAACTCCTCACGCCAAAAGTCAGCCCGCATCCGAACTTCGACCGCTTGAATTGACTTCCGTTATTCCCGCACAGCCAACATGATGTTATCGATCGGCTCGGGCGCACGCGCCCGAGCATCCATCTTTTTGTTTAGTCAGATATTAATTATTCGAGTAGGTCTTAATACTATGACTGTCTATACCCCGAAGCTTCGGTACTAGAGTAAAGAATAACGCTTGTACTAATTGCCTCTCACGCTAATGCTATGAATTAAGTGGACGCCGCAACGCGCGTCCCGGCAAGCAATCAGCCGATGATCAGGTCGCGGCTAATTGCTGGCGATACACCCACGGGTTGGCTCGAAGCCAAGCCCAGCGCTTCCCCCCCGGGATGGATTACGCCATTTCCCACGACACCACGCCCTTCGTCCGTGAAAGCATCAAGGATCTGATCAAGACGCTGCTGATAGCCATCAGTTTGGTGGCGCTGGTGGTGCTCGCGTTCCTGCAGAGTTGGCGGGCTTCGCTGGTACCGATCCTGGCAATCCCGGTGTCGCTGGTCGGCAGCTTCGCGATGATGTGGCTCGTTGGATTCTCCCTGAACATGCTGTCGCTGTTCGGGCTGGTGCTGGCCATCGGGATTGTAGTGGACGACGCGATCGTGGTGGTCGAGAATGTACAACGTTGGCTTGACGAGGGCCTTAGCCCGCGCGACGCGGCGTTTAAGGCAATGGACGAGGTTACCCCAGCCGTCATCGCGATTGCTTTCGGCCTCTCCGCCGTATTCATTCCGGTCGCCTTCGTTCCCGGTATCACCGGGCGGTTCTATCAGCAGTTCGCGCTAACGATCGCCTTCTCGACCCTGCTTTCGGCTTTCAACTCGTTGACCCTCAGTCCGGCGCTTTCGGCGCTGCTGCTCAGACCGCTTAACGCTAGACCGGACTGGGTCACGAGGGGGCTCGACTTCACGCTCGGCTGGTTTTTTCGGCTGTTCAATCAGGGCTTTGATTTGACCAACCGGTGGTACGCGAAATCGCTGCACTACGTAGTGCGCTATGCGGCCGTCGCACTGATCGTGTACGGCGGGATGGTTTATCTGGCCTATGGCATGTTCACGATCGTGCCCACCGGGTTCATTCCAACGCAGGACCAGGGATATCTGCTGGTGAATCTTCAAATGCCCGACGCGTCGTCGATCGAGCGGACCGACGCAGTCGTCACGCAGCTATCGAACCTGGCGCTAAAGGCCGAGGGAATACAAGACGCGTTCGCAGTTTCCGGCTTTTCCATTCTGACTCGCTCCAACTCATCTGCAGCCGGGTTGCTGTTCTTGCGCTTGAAGCCGTTCAGCCAACGTGCGGGCGTCACTGGTATGACAGCCGACGCGATCGCGAACAGGCTCAGGCAACAATTTAGCAGCACCGTGGCGTGGGGGCGGCGGACGCCGCCATCGAAGCCGCCCGGCTGCGCCTGCGGCCGATCCTCATGACGAGCTTCTCTTTCATCTTCGCTGTGATTCCGCTGATAATCGCCACCGGTGCCGGCGCTGAAATGAGACAGGCTCTCGGCACGGTTGTGTTCTTCGGCATGATCGGCCGGACGTTCTTCGGCGTGTTCCTCACCCCTGTCTTCTATACTGTGATTCGTCGCCTGACCGGGCAGCGCCTTGCGTCAGCGGAGAGGCTGGTTAGGAGCATTCCCACTTCTACCGTTGGCGATGACAGGTCTGCGCTCGGAAGCGGGCACCGGTAGGAAGAGTACCGCGCTTTCCGTTGTGAAATGAGCTCCTATCGATTTTGCCGCCAACAAGGGGGGTCGGCCTGAGCTAGTGGCAAGGTTGTGCGCTCGATAGTTGCAGGTGTAAGGTCCGAGGAACCGAAGTTCCCCGGAATTTGGACCTAGTTTTCCAGACCGCCTAAGGAAATTCCGATGCCACGCGAGACTCGGAGGGCTACCCTTCCTTCGGCCGGTTTCGGCGATAAGGCGACAAGCCCCCATTCATCAGAAAACGGGATTTTTCGCAAAGAGGGCGAGTATTGGACCATAGGCTATGGCGGGAAATCCATTCGTCTAAAGGACACCAAGGGACTTGGGTACCTTTCCTATCTGCTGCGTCATCCTGCGGCCGAATTTCACGTGCTCGATCTGGCGGGTGGAATCGCTAGCCGGGGCGAGGAGGACGAAACCAGCCAGTCGGCCCACGGATGGGCGCGCTGGGATGAAAATCTTGAAAAGGCGGGGGTCCATATCGCGAGCCTGGGTGACGCCGGTGAGATGCTCGATGAGCAGGCCAAGGTCGCTTATAGACGCCGGCTCTCCGATCTGCGCGCAGAACTAGAGGAAGCCAAGGAGCTGGGAAGCGTCGAGCGCACCGAGCAGGTGGAAGAGGAGATCGATGCACTGACGAGGGAACTCTCGCGTGCCGTGGGACTGGGCGGGCGCAATCGCCGCGCGGCGTCAGCTTCGGAACGAGCCCGGCAGACCATCACCAAGTCGATCAAATCGGTACTGGAAAGAATCGCTCAGAGCGACGCTACGTTGGCGGATCTCTTCTCGCGATGCATCAAGACGGGGACCTTCTGCTCCTACCAGCCTGACCCCGCTTTCCTGATCGCATGGGAATTCGCTGAGACGACCATTCAGCCCGCAGAGCAACCAACCTCAGATAGTGATCCCGCTTCAGCGCGTGCCGATCATCTGCAGATCCCGCCGGTGGCGTTGGATGTTTCTCCGTTCTCCTTCGCGGAACGGACCGCTTTTTTCGGACGGGAAACCGAAAGTAGCGCGATTCGCACGGTTATCGATCGCGCGCTGAAGGGCCACGGCTCGCTGGTCCTGCTGGAGGGCGGACCCGGCGTGGGCAAGACCCGTTTGGCGATGGAGATGGCGGAGTACGCATCGCACGCTGGCTTCCGAAGCTTCGTCGGGCGCTGCTACGAACGAGACGAACCTTTTCCCTATCTCCCCTTCGTCGAGATCATTGAAAGCGCTCTGGCGCAGGCGGCGAGCCTCGATGATTTCCGTCGGCGGATGGGCGACAATGCGGCCGAACTGGCCCAGTTGGTTCCGAGCCTTCGGCGGGTTTTTCCGGATATTCCGCAACCACTGGACCTGCCGCCGGCACAGAAGCGCCGTTATCTTTTCCAGAGCGTTTTAGGGGCGCTGGAGCGCGCGGCTCGAATACGTTCGTACTTAAATATACTTGAGGACCTTCATTGGGCCGACGAATCCTCGCTCGCCCTTTTGGTTCATCTGGCCAATCGCGTCGCTCAGCTCCCCGTCGTAATCATTGGGACCTATCGTGGCGGATATTCGGACAACAATCCGGCGTTGGTCAGAACCCTGGAAGAGCTGATTCGGCTGGGTATCCGCCCGCTAAAGCTGGCTGGCCTATCAAAGAATGCCGTCGCGCAGATGCTAAGTGCGCTAAGCCAGCGCCAGGCTCCAGAAAGTCTAGTGAGCCTCATCTTTGAAGAAAGCCAGGGAAATCCATTTTTCGTGGAGGAGGTTTACCGGCATCTGGTCGAAGCCGGGAAAATTCTTGACGAGGCCGGCCAATTCCGCACTGACGTCAAGATCGATGAGACCGACGTTCCGGAAAACGTGCGGTTGATCATCGGCCGCCGACTGGACCGGCTCGACGAGAAGGAAAGACGGGTGCTGGTAGCCGCCGCAGTGATCGGGCGCAGCTTCAGCTTTCAACTTCTGACTGCGATTAGTCAGATCGAGGTTGACGAACTCTTTACCGTCGTCGAGAAGGCGCAGCAGATGGGCATAATCGTCCCGAGCTCCGAGGGGCCCGAGCAGCCGTTCACCTTCACTCATGAACTTGTGCGTCAGACGCTGCTGGCCGGCATCTCGGCCCCGCGCCGGCAGCAACTGCATGCCGGCGTTGCCGACGCAATCGAGCGGCTCTATTCCGACGCGGTCAACGAGCGCGCCGGCGACATCGCTGATCATCTCCTCAAGGCAGGATCGTTCGCTGAGCGCCAAAGACTGGTCCGTTGGCTAACGCTGGCAGGAAAGGGTGCACTTGAGGCCGCAGCATTTGAGGAAGCGCGACGCAGCTTCAGGTCCGCTTTGTCGCATCTAGTTGAGGTTGACGTAAGAGCAAGGGCTGACTTGTTGACACGCCTTGCGATTGCCGAGCGAGGTCTTGAACAATGGGACGCGGCACTTGCCAATCTCAATGAAGCGCTCGAAATTTACATCACTCTCGGTGATCGGGAGATGATCGGGAGGAGTTTTAGCGACTTGACCGCTGCCTTTATCTGGGCTGGTCGCTTCCAGCAAGCAGCTCAAAAAGCGCTTCGTGGACTCGCTTACCTTCAGGCCGACATTAGCGCCGACCGGGCGCGTCTTCTCGCTTCCCTCGGGCAGGCCCGCGCAGCCGCCGGAGGTTATGAGCCGACCCATGAACCACTGCAGGAAGCGCTGAACATCGCCTCCCAGCTCTCCGATCCAAAGCTCGCGGCCAGACTGCTTGGTGCCAGGTCGATCGTAAATTTCCACTTCCTTCGGTTGAGAGAAGCTGCTGCAGATGGCATCTTCAGCGAGCAATCGGGCGGAACGGAAGGCCCTCCCTGGCAGCGCGCCCTGCAGCTACGAGCGCTGCATCAGACATTACTCTATCTTGGACGCCGGGAAGAGGCCGCGAGAATCGCGGACGAGCTGGAACCCTTAGCGAGGAAGATCGGCCAATCCTACTCGATCGCACTCTGTCTCGACACGCGCGCCTGGGTGGAATTTGGTAAGGCGCCCGACCTCGCCAAACTCGAAGCTGACTTCCTGCAATTCTCGAATTCCGCGCAAAAGGAGCGGTTTATCTTCTGGGACGTTCTTTCCGAGGTACACCTGAGTCTGGTCGATTTCTTTCGCGGAAACTGGAGCGGTGCTCTTTTGCATGCGCGCAACTCCTGCTCCCTGAAACGAGAGAGCTCGATCGAGGGACTCGGCGTCGGTACATTGTTTCGACAGATGGCTTACGCCGGCGATCACAATGGCGCATTCGCACTCCTTGATAAAGACCGCACTCGGCGGCCGGTTAGCGGTCACCAGAATACCCGAGGTTCGTGGTCGTTCGCGCTCGTGGTTGAAGGCCTCGTCATGCTGCGCGAGCAATCGCAGGCGGGACAGCTTTACCCGCTTGTTCAGGAGTTGATCGGCACTGGCGCGGTGGCGCTTTGGCCGATCTTCCGCTTCACGCATACGATCGCCGGCGTCGCCGCGGCCGCCGCAGGTGAGTGGGAGGCCGCCGAAGACCATTTTAAGATCGCGCTGCAGCAGGCGGCGGCGTTTCCCTATTGCCTCGAACAGGCCGAGGTACAGCGTTTCCACGCAATGATGCTAATCGATCGCGCTGCTCCGGGTGATCGCGAAAAAGCGCAACGCCTCCTTAGCGACGCGCTAGAGACTTACACGCGCATCGGAATGCCCCGCCACGTCGAAATGATCCAGACTCTCCTCCACTAGTGCTTAGTTGTATGATTTCGCGCAACAAAAGGGGGTTCTTGATTCGGCGTGTTCGGGTTGTTGGTCGGGCGCCAGGGCGCCTTTGATCCTCCCGCTCCTAAGAAACAGCTCATCCAGGCTTATTCCATTGGGTATTGACTCAATTCAAAATATGATTTGCTTGGTCCAACCTTTCAGGCGTGAAAAGTGACAGCACAAGAGTGCGACCTCTTTTTTTCGTCCTTGGGCGCTTGCAGAGGATCCCTGAAACCCGCCTGCGCTAATGACGTGCGTTGATGACCTCTCGGAGCACCGCAGGCTCAAAATCCACAGCGGAGCAACAGGCAATCGAGCAATAGCGCCGTCAAATCGTCAGCTCAAACGACAAGAGGAGACAGAATAGTCAGTTGTACGGAGATTTGCGCACCCGCTCTCGTGTCTTCTAGTATTCCCTCTGGTCAGGGGGAGGGATTTCCAGTGATACCGGTTCAATGTTACAACCCACTAGGCGCAGACCGTGACTAACAGCGGCCAAGAACAGGAAATAACATCGATGGTGTTGGCGATCGCCGATTGCACCGGGTAGGGCCATTTTGCTCCCATTTGTGATAGCAGCTGCCGAACCCCAGCCACCGTTGAGCAACCGAGCCGTATCAAAGAGCCGCTAGTGGGCGATTTTATTTGGAAACATGGCTGCCAAATTCGGCCATGCTCATGTAGGCATGAAGGTGTTATGATCACCTAGCAGAAGGGGGTCCCAACCGCACACTCAACTCATCGCTGGCCTACTTCCGCGTTCGAGGTCAGCCGCTTTGTGATGACCGCCCCTCTGGCGTGTCAGCCGCAATCAAGGAGCGAACCGATCATGGAATTAGCCAAGCAGAAAGAAGCCGCGACAACGTTTCTGCGCGCTCTCGACAAGCTCGACCCCGCCATCCTCGGCGGCGTCATCTCCGACGATTTCGAATTCGAGATGATGGGTCGCCTGGCGGGCGTCAAGCCGATCCGCGGGAAGGATAAGTTCCTCGCGAACATGCCCAGGACGCTCACCGCGATGTTTCCCCACGGTCTCAACATGAAGTTGTTGACCGTCGTCGCCGAAGGTCCTCACGTTGCCATCCAGGCCGAATCCGACACCGTCGCCGGCAACGGCAGGAAGTACGCGAACCGCTATCACTTCTATTTCCTCTTCGACGGTGACCGCATCGCCCAGGTCCGAGAGTACAACGACGTCAACCTCGTCCGCGAAGTCTTTTTCAGCTAAACGCCGCACGCTCGCCGCTCACCGTGATCAGCGAGCCTTACCCCATCGGGACCTCCTGGCAGTGCCGAGCAGGCTGCGGAAGGCCTTTTTCCGCAGCCTGCTAAGTGTCCTGAGTTGGAAGTTCGTTGAATAAGTCTGTACCTTTGGTTTTCTTTCCGCAGCGAGAGAACGAGCGCCGGCCGGCGTTTCGCCGATGCACCTCAGCCCAGGGCAACGCCCTGGGTTTCGTGAGGCGACGTTACGGAGGGCGCCCTGAAAGGGCCCCGGCAATGTCGATACCAGGTCTGCTCACGACAGCAGATCGAAATCGATGAACGATCCGTATGACATTCCATCTCATGCTTGCTTCCGCCCCTTCAGGGCGGATTGATGGTGTGGCCGCCCGCCTATCCCATTCAGAAGGCGATGGAGGCGGCAGGCCTGATTCGAGCGGGGCGTCGAGCGGGCTCAGCACCTTGCGGTGCGCAAGTTCGGGTAGGCGCAAGTTCGGGTAGGAATTCGTCCACCGGATCGTCGAGCCGGAGCCTGCATTCCTCGACCAGGATCATCGCGGCCGCGGCGGTAATCGGCTTCGTCATCGAGGCGATGCGACCAAAGTCTGGTGACCTCGGTGCCGTCCGATACAGCAGCCAGGATGGTAATCACCGTCATCGTGCGCGCGAACGTAGGATCATCGGACTCAAATTCGACAAGTTCAACGATGCGCTCTGTTAGGGACCAGCTTCACAAATCGCCCGTGAAACACGTTGGCGTGCTGTGATATTTTACCGCGCACCGAATGATCAGTCTCAGTAGATGCGAATGACATTCGAAAGGTCCCCTCGCGCGGATCAAACGCATGGATTTGGCCTTTCATGCCTACCGGCGGCCGCCAGGCCTCGGGTCCAAGAACGCCTGATAGATGGTTCGCGGCGACGGCATGATAAACCTCGAAGCCGAGGCCGTTCTCTTCTTGCCGGGCGCATTCGTCGTGACACGATCCCACTTGCGGGCATCACATTTCGGTGAGTACCTGCCGCAGTAGTCGTGCGCACAGGCTCGGTTGTTCCATAAAGCCAACATGGGACCCTGGAAAATCGACGACGTTAGTGCCGAGGCGTTCGGCGAGCGCAGTGGCCGTTCGGTGAGCGAGCTGCCCTTTGGATGTTGTCCCGCCGGCCACCACGATTTGAACCGAACCAGTCCGCAGTGCTTCGATTTCGGGATGGTAGAGGGCAGTTGGGCGAAGCAGGTGTGCGAGGAAGTGATCTGTGGCGGAGCGCATCCGGGCCATCATCTCTGGATCAGGCTCGCTGCGCGATTCGTCACCTTCCGCGCTTGGTCCGCCCACGCCGGCGTGCGCCAGGAACTTCTGCATCGCCGCCTCAGGCCCTTCGTTGCAGTACGTATCGTAAATGTCATTGATCTGTGCCCGTATCTGCGCACCGTCGGGCAGCAGCTCGATTACCGGAGGTTCGTGCGCGACGAGCATCCGCACTTGGTTTGGGTGGGCCGTGGCCAACGCGAGCCCCACGACGGCTCCGCCGCTGCTGCCGAAGACGTACGCCGGTTCGCCTCCGAGTGCGGACAGTAGGCGGTGTACGTCATCGGCTTGGAGCTCAGGCGTCACGTCCTGCGTAGCGTCCTCGCTGGTGCTGTTGGAGACGCTGCGAGGATCGTACGTCACGACGGTGTACGAATCGGCAAGTTCTGCTGCCATTCCGGCGAAGCCGGTGCTGTCCATTGGTGAGCCGAGCATTAGCAGCAGCGGACCCGATCCGCGAATCTCGTAATAGAGGCGTGCGCCCGGCACGTCCAAAGTATGTATCGTCGGGTCGGATTTAGTCATCATCACTTCGCTCCTCGTCATACGGTTGGCCAATTAAGTCGCTCAGTGGATTCGACGATGGCATGCGCTCGTGTGCCTCTCACGCCGCCGGGCGCGCAGCTGTTTCTTCGAACGAGGACAACTGGTCCGCGAGCGCCTTTTGAAAGGCTGGACGCCCCTCGCAGCGCGCCAAATATGGCGCCAGCGTTGGTTCGGATGTCACCAGATCAGTGTGCCGCGGAATGCGCAGCACGGTTGCCATCATCAGATCACCGGCCGTAAAACGGTCTTCGAGCCAATCGCGCCCGCTCAGACGTTCGGCCAGATCAGAAAGGCGCTTCTTGACCATGCCTTCCCAGTGAGGCCGACTTTCCTTCGCCCAGGGCTCGGCTCTGCTGAAAATATCCACATCGACGAGGCCCATAATGAAAGGCTCAATGGAATTCAGCGCGGCGAACACCCAGGCGGTCGCTCGGGCTCGGCCCGCTTGATCGGTTGGAAGCAATGCCGCACTCGACCGGGCGACGTGCAGCACGATTGCGCCAGATTCGAACAACACCACATCATCGTCGCGGTAGCTCGGCACCTGGGAGAACGGTTGCAGGGCGCGGTAGGCCGGCGTCAGTTTTTCCTCATGCGTGATAAGTCTGACCTGATATGGGAGCCCGGCTTCTTCGAGCGCCCAGCGTATGCGCAGATCGCGCACCAGGCCCTTTGCAAAATCAGGAACCCAATTGTAGGCGGTGATAGTGATCATGTGTTTTCTCCACGAATCAAAGGGCGTTTACCCTTGGCTTCTTGTGATCGGCTGGTATCTCGGCGATTACACAAGGCGGCGGCGCGGCCGCGCAGTTCCTGCGTGAATCCATACAGCAGGACCACCGCGGTTCCCGCCCCGCCGCGGATCAGGATTTCGCCGGCGCCCGATTCGATATCGCCGAACTGGATCGCGCTGACTTCGTAAGAACATGAGTATTCTCTGTTTGGCCTTAGCAGGCTGCGGAAAAAGGCCTTCCGCACCCTGCTAGTGGGCCCGCCTCAGATACTCCGCCAAATGCTCCAGTGCTTCGCTCCAGCCACGGACATGGTCGTCTCGAGCCGAGACGGACTCGAAGATCGCCTGATGCAAAGTCAGCTTGGTTCTGCCCCCCTCGTCCGCGAAGCTTACCGTAATCACCGTTTGATGGAGCGGCCGACCGGCGTCATCTTCGAAGGCATAGGTGAAAACAAGCCGCTCTGGCTTGACCACCTCCTGATACACACCTCGCTGTCTCTCTACGATCCACTCGTCTTCGTGCGCGGCAACGTCACGGCCGCTTTGGCGCTGTTGCGCAAGGGCGGGACTATCGTCGGGATTGACGGGATGACGGTGGACGAATTGCGGCAGTACCCTCGGCGATCGCATGGATATGCACCAGGTTCCTCCCGCCCTGGGGTCAGCTTCGCAGGAGATCACGGTACAGCCGCGAGGGCCCCACCAGTTCATCAAACGCTCTGGGTCGGTAAATGCCTCAAAAACGAGTTCGCGGGGGGCGTCGAAGATGCGCGTGATGACAAGCTCACGCTCGGCTGGTTCGGTGCCTTGAACAGGTGCTACTTCTTTTGGCACGTCGCTTCTCCTCCAATTAGCCTTTCCACAGATACAGTTTCATCAGGTCCTCCTTTCATCGCCCGCGGCTCAGGCTTCGCCAACAAACGATGCGGACGTCTTGCTAGTGGGCTCCGGGGCATCGTGCGACATGGCGCTGTAGCAGGCGAATTCCAAAGTATCCCCTCTGTCACCCTCGCGCGTGGCTGCCGCGTGAAGGGTCCCACGTCTTCGCTTCCGGGATTCCCTTGCACGCCAGACACGCACGGGAATGACAAAACAGCGTCGGCATCCATATTCTCCATTGGGAAGAGTTCGAATTCGCTTAAACCGTCGCGAGATATTCAGCGAGTTGGTCGAGCGACCCGCTCCAGCCGCGCTGATGATCATCGCGCGCGGTGACCGACTCAAAGATAGCCTGATGCAGTGTCAGCCTGGTCCGGCCGCCCAGGTCCTCAAACGTCACAGTCAGCATGGTTTCGGGGCGCGTCGGCCGTCCATCGGCGTCCGTCCAACAATACGTGCGGACAATCCGCTCCGGTGGAACGATTTCGCGGAAGACGCCTTGTTGCCAATGATCCTGGCCGTCCGGGTCGTGCATCCGCATGCGATAATTTCCGCCTTGGCGCAGCTCGCAGGCGAGAATCGTGCTGCTGAAGCCTCTCGGGCCGATCCATCGGGCGAGATGCTCAGGTTCTGTCCAGCATTTAAAAACCAGCTCGCGCGGCGCGTCGAAAACGCGCTCGATTACGAGGACTCGCTCGGCCGGCGCCGGGCTGACGGCATTACTTCTTGCGGCCATTCTTCTTCTCCCTCACTCGTGAAGCGGGTTTGTCCTTCGCTTGAAGCTCGCGCAAATAGTCGTCTAGTCGGTCAAAACTGTCCTCCCAGAAACGACGATATTCCTCGATCCAGTCGGCGGCGGCTTTGAGAGGATCTGCTTTGAGCCGGCACGGTCGCCATTGAGCGAGGCGCCCGCGTGAGATCAGGCCGGCGTGTTCCAACACCTTGAGGTGCTTGGAAATTGCGGGACCGCTCATTTCAAAGGGTTCAGTCAGCTCCGACACCGTCGCTTCGCCCGAAGCAAGGCGCGCAAGGATAGCCCGTCTAGTCGGATCGGCAAGCGCAGCGAAGGTCGTGCTGAGATCCGGCGATGTCGGGACTTGATTAACCATTGGGTTAGATAACTAGATGGTTAAATATCATCGAGCGATTGTCTTTGTCAAGCAGGGTCTGCGATCCGGCATGTGCCGGTTCCCCTCCACCGCTTTTTGGTCTGTAGTTTTTGTGAGACGAACTGACGGGCTGGCATCGTGCGAAATATAAGTGGCAGGTGTCAAGGCCGCGCAGTTGGCGTGTCCAGCAGGGTTCGGAAAAACCAACTTCTTTATGAAACATCTTTCCGCGCCCTGCGATAAAACTGGCTTCCTTCCTTTAGTTCTCCCCCTCTGGGGGAGATTACAGAGAGGGAAAGCAGGCTGCGGTAGGCTTTTTTCCGCAGCCTGCTAGGGTGGGAGTCGAACAAGGATTGCCGTACGGGGCACGCAATTCAAAGACCGGCAAAGCTGCGCAACCTGCGCGACAACGCGCCGGCCACTTTGGAACCGACGCGGTTTTGTCATTCCCGTGCGTGTCTGGCGCGCGAGGAATCCCGGAAGCGAAGACGTGGGCCCCTTCACGCGGCAGCTACGCGCGAGGGTGACAGAGGGGCGCGTAGCAGAGATAGTCATTGGAACTGCCGGTCGCTGGCGAGCACGCGGGGTTCGGTGGCATACTAATTCCTGTCGCGGAGAGGTGGCCGAGCCCGGTTTAAGGCGCACGCCTGGAGAGCGTGTAGACTCGGAAGGGTCTCGGGGGTTCAAATCCCCCCCTCTCCGCCATAAGCTTCAGCCCGTCCTGAAACGGTTCTCGAAACCAGCCTTCCATCTCTGCCTCCGGGCTGCGGCTCCCAGGCGATCGCATCCCACATCCACTCCGCGCGCTCTCCAGGTATCGTGGCGTCGAACCGATATCGGGGATCCATGGCTCTCCAGATGGCCTTCTTTATGCACAGCGTCCGATCAAATTTCCACGTTGCATCGACGCACATTGCCTGAAGCTCCCTCTGAATCGATGATTCAATCAAATCGAATTGCGCTGCCATGACACCTCCAAACGACGGCAATGCGGCGCGCATCCAATTTAGGCAGCACTGCGTATGCTCCCGTGCAGGGGGCCACTAGTGGGCTGTAACATTGAAATCGGTATCGCTGGAAATCCCTCCCCCTGACCAGGGGGAGGTTAGGTGGGGGGCGACCGCCTTCGTTTCGAGACGACAAGTCACTATCGTTTTCAACGTTACAGGCCACTAGAAGGAAGCGCCCTCTC
>WNFD01011233.1_pt1 | contig 15460 bp, 8 predicted proteins | sample 5400491 | NCBI WGS metagenome assembly WNFD01 (sample SAMN13153343, study PRJNA577476) | soil metagenome | isolation source: 120 cm saprolite under Douglas fir tree site 2 hole 2 replicate 2 | place: USA:California | collected 2015-04-18 | reverse complement strand
CTCCCAGGGTCTGTATCAACCCACCGGCCTCGCCGTCGACAGCTCCAACAACCTCTACATCGCCGACAGCAAACACAACTGCGTCCGCATGCTCGCCAACGGCGCCTCTGGCGTCACCTCTCTCACCACCGTCGCCGGCGCCTGCGGCTCACCAGCCTCTTCGACGCCCAACCCCAACGGCCTCGTCCTCGACGCCAGCAACAATCTTTATATTTCTATTCAGGACACTGAGGGTCTTCCGGCCGTCAGCACCTATCAGGTCCTTCGCCAGTCCCCGGGCGCGAGCCTTTGCGTCATGGCAGGTTCCCCCTCCACCCTCGTTCCCAATTCCTGCCCAGGCATCTCCGGCAGCGTTGTGCTGAACGCACCCTCCGGTCTGGCGATCAACGGCACGGGCGATCTCTTCATCTCAGACACTGGCAACAACTGCATTCGCCAAATCGCAAATCTCGCCACCTACAAGACCGCCGTCGGCCAGTGCTCCAACGACAGCTCCGGCCCGCGCAATCTCTCTTCATCACCGAAACCAGTCCGGACAACGTCGTCAGCTACATCCTCGGATCCTCTTCGCTGACCATCGCAGCAGGCCTGCCCAACGGCACCTCTGGTCCCTACAGCCCCACGCAAGACGGCAACTCCGCCCTCAGCGCTCCGCTCAACTCCCCCCGCGGCATCGCCGTCGACAGCTTCGGCAACTTCTCCCTCGCCGACTCCGGCAACAGCATCGCGCGCAAACTCAGCAGCAATATCATCTTCCCCTCGACTCCGGTCGGCAGCCAGAGCGCGACGATGCCGCTCACCTTCGTCATCAACCAGAACGTCAATCTCTCCGCCACCTCCGGCCCCGACTTCAGCATCACGAGCAACACCTGCAATGGAGCACTTAGCCCCGCACCAGCAGGAGCAATACCCAACACCTGCCAGGTCTTCATCCGCTTCACTCCGACACGTCCCGGACTTCGCAGCGCCCCGGTTAAACTAACCAACTCACTCTCCGGCAAAAACATCCTGCAGGGCCTCGAAGCCGTTGCCACTGGCTCCCTCAGCGTCTTCACGCCCGGCACTGTCAACACCGTCGCCAGCGCGCTGGCCGCGCCTGTCGCAGTCACGGTTGATGCCACCGGCAACACCTATGTCCTCGAAGCTGGCAACACCCCCGGCACAGCCGACCTTCTGCTCCTCCCCGCCGGCGGCGTACCTCAAATCGTGATCCCTCAAGGCGCCGGTCTGCTCACTCCTTCCGCCCTCGCAATCGATTCCGCGGGCAACTTCTTCATCGCAGATGCCACCCACGGAACGGTCGCCCGATTCGGCGCAGATGGCACCATCAATACCAGCTATGTCACCGCCCTCGACACGCCAACTGCGATCTACGTCGATGCCTTCGACAATCTCTTCATCGCCCAGGCGGGCGCGACCCACAACGTGATTGAGGTCTACGCTGCCGGATTGCGTCGCACCATCGCCTCCAGTTTTGTTTCGCCCAGCGGCCTCGCTGTCGATCTCAATGGCATCCTCTACATCGCCGACGCCGGCGGCCACCTCGTCTACGCCGTGGACAAATCCGGCACCGTCCACCAGGTTGCCGGCAACGGAACCACAACCACCACCGTTGCCGGCCAGGCTACCGGCACCGCACTGATCTCCCCCTCCTCGCTCTCTGTCGATGCAGCGGGCGACCTTTACATCGCCGACGCCGGAGCCAATCGCGTCTATGCCGTCTACGCCTCCACTACCAGCAGTGGAAGCAACATCGCCACCGTCTTTGGCACTGGCACCGCAGGCAACGCAGGAGACGGCGGCTTCAGCAATCTAGCGCAGGTCAGCGACCCCATCAGCGTCGCTGTCGATGGCAGCAGCAATCTCTTCGTCGTCGATAATGGCAACAGCTCCGTCCGCGAAATCACCTACCCGAACCCGACCCTCGCCTTCGGCACCATCATGGTCGGCCAAAGCTCTCCCGTCATCCGGCAGAACATCAGCAACTTCGGCACCGACAACCTCAGCCTCACCGCTCCGTTCTCCACCTCCGACCCGCATTTCATCATCGACGGCCACACCACCACCTGCGGTACCACGATCATTGCCGGCTCTACCTGCACCATCGGCTTCATCTTCACCCCCACCGCCAACGGCCCGGTTACCGCAACCGCATCGCTTGCTACAAACTCCTACAACAGTCCGCAGCCCATCCACCTCACCGCCACCGGCAAGCTCATCGCGCCCCTCCAGTTCACTCTTCCTGCTCAGACTGAGGTCTACGGCCAGCGCTTCCCGGAGACCGTTCTCGTCAGTAACAGCAACCCCGCACCCACGGGCGGCATCACCTTCAGCCTCGGCAAAACGGTCCTCTGCGGCCTCAGCACAACCCTCGGCCCCGCTACCACCTGTGATGCTCCAAATAGCGGCCTCGCCGTCGGCACCTACTCAGTCACCTTCAGCTATACCGGCGATAGCAACTACTCCTCGGCCGGTGGCACGGTCATCCTGACGGTCACCCCAGCGCCGCTCACCGTCAACGTTAACAATGCCAACCGCGAGTACGGAGCGCCCAATCCGACCTTCACCGGCACACTCACCGGCGTAGTCTCCGGAGACACCATCCTGATCGCCTACTCCACGGCCGCGACTGTCCTCGGCCCCGTCGGCAACTACCCCATCGTCGCGACTCTCACTCCAGCGGGGTTCACCGATCTCTCGAACTACGCCATCACCAATACGCCCGGAACCCTCACCATCACGCAGACGCCTCTCACCATCACGGTCGTCGATAACAGCCGTCAGTATGGTCAGCCCAATCCTCAATTCACCAGCACGACCCACGTCACACTCAACGGCGTCACCAAAGTCGGCACTCTCAACGGCGACGCCATAGACATTACCTATTCCACTCCTGCCACCATCAACTCGCCCGTCGGAACCTATCCCATCAATGCAATCGTCTCCGGAGCACCCGCAGGAAACTACCTCATCACCGTCATTCCTGGAACCCTCACCGTGACCTCGGCACACCTCACGGTAGTGGTCGGCAACGCGACCCGGCCTTACGGCGCTGCGAATCCAGCCTTCACCAGCACTGTCTCCGGAGCGCTCAACGGCGATTCCTTTACCAACATCTACTCCACCCCCGCCACCATTGCCTCACCTGTCGGCGCCTATCCGATCAACGACGCAGTAGGCGGGCCCGCAGCCTCGAACTACGCCATCACCGTCGTTCCCGGAACCCTTAGCATCACACAGGCATCCATCGCGTTGAACGTTGCCGCCAATAACGTCACCCGCACCTATGGCGCAGCCAACCCGGCCTTCACAAGCACCATTACCGGCGCGCTCAACGGCGATACCTTCACCATCACCTACGCCACCACTGCCGCGTCAACCTCACCCATCGGCACCTATCCCATCGTCCCCACCGTCTCCGGCCCAGCCACGTCGAACTACAGCGTCACCACCACAAACGGCATCCTCACGGTCGCACCGGCAACCCTTACCGTCGCCGCTAGCAACGCCAACCGCATCTATGGCGCAGCCAATCCCGCCTTCACCGGCACCACCACAGGCCTGCTCAACGGCGACACCGTCGCGACCACCTTCACCTCATCCGCCGCCGCTAACAGCCCTGTCGGCACCTATCCCATCGTCCCCACCGTCTCCGGCCCAGCCACGTCGAACTACAACGTCGTCACAGTCAACGGCACCCTCACGATCACGCAAAATCCCTCCTCCCTCGTCATCAATGTCGACAACGCAAGCCGCCCCTACGGTGCGCCGAACCCTAACTTCACCGGCTCAGTCAATGGCGTTCTCCACGGAGACAATGTAGTCGTCACCTTCACCACCGCCGCTACACAAACCTCACCGGCCGGCCGCTACGCCATCGGAGCCAACGTCTCAGGAACCTCCGCCAGCAACTACATCGCAACCATCCACCCGGGAGCGCTCGATATCATTCCCTTGGCCACCGTCACCCTCGGCACCGGAACCCTGAACAACAGCGGCATCGCCACCTTCTCCACCACGGCTCTCACCCTTGGCACACACAGCATCACCGCGGCCTTCCAGGCCAACACCAACTTCACCGCCAGCTCCGCCACCCTTACTCAAGTGATGACCGCGCCAACCGGCAGCTTCACCATCTCCGCCTCGCCCGCCACGCAGTTCATCAAGGGTGCCGGCGCAACGGTCTACCAGGTCACCCTCACCTCCGTCGGAGCCTTCGCCGGCCAGATCAATCTCGCCTGCTCCGGCCTCCCTGCTGACGCTACCTGCTCCTTCGCCAGCAATCCCACTCTCACCGCCGGCGGCACCGCCACCGTTGCGATGACCGTCAACACCACCGTCGCCGACGCCCAGCTTCGCAAGCCGGCACTCCGCAACTTCAATCCTGCGGATTTCGCGCCCATCACCGCAGCCGCCGTCTTCCCTGTCGAACTCACAGGCCTCGGAGTCTTCTTCGCCGGCCTTCGCCGCCGCAAAAAACTAGGTACTCAGAAGATGCGCCTACTGGCAATCATCCTCTTCTCCCTTGGTATTCTGGGCCTGACAGGTTGCGGCTGCCCCAGTACTGTATTCCAGACCTACACCATCAACATCACGGCGACTAGCGTCAGCTTCACGGCACCCGCTCAATCCAGCTCGGTCATCCTGTCCGTCGGTAACCAGTAGTCCTTGACTGTCGCACACTCAGCCTCTCTTCGGGCGTGCGGCGGTTCTCTGAAATCAGGAAGAAGCACCGTAGTTGGAGGAGTCATCGCTATGTGTTCCCGCCTCGTGAGCCCCGATCTTTTGAATAGCATCCCCAGGCGTCGCGATCGCTCGATCGACGCCCGGGCAGCTCTTCTCGTCGCTCTCATCGCCGCCTTCCTCACAGCTTCAAGCCTGTCCGCAGCCGCCCAGGCCACAAAGACCGCCTCCACTCCGCCGCCCGAGCTCTCGCGCTTCGATCTCTACGGAGGCTACGGCTATCTCCATCCCGTCAACAGCGATATCGGCAACATCAAGTACCAGCCCATCAACCCCGGCGCAGTCGCCAGCGTGGCCGGTTACTTCAACCGCTACGTCGGCGTCCAGGCTGAAGGCAGCTTCTTTCCCCACGGTCCCAACGATTGCGTCTACACCGCACAGGCCGGCCCCATCTTCCGCTATCAGAAGAATCGCTTCGTTCCCTTCGGCCACGTCCTCGGCGGCGGAGCCAAGGTCGGCGGTCCCATCTTCCAGCCCTGCACCTGGGGCTGGGGCGTCACCAGCGGCGTCGGCCTCGACTACATTCTTCCCGCCTTCAACAACCGCATCGCCATCCGTCCCATTCAGGCCGACTTTCACTACTCTCATGTTGACTACGGCCCCCCCAGTGTCGGCCTGGTCACCGGAGGCGTCGGCGATATCTACGCCTACCGTCTCTCCGCGGGCGTGGTCCTCCGCCTTGGCCAGATCACACCGCCGCCACCCGTCCAGCTCGGCTGCACCGTTCAGCCTGCGAACATCTTTCCCGGCGATCCCGTCACCGTCACCGCCACCGCCAGCAACCTCGACCTGAAGAAGAAAGCCACTTACACCTGGACCGCCAGCGGCGGCCACATCACCGGAACCGACTCGACCGCCACCGTCACAACCGCAGGGCTCGCCCCCGGCGACTACACCGTCTCCGGCCACGTCTCCGAAGGCATGCGCCCCGGTCAGCAAGCCAGTTGCACCGCGGGCTTCCGCGTCCACGCCTTCGAACCCCCAACCATCACCTGCTCGGCAAATCCCAGCACAGTCATGCCGGGCGATTCCTCCACGATCACGTCGGTCGCCAACAGCCCACAAAATCGTCCTCTCAGCTACTCCTACTCTGCCTCCGCTGGCCAGATCGCCAGCAGCACATCCACCGCCACCCTCAACACCACCGGCGCATCTCCAGGCACAGTCAACGTCACCTGCAACGTCGTCGACGACCTGGGAAAACAGGTCATCGCCAACACCTCGGTCACCATCACGGCTCCTCCCCCCCCGCCCCCGCCGCAGGTGCGCAATCTCTGCAGCATCTCCTTCGAGCGCGACAGAAAACGTCCCGTCCGCGTCGACAACGAAGCCAAGGGTTGCCTCGATGAGATCGCCCTTACCCTCAATCGCGAGTCTTCGGCCAAGCTGATTATTGTCGGCAAGCATTCTGCCGATGAAACACCTGACGCCGCGGCCCAGCGAGACCTCAACGTCGCGCAGTACCTCACACAGGAAAAGGGTATCGACCCCTCCCGCATCGAGCTGCGAACCGGCGGAGATCTAACTCGCAGCCTCGACAACATCCTGGTGCCACCTGGAGCGATTTTCACTCCTGGTGATACCAACACCTTCGATACGAACTCGGTGAAGCGGCAAGGGCAGCCCTATGCGATGCCCAAATCCACCACCAAACCTCGTAAGCCGTCCAACTAGGGCGGATCGACTTTGCACCACTCATGGGGAGGAGTCACTAGGGCTCCTCCCCATATTTTTTTGTCTCTACATTCTTACCGCTACTCAGAACCGCAAGGCTGCGGAAACAATTCGCCAGTCTTGCCGCAAACACAGAAGCGGAGAACTCCGCTCCTTGCGAGCCCTCCACCACTCAGCCCGATAATCTGCTAAACTAGCCTAGTCGGTAAGCGATCCAGCAAGCCCACCCGCGCGCTTGAGCCTCAAGGAAAGCACTCTGATCGACATCTCACGCAGCACACATTCGGGGCGTAGCGCAGTCTGGTAGCGCACCTGGTTCGGGACCAGGGTGGTTCGGGACCAGGGGGTCGGAGGTTCGAATCCTCTCGCCCCGACCAATTAAATCAACTGGTTAGAGAGACTGGTAAATCAGGGGACTCCAATTGAGTGGGAAACACTGCATCATTGGTGCGTGTGACCGCCTCCACCCGTTCCTCCCACCAGCTACGCCCGTAGACATTTTGGGTGACGTCAATGTTGGCGTGCCCGATATTGTCGCGGGCAACCTCGGGCCTTGCTCCCGTCCGCAGCATCAAACTGGAATGCATCGTACGGAAGCTCCGAAAGTCAATTTCTTTGGGCAGGCCAAGCTTCTTCGCCGTAGGCTTGATCTGCCGATTTAATAGATTACGCCGGTCGATGGGCTTGCCAGCACTATTGGCAAACACCAGATCCTCCGGCCCGAGAAACTGAGCAGTTTTACGGCATTGTTCTAAGGTCCGCCGGAGAATGCCTCTTTGATCGAAAGGCACCTCACGATTCCCTGCATCGGTCTTTACATCGTCAAAGGTGCCATCGTAGACACGCTCGACAATTGCCAGCCGATCCTCCAATACTCTCTTCCAACGGAGAGCAAGCACCTCGCCTACCCTGAGAGACGCGAAGACGATCAGAGTCACAATCGACTTTGACGGCTCAGGCAGCGTTTCAATCATGCGCCGAATATCTGGAAGAGAAAGCACCAAAGGCGCCTTCCTCACTTTCTTGCGAGGCAGCTTCACTCCGATAGCCGGGTTCCGGGAGATCAGATCCCATACGACGGCCTGATTCAGAGCGGTTCGCAGCCCTCCATGCATCAAGCGAATGGTTTAGGCGAAAGCCTCGGATGAAACGAGTTGAAAAACTCCTGAAGTTCCATCGCTTTCAAGTCCTTCAGTTTCGTGTCGCCCCACCTCGGTAGGAGGTAGGAGGTGAATAAGAACTCATATTGCCCTTGCGTCGAGTTCTTGAGGTGTGTCCATGTCAGTCCCCGGCACGATTCATAGAGAGTTCTTACCGTATCGCGAACCGTAAGCATGACTTCTGGTTGATTGTTGCGGGAGTTCACCTCGAACATAAACTGGTCTGCCAGACTCTGTGCTTCCCGTTGAGACCGAATCTGATTCCTGCTCCAGACCTTCGTGCGTTTCCGTGCTTCGCCCGAGGTGTAATCCCAATATGAAAGTTTCCATTTTGGCCCAAGCGAGCGAACCTTGGGCCAACTCTTTTAAGACTATTTTTTTTGTTTCTAAGTGTCAGCGTTGATCAGTGACAATGCGAATGCTTAGAACGTGTAATGAATCTGACCTGTGATGCTCCGTGGACTTATGAAATGCGTTCCTGAGAATGTAGAGAGGAAGTTGTAAAGGCCATCCACGTTGGCCAGATTCACGACGTCGAGGCGGAGGCCGAGGCTCTGTTTCTCGTGGCGAATTAGATCGTCCTGGCCAATGGAGAGATCGACGGCGCTTCTCACTGCGATGCGCGGAGGGTTTCTGTCGTCGTTCTCCGTACCTGCTGGCGGAATACGAATGCGTGTAGCCCCGGGACGAGAGACACAGGAGCGTATCGGTTGGGATGCACTGGCAAAGGTTGCACCGCAATGGAGCCCCATCTGCCCTTGTTCGTCGCCACTAAGGCGCAGCGCTGTTCCATAGTCAGGCACAGCAACTGCAACCAGCCCGCCATCGTAGCGATACGAGACTCCAACCCACGGCCCGCGAGCGCCAATCTGATACCGCGTATACATGTTCATCGCAAGTCCCTCGTCGTGATCGGGGCGCGCGACGTTGCTATAGGGTGGGCTGAAACTCACGCCTCCAGTCTCTGGTCCGAAGAGCCGTGAGCGGACATGGCTCACGGTCAGATAGCCGGCGAAACCATGTGTCGGTGCAATCGTGGCACGGAATAACGCACCATCGATCTTCGATTTTCTGAACTGTGTGGGAAACGTCAGTGGGCTGTTGAGCAGCACATCGAAGTCATATGCCCCGTAGGTGAACTTCCACAGGTACTCGCCACTCAATGAGACCAGTTTTGACGCTTGGGTCTCGAAGCCGACGTTGAACTGGTTGCGCCTGCCTGTCTTCAGGATCGCCGAGTCGACAGCTCCCAATGCTCCCGCCGTCGATCCGGGGCCGCTCGAACTAGCGACGATCAGGTTCTCGTTGTAGGGCGTCAGGAACACCCGCGAATAGGCAAGATGAAAGACCGTATGGAGCGGAGAGGCGGTATAGGCCGCACCGACACGCGGTTGAAATGCGGAGCTGCTCGTCAGCCCGTTGTAGTTATCGAAACGCAGGCCGAGGTTGAAAGTGAGGTCTCTCAGCCGTATGCTGTCCTGCCCGAAGATCGCCTCCTGCTTGATGTCGGTGTAGCCCCGAAAGTTGAAAAGCTGCCCCTTGCGGGTGAGGTCGATTGCCAGCAGGCCCGGCAGAAAGGCCGGATTTACCGCGAGTTCCGCCGGCGCGCACTGCGAGGTATCGATGTAGGCGGTATTGGGCGATGGCGCACCGTCTGGACCCAGGCATGGACTGTTGTATGCGGGATCGGTCAGCCCCGTGGTGAACTGCTCGGAGAGAAACGTATGTCTCCAATCCGCTCCAATCACGGCGGTATGCCGCCCGCGCGCGTAGGTAAACTCGGAGCGTATTCCGGCGTTCCTCAGGCGGCGCGCCTGCGCCAGCGTTGCGGGCGTGTCTGCGAAGAGATCTTGGGATGGCCGATAACGGATCTTGTCCTGTCGCACCCAGAGATTCGTTTGGCTAAATGCGGCGCTGTTGAAGGTATGGAGCATGGAAGGCGCAATATTGAAGCTGCCTACCGTCTGGCGCTGGTTCTGCCCCAGAGCTTGTTGATCCAGTGTGTTGGGAATCTGGAACCAGGACCGACTCAGGCTGGTGTTCAACTGCAGGGAGGTTTGGGGTGTGGTCTTGAAATCCAGCCGCTCGATGAGATTCTGAGCGTTTCCGTTCGCGTGGAGAGCAGCCAGTTCCGGAGTGTCGAGGAACCGGCCGCTGTTGATTCCATCGACGGCGGTAAAACTTCCGAACTTCGTTGTTCCGAACCCCACATTGCCGCTTGCCTGGGTGGTCGCAAAGGAGCTGCGCGAGAACGAAAGAGTTCCTGACGGCCGCCTCTGATCGAGGCCGGAGCGCGTCTGGGCCACGATGACCATGCTCGTTTTGTCGCCCACGTCGGCCTGTGGTGCGCCCTCGCGGACCTCCATCGACTGCAGTGCATTCAAGGAGATCTGTGTGGAGAAGGTACGGCTCTGCTGGTCGGTGATCGGTTGGCCATCAATCACGAATGAGGCTTCGGCATGGTCGCCCAAAGGATGGAACGATCCATTGGAGTCGGCAGCAACACCCGGCGTCGTCAGGGTAACCAGGGAACTCAGAGGAGAACTTACGCTCTGGCTGGGAATGCGCTCGATCTGCTCTGGAGTGATGTCAACATGGGCCGGCGCGGTAGGATCGAGTTCGTGGGCATTCACGATCACCTCTGTCTGCAGTGTCCTCGTTGCCAACTTGAAGTCCAATCGAAGTGGAACTCCGGAATACGTCACCTCGTGTGCCGTGGAGGCAAAGCCGGGAGCCTGCGCGGCAATCCGGTAGGCGCCCGCACTTAACTGCAGAAAGAGGAAGGCGCCATCGGTGCCGGTGGTCGCACTCCGCTGAGCCTGAGTGCTGATGTAGGTAGCAGTAACGGTTGCTCCAGGCACGGTCGCTCCCGTAGCATCTGTCACGATGCCGGAGAGAGCGCTGGAAGCGCCACTCTGGGCGATCACCGGGGTTCGACTGCACGCCATCAAAGCGACGCAAAGAGCCAGGGTACTGAATGGGATTCGCGTCCACTTCATAAGAGGTCCGGAGGAGCCATATTTTAGGCTAACCTTAACTATATTTAGGCTAGCCTAAATATACGGCCTGCGTCAAACTAAAAGTAGGAGACAGCAGAGATGCCGAGAAGCCGGGAGCAGAATACGAACACGGAATCCGTGGACGACTACCTGAAGGCAATCTTTCATTTGAGCGGCGGTGGGAAGCAACGCGTCAGCAGCGGAGAATTGGCGGAGCGGCTGGGAGTCGCACCTGCATCTGCGACAAACATGGTCCAGAAGCTCGCAGTCGCCAGCCCCCCTTTTGTAGAGTATGAGAGGCACTATGGTGTTTGCTTGTCACGCGCTGGAAAAAGACGTGCCCTCGAGATCGTTCGTCATCATCGGCTGATTGAGACCTTTCTTTACGAGGTCCTGAACTATCCTTTAGACGAACTTCATAATGAAGCTGAACGCCTGGAACATTTCATATCCGAGAGTTTCGAGAAACGCATTGCTGCTAAGCTTGGAGATCCTCAACTTGATCCACATGGGCGCTGCATCCCATCCCTTGACGGTTCTATGCCCGCCATCCATCGCGTAACGTGCAACTGCGAATAGGGGCCATCGCGAGCGAACTTGGTAGAAATCGCTTAGGTCCTTAGAAACTGGTAAACGCCGTCGATTCTCTATTCCCCGGGTAATGGATTCACCAGAAACTACGAGTCAACAGGTGTAAACAGGCCTCTTGTCATCAACTGAGCCTAACTGAGCGTTCTGTTTCGTTTTCTCGTAGCCCGTTTCTCGCGACGTGCCATTGCGAATTACGCGCCTCCCGGAATGGCAAATGGCCGGGGCGTGTCATGACTTTATTCCTGCACGCTCAGAAGCGCGCGAAAGGCCTGTTTGATCGATGACGATGAATCCATAGGAAAAAGAGCCAGGTCGGCTATTCGCCGGTTGGGAATTGGTCTCGTGATGGCTCTACGCGACGGAGTCCAGGTCATGCGGCACGATTTGCAAGCGCTTCATCACGATGCCGTGCAATATTTTGATCGCTTGCTCCGTTCCACCGCGTTCGACGGTCAAAAGGCGATGAAGATCATCGATCCCGCCCACCGGGTTCTCGGCGAACTCGACAATGACATCGCCCTCGCTGAGACCAGCGAGCGATGCGGGCATTAATCACCGCGATCGGTCTCGGCGCCGACCGTCCGCAGGACGCGGTTTATCCAACGGGAGAAGCCGTCGGCCAATACAGACGCAGAGACTCCGCCATCGATCATCGACGCGACATGGATCCTCGAGCCATAAAACCTCTGGTTGGTTTACGTCCCACATGCGATAGAAGCTCTTCACCTGGTCCTGTCCCCTAACCACGGTTTCGACGCCGGCCTGGTGGAAGTGGTAGACGGGGTCCATGCTCATCATGTCTGGCACAAAGATCTCCTCGTAGCGCCCGGCGACCTCCAAGTAACGGTTGCGGCTATACGATGTCCCTTGGCAAATGTTTTTGGTTACTGCATCCGTATTACGGTACCGATTCGCTGAGAGCTACGGCTCTTTCGATCGAGTATCTGCAGACGCTGTTGGTTCTGAGGCTTGGCAGCATTTAGTGCGCGAAGCATCGCCTCGCGTGTGGCTATTTCCTCTCGAACAAAGCTGTCCACGATATTCACTTGCTTGAATCGAAATGAGACCAATTGTTTCGATGGGCTTGGCGAAGGATGAAGCTTCCGCTTCTGCTGATCTGCCGGCGCCTTTTGTACCAGTATCTACGCGACAAACTGGAACTTTGAAGGGCCCTTATCACGACGGCCTCTGCTGAAGGCTCAAGTTTTGAATCTTTCGACCTATCGGTCCCGCTTATGTTCCGCAGAAAGTCTGATTGACGCACTCCTCGGGGCGGGCTGGCGTGGCGTACCGCTCTAGGACGGGCCTGTCCTCGTATGGGCGCGACACAACGTCCAACAATTCCTCGAACAGCTGGAAGTCCTGCCGCCCAACGGCGGCATCGAGGGCCGCCTCCACCAGGTGATTGCGCGGGATGAATGCCGGATTTGCCGTGCGCATCATCACCACGCGTGTCTGCCACGAAACGGGCTCTTCTTCCAGGCGCCGGCGCCATTCAGCAGCCCAAGAGTCATAAGAGCCGGGGTCGGCGAACAGCGAGCGTACTCCCCGGTCGCCTTCCGGTGCGGCCACGGAATCGCACAGTCGGCGGAAGGTCAGGGTGAAGTCGGCGCGGTTGGTGGCCATGCGCTTCAGCAGATCCTGGGCCAGCCGGGCATCGCCCTCCCGGTCGGTGAAGAGGCCAAGCTTGCGACGCAGGCCGGCCATGCGAGCCGCCTCAAATTGCGGCTCGAACGCGGCGAGCGCCTCCTTAACCGAGGCCAGCGCTGCCTCTTGATCTCCCGCTTCCTGCTCCAGAAGTGGCAGCAATGCCTCGGCGAGACGCGTCAAATTCCAGTGTGCGATGCCGGGCTGGTTGCCATAGGCATAGCGTCCGTAAAGGTCGATGGAGCTAAACACCTTGGCCGGATCGTATGCCTCCATGAAGGCGCACGGGCCGTAATCGATTGTCTCGCCTGAGATGGCGGTGTTGTCGGTGTTCATCACGCCATGGATGAAGCCGAGGAGCATCCATTGTGCGACCAGGTGCGCCTGCCGTGCGATCACGCCATCCAGCAGGGCCCGGTACGGATGCTTTGCCTGTGCGAACTCAGGATAGTGCCGACTGATCGCAAAGTCCGCCAGCCTGCGCGTCCCTTCCGTGTCGCCCTGTGCGGCGAAATATTGGAAGGTGCCCACTCGGAGGTGGCTCGCCGCTACCCGGGTCAGTATGGCTCCAGGCAAGGCTGCTTCACGCAGCACCCGTTGCCCCGTGGTCACCACGGCCAGAGCTCGGGTGGTAGGCACGCCGAGCGCCGCCATGGCCTCGCTCACGATGTACTCGCGCAAGACCGGACCGAGCGCGGCTCTGCCGTCGCCGCGGCGGGAGAATGGGGTCGGGCCGGATCCTTTGAGCTGGATGTCGTAGCGCACACCGTCACGCCCCATCACCTCCCCCAGCAGGTTGGCGCGGCCATCGCCGAGCTGAGGCACGAAATGCCCGAACTGGTGCCCGGCATAGGCGATTGCCAGAGGCTCGGCTCCCTCCGCCACGCGATTGCCGGCCAGGATCTCCACGCCTCTCGCGCTTGCCAGCGCGTCCGGATCCAGCCCGAGGTTCCGGGCCAGTTCCATATTTACCTTGACCAAGCGCGGGGCCGCTACCGGTGCCGGGTCCAGCCGGGCGTAGAAGCGTTCAGGCAACCGCGCATAGGTATTTTCGAAGTCAAAACGGACGGGGTGGCGGTCGGTTCCCGAAGTTGCGGACGATACGATCCCGGATGCCTCTGATGAACTCATGATCTATTTGATGTGGGCATATTGTTTTCGTTCCGGCTCAGGTGCGGGCAGCCCATATCATACAGGTTCCTGTGTGATATGGGCTGCCCGGAAGGATCTCGCCATTGGGCCCACGAAAACGGCGTCTTTCCCAAATGTTTCATGGGTTTCCTCGCATTCAGTCGCTATGCAACTCGTTTTCCCACCGCACCTCGCGAACCTAGAATGACGGAGTAGAGTGCTTCTCTGAGTGCCACATCCCGCGGGTCTCCTGCGTGCCCGGCAGGCAATGCAAAAGTTAAAACAATGAGATGGAGTCGTACCCAGTGTCCGCCGGTTCAGAGGAAGGCTGCATCACGGCTCGCATGAAGGTGCGAACTTTAGCTTGCTTCATTTGAGCTGCCGCAGCTCGCACGCTGTTTTCGTTGAGATCGAGCAGGCTAACCTGATGCGATCTCGTCAGACCGGCACGGGCAATATAAAAACCTGTTCCCACTCCAACATCGAGGTGTTTCAGCCCCAGATGTTCTTTGTAAAAGGGCAGAAGGACGATCTTCGTTGGACACTGCCAGACAAAACGGTTGGACAGACCAAGCACGCGAAGTCATAGAGTTTCAGAATTGTTGGCGAATAGACAGACGCGCCGGATTCAGTGTTCAGTTGTTGTGGGGAGGGTGTTTTGTTGAGTCGTCATCCTTCTAGATTATAGGCAACAGCTCAGTCGACCTTCTCTGATAGATCCGAGCGGGACCCTACGTCGATTCCTGCGCATCGCGCTCTTGGTTGATACTTTGATCCTGCTGCGCGAGGAATGATTCGGCTTTATCGCAAGAGTGGATGCTCGGCACGGTTATACGAAGCATTCGACCAAGCAATCCGGATCGTCCTGCAACTTCATTCTCTACAAGCGCACCCCTCACTGCTCGCGTCACTAGAGAGGTAAACAACACCGCACTCACTGTGCAGAGTGTTGGGACCGGTCCAGAATGTCTATCCGATGAGATTGTTAAGGATAATTACTGTGATCGTTCTGGCAACTTCTGTCTTCTCGAGATATCGTTTGACGGCCTTCCGAGAAAGGTGGCGAGCACGCACTGTGTCATATCGCGCTTCAACCGCTCGATATCCTTGTATGGTTCGCCGAAATACCCAAGCCGCTCCCCGGGTACTACTCCTTCGCGGTAAGCGCGGTACCAGCTTGGAACTGGACCGAGGAAAAGCGGGTCAGATACAGCGCACTCCAGGCTGAAGCCCATCAACAGGCAAAGGCTGCAGGCGTTGTGCTCGATGCGGAACTGATCAGTGGAGACGAAGTCGGCAGCATAGTCGAATGCGCGAAGAGACATCACTCAGACTTGCTGGTTCTGGGGTTGCGGAAGCACAGCTGGCGGATGACAGGTGAGGACTAAGCCGCTGGCGCGGCGGATGGATCGTGGTGGTGTGACGAGAGGAGAACGGCGGGGCTAGCGTTGTTGGTCATAGGAAGGAGGATCCTATGACCCCACTCCGTCAACGCATGCTGGACGATCTCCGGCG
>WNFD01005854.1_pt1 | contig 15463 bp, 12 predicted proteins | sample 5400491 | NCBI WGS metagenome assembly WNFD01 (sample SAMN13153343, study PRJNA577476) | soil metagenome | isolation source: 120 cm saprolite under Douglas fir tree site 2 hole 2 replicate 2 | place: USA:California | collected 2015-04-18 | reverse complement strand
ATGGCAATACCAGGACGGTCGATACGCTCGGCAGCCTCCTGGAAGAACCGCTGCCGTCCCAGGTATTCTGAAATCTGATCCACCGACACATGAATCGGCGTTTCTTTGCCCTCTGCAATCTGCTTTGCTACCTTGCGGCACAATGACCCGATCTCACGTTCGAGAGTGCGCACACCCGCCTCACGCGTGTAATCGCGTGCAATTCGGCGTAATGCCTCATCGTCGACATTTAACTCTTCCGGCTTAAGCCCATTCGCCTCGAGCTGTTTCGGCAACAGGAACCTGCGAGCTATATGCATTTTCTGCTCTTCTGTATATCCCGAGAGTTCCAGAATCTCCATACGGTCACGCAAGGCCGGGGGAATTGGCTCCAGAGAATTGGCAGTAGCTATAAACATCACTCTGGAAAGGTCAAATGCTACGTCGAGATAATTATCTCGGAAGTTGAAATTTTGTTCAGGATCCAATACCTCAAGTAGCGCAGATGATGGATCACCACGCCAGTCAGCGCCAACCTTGTCTACCTCATCCAGCATAATGACAGGATCGTGGGTTTCAACCCGGCGCAGCGTTTGAATGATACGCCCAGGCATGGCACCGATGTAGGTACGCCGATGACCTCGAATCTCAGCCTCGTCACGAATACCGCCTAGCGACATACGTGCAAATTTGCGTCCCAATGCGCGTGCAATCGACTGTCCCAGGGAGGTCTTACCTACGCCGGGAGGTCCTACAAAACAGAGAATTGGCTCACGATTAATCAGCCGCGTAGCTTCTGCCGAAAGCAGTGGTTCTGTAGCACGCCGTTCGCCTCCATCAGCAACTGCTGCTGCTTCCGTTTGACGTTGCGCTTGCTCTGCCATGCGCTCTTCCTTCAGACGACGAACTGCCAGGTATTCCAGGATACGATCCTTAATCTTTTCCAGGTCGTAATGGTCCTGTTCAAGCACCTGACGTGCTCTCGGTACATCTATTTTTTCACCTGTACTCTTGCTCCACGGCAGGCTCGCTAACAGTTCCAGGTAGGTGCGAATGATACTGTATTCGGGCGATGCTGTAGGCATCTTCTCGAGCCGGGAGAGCTCGCGATTTGCCTCTTTGAGCGCCTCATCAGACATCTTCGCTTCATCAATCTTGCGGCGCAATTCATTGATAGTAGCCTGCTCTTCGTTCTCTTCGCCTAATTCTCGCTGGATAGCTTTAAGTTGCTCACGCAGCAGATATTCACGCTGCACCTTCCCCATCTCTTCTTGCGCACTGGTCTGGATCTTCTTGCCCAGTTCGAATATCTCTAGCTCATGCGCCAGAAAATCACTCAAATTTTCCAGCTTTGCATGCACAGAGTCCAACTCGAGCAGTTTCTGACGCAGTTCCAGATCCATCTGTACAAAGGTGGCAATGACATAAACGACCTGGCGTGCTTCTTCAAGATTGAGCGCCGCTGCTGCGACCCCTTCAGGCAGATTCTGCACTAGCGCTACTAGTCGCTGGAAATAGCCGACCACATTGCGCTTGATAGCCTCGGTTTCTTTGTCTTCTTCTTGTATATCTGGCTTGAGGGTAACATGGGCGACAAGATAGGGTTTCTCCTGTGTAAATTCGCCAATGGCCACCCGCTCCAGACCCTGAACAATAATTTGAATAGTGCCATCTGGCATACGTATCATGCGGGCAATACGCGAGACGGTACCAATTTTGAAGATGTCGTCTGGTCCAGCCTGCTCTATATCTGCCGACTTCTGGGCAACCAGGACGACCAGGCGACTCCCACGCATAACCTCATCGATCAGGTGAATAGAACGCTCCTGACCAACGCCCAGCGGCTGAACAGCATAAGGATAAATGACAGTATCTTTGAGAGGCAAAATTGGTAATTCATCAGGGATGCTCAATGGCTCTTCATCATTCTGTTGACTGCGGTCTGACTCTTGTTCTTCGGCAGCAGGACTTTCAGAGGGAGAACCTTGTACAATATCATCCCTTGCAGGAGCTTTTGCCAACGCCTGCCCACTGTCATCTACAGCATCCTGTTCATCTGAGACAACGATAGCCTCTATTTCTCCCAGATTTTTCTTGCTCCGCGATTTTGAATTTGTTTGATCTTTCTTCATACAGCCTTCTTAATATATCTCACTGTTTACAGTACAGTATTTTATTTGTAGTCCTCCGATTTATCGAGAGGAATTCTTAAACAAGTTCCCTACACGGGTAACTTAGGTAAATCAACCCACAAGAAGCCATCCTCATAGCGTGTAGTTACAGCTTCTCGATTTATTGCAGCAGGGATATAGACCTCGACACGAAATGGCCCATAACGAATCTGCGCTTCGTGATAGTAGAGATTCGCCCCATGCTCATGATCGTCGTTCCTCTCACCACTAACCACCAGGGCGTCTTCATAGAGTGTTACTTCAATTTCCTCTTCTTTCATACCCGCAAGTTCGATTTTCACCGTCATCATTTCCAATGACTCGTGGATATCGGCTAGAGGTCGCCATGTTACTGAATGTTGGAGTATCGACTGTTGGCTTTGCCGTAACGCATCTTGCAACAGTTGACGATAATGACGCTCCATTTGCTGCTGTGACCCATCACTATAACGATAGGTCACAAAGCGATAGCGCAAACGCATGATTTGTTACCTCAAATCGATCGATAGAATCAAGGCATATTGTAAAAGAAAAAGGCAAAAGGTGCAAAGCACAATGGATTTTCTGCCTCTTACCTATTGCCATAACTGTTTTCAACTAGATGTACAGGGTCAGCTTATAGTTAGATCCTTCTCTCCATTGGCCAGTGCCTTCTGGCATTCCAGGCAGAGGTACTCAAACTCGGAATTCGTATCTGAAAGCACATCGCTCTGGATGATACGAGCGTCTCGTAAACGAGTTGCTTTGTTACATCTCGTGCAATTGACGTAAGTTTCCGAGATGGCGGTAAGTCGTGTTCCAAGAACATCTTCCTGCATAACCGACACCTGCCTTTCTTTTTGTTTCAAGGGTCACAATCAATCGGAAGAGCAAAGTATAGATCTACAAGATTGCGTACAGATAACCTCCGGCTAAGTGTAAACTAGCTGGATTCCCCAATGGGTTCCTTATTTGTAACCTATTTGATTATGGCACGAGAAAAATAAAATTGCAAGGGAGTTTGACGACTTCTTACAGGTTGTGCTACCATGTTTCTATATTGTTCATCGTGGTTCATTGGTGTTTGTAATATCGTAGAGATGCCCGCCTGAAGCCCGCTTTTTGGTCCTGAGAGCGGGGCTGTAGAAGAACACTCCTTCTGTGGCAATGGAACTACCACACAGGAGCAGTAGTCATCGTACTTCTCATTTACCCCGACACTGTAGTACCTGATTTCTAGTATACTGGGGGGCAATATCATGAAGCTCACACAAGCAATTAAGAACTGGCTACACAAAATGTTCGCATGGTGGCCCTGGAAACAGTCAACACAGATCGAGTATTCCCATAATGCCAATTCCATAAACAAAGGGACAAATCAGGAAACCTTGTCGAGATCAATGAGCGATGGCATTGCACCTCAAACTGGCATCGTCCCCCGCCTCTCAACCATTGAGGAATGGCCTGAGAGTGTTGTCCAATCTGACTTAACGGCAAAAAACGAGTCAACTGAAACACCTTCCATATCTTCGACACCATCTGGAGATGGAGAAATAAAGAAAAAGTCCGCAACACCTGCAGATGGAACTCGTGCTAGTGCGCAGACTTCTCCTTCACCTCAGCAGCGTTTAGAATTTTTGCAATATTTAATTAAACGCGGCATTGTAAATGAAGGTGTGGAAGAGGATAAGTAAGGGCGTAATTTCATACACCGCCTATTGTACCGGGCACCCGCGAGGGGTGCCCCTACATTTCCCAAATCAATGCACATACATTTTATGTAGGGGCACCCCTCGCGGGTGCCCGGTTTATGCGCAATTCAATGTGCCTTACTTATTCTCTGCTGCGGTGAAACCCTGAGCTTTGGCCTCTTCCTCCGTGGTAAAATAAGCCAGGTCTTCCGGTTCAAGCTCTGTATCTACAGAATAGTATAGTTTTGTGCTTTTGACACCCACAAAGGACGCATCAGCAGGTTGTTCAACCGTTTCCACATCGACGATTTCTAAAGTTGCTACAGAGGTTCCTCCCTGGTCGATGTAACTAATTTCGCCGGCTGGTCGGCCCCCTGAACCATTCCAGGAATTGCTCTGTGGCAATTCGATGTGCTCATCCTGCTCAGTTTCCTGCAGTGCCACCCGCCGTCGTATCAATTGATAGGTAATAGTACCGGCGGCTAACAGGCCTACACCAAACCCAACTATCGACCAGAACGTACGATCACGCTTGCGCACGGGCTCTAGCAGACGTTCTCCCTGTTTCGCCAGCTCTTGCGTAAAATCTCCGCTACGCTCAGCTAGATCATGGGTCGTTTTCCCGCCAAAATCCAGTACATTCTGGGTGACCTTTCCACCACGCTGCACAAGTCCTTCAGTCAGATATTCTCTTCGTTTCTGTAGATTCTTGCTCAAGATGAGCATAAACCTACGCAGCCTGATCCAATACTTACGGCGCTTTCTAACCTCACGACGCATGGTCTTACGTAGTTTACGCGACTGCTTTTGTAGCTGCCGAACCTGCTCGCTCAATTGCTCTACCTGATCTTCAACCCATTCCCGACTTTCCTGCATCACTTCTTTAATTTGACTATCTACACTCATTTAGATGCTCGCCTCCTTTGTTCTTCTTACTAGTCGATCTCTTCTCTTTCCAATCTCAAGCTTCGTCCCATCATCGCCCAAGGTGATTTAAAAGTCCTTTTTTGCGGGGATCCAAGGGGCGGCCAGCCCCTTGGCGGGGTGCGGGGTGTCCCCGCTCACTTCCCCTTCATGCTCGCCGCAGGCGGCGAGGAAAAAAGGGAGTCTTTGGGGACACCCCAAACCCCGGCAGTGCGGCTTCGCCCCCTGCACCCCTGACTTGTAATCAATTCAGATGCAAGGACGAAAAGAGCCTGCTTAATCCAGCCAGGGGAACAAAGAGAAAGGGCGCAAAGTGCGCCCTTTCTGACATACTTCCCAGGACTCACATATCAGTATGTCAGGTTGCATGATTATATGTCAAGGTGAAACAGTTTGCGGAATTAAATATCTTCGATGGCAGTCTCGCTCAACCGCAGTACGAGACGGCAAAAATGCAACATTGCAGCGGCAGATTCTAAATAGGCTTCATCGCCAGTGGCAGCTTGTTGAGTCACCGCTGAGCGACGACGCAAAGCTCGTAAAACCACCAGGACATCCTCTTTGAGGGATTTATCCAGATCCCCACGTTGCATCAGATGGATCACCTGACGTACGATGGAATCGATTTCGCGACGCATCAAAGTGAGATCAGATATCCAGACTTCCTCGTCTTCAGATTCGCTCTCTCTACTATCACCCAGGAAAATTGCGTCCGCAGTTCGTTCGTGTCGTTTGACATCGCTACGCATGAGCTTGTTCGATAGCCGGGGGTGAGTTTTGGGTTCTTCCTGCGTGACCCCTAGCTCACGTAGCAGCTCGGCCAGTTCTTGTTCCCAGCCAGCCATAGAAGCACCCTCCTTCTTTAAAACCATCCCTCCAACAGCGTTACTCATCGCTACGCAGTAACCGACTGTATGGCAGGTCCTAAATCTTATTCGAAGTGTAACACAGTGTTTCATCCTTGTAAATGGTGCTTTAAAAAGGCAAAGCTATCGATGGGAGGTGTGGCAAAATAGGAAGAACTGCAGTCACAACCAGAGCCACTATTAGCAAGATGGTAAAGAAAATTTCAAGTCTCAGACTTTCCAACATTGCCTTATGCAGACTCGCAGGGCTAGTAGTTCGTAAGACAGTAGTGATGGCAATAACCAGCGTAGGAAGTGTCCATAGTACAATGAGCAGAAGGTGTGGTGCATGTCTCGGTAATCCCAGTGCCACTATAGGCGCATAGGCACCCAACACTAATACTACATAGAGTGTACGACTCAGTCGCAATCCCAATAATGACGCCAGCGTAAGTTTTCCAGCTGGAGCATCACTTGCAGTATCGCGCATATTATTCAAGTGAATGAAAGCCGTTGCCAGTATTCCGAGCGAGATACTATAGATGTATACTGTGCGATCCAGGTGGCCAGTTTGCACCATATAGGAACCAAGTGTAAGCAAAGGGCCAAAGATGAAAAAAAATACGAGTTCCCCTAATGCCAGTGACATGAGCGCTTTAGGTTCCCCGCTATAGAAGTATGCGGCGAGCACCCCTATCAGACCGAATACAATGACGAGCCAACCACCTGAAACTGCAACGAAAGCGCCCAATAGAGCACCCAATCCCAGTGCTATCAGTCCAAATGAAAGCACCCGTACAGGTTTGATTAATCCTTGTTGTATGAGTCCACCAGGTCCCAGTGTGTTGCTGGTATCAATACCTCTGAGGTAATCATAGTAGTCATTGACGAGATTCGCACCGATTTGAAGCAGTAGCACAGCGGCAAGGGTTATAACAAACCTGACGGGATGGAAGGTTCCCCGTGGAGGCTTCAGAGAGACACTTTGTGTCCAGGCAACGACACTTCCAAGTACTACAGGCAGTAATGATAGCAGTAAATAGGCAGGGCGTATGCCTTCCCACCAGATCGATAACCATTCGCCCAGTCTGCGTTCATTCTCCGATGGTTGCGCGACAAGCGGTAGAGGCTGCATGATAGAGTGTGTTGTAGCAACAGAGTGAACAGAGATTTTCGGCTGAAGTTCGCTAACCGTTTGCTGCGTACCTGAAGGTGCCATCTGTACTTCCTCCGACTGGACAGATTCTGCGGTGACCATTTGCGAGGAAATCACCTCATTCGTTCTCGCTGTATCAGATAGAGTATCGGAATCACTACTCGGCTTATTCTTGCTTTGCATAAAGCTGCTCACATATTCTGTAAATCTTGCTGCAAGGCAAGCATAGCACGTTCCAATTGTGCCTGCCTTACTGCAATCGTTAGATCACCGCGAGTCTTCTCCAGAATGCCTCGAGCTGTGTCTGTTGTGCGTCGCAGCCCTCCAGTTATAGCATCGGGGAAGTCGATGGTAATCAGGAGTGCATAGATATCATCCATATAGCGTAAGTAAATCTCGCAGTTGTCGAAATTGCTTCGTCGCAATTGATCCAACACATAACGTCTCAACTCACCTACTGCTTCTCCCAGGCCATTGAGGTAGGATGCCCAGCCGATAGAGAGATCGGGAGCCAGGGGCAAGGGACGATTTTGAGTAAGAGCCATAAATGTCGCGGCTTCAGCATATTCTTTCTGAGCATCTTGTACAAACCCGGCATAAAAAATATCCTGGTGACCCTGCAAATCCTCTGTCATTTCGGCAAGAAGCGCTGCCGCCTGCCCAAGAAGTTCTGCTGCAACCTCATATTCCTGGCGATGAGTCGCACGGATACAATTGGCGCAATAACGAATGGCGGTTCGTGATTTCGGTAATGCTCGTTCGCGTGCCGCGTGTTTAAACCCTAAGTGCTTGAGCGCTTCCAGTCCTGCAGTTTCTAGATCATCGGTCATGGCGCATCCTCTTCCTTCTGTTTTTTCATCACAAAGTGTACCACAGGACACGTACAATTCAAAGTGACAATTTCCCAGTGATATCCCAACCCTTGCCCCAAACAAGGAACATCGCTTCTATCCCCACGCATTTCGACCTAAATCAAGCGCCGGACATCGATTTCTGGTGGGAAAACCATGCTGTACAGATCACCTGACCAGAAAAGTTGTTTCATCATCTCAGCCACTGCATAGAGGAGATGCTGTAAGGTACCCTCACGTCCCCGTTCAAACGCCAGGCTCCCGTGATAGGAGGCAATTCCTTTAAACCAGGTATGAAGTGGCGTATTCATGCTCAGGAGTACCTGGTACATCTCCACCTTCAAAGCTCCATTTTCCACTGGCATCATAACACGCAGTTGCGGCATCTGGTCAATAATGTCTAGTCGGTAAAAGACTCCATAATGATCGCGTGAAGACTGAAAAATGGAAACATCAGGAACGGAGTTTTCATCATGCTGCTCATGCTCTGTGTATTCCATCTCGACTCCTAAATTTGCTAATATTTTTTCAAGTTGCTCATTGATGTTCATAAAAAGTCCTCTCTAGCTAACTCGTTATAATCCCCTTTCGATCATTTGTTCTCCTCTTAACCACGCTATTCCAAGGTGGTTACAAGAAAGTGGAAATTGAGTATTTGCTACTGATGGCATCAACTCGAACAGCTTATTCACCTTTAATAATAAAGATGGCAAGCCCTTTTTTCATGTTATTCTGATATCCAAAGACCGAGCATATCACCTTGAGAACGAGATGCTTGCATCACATTCGATGCGCATGTAGGAAACCTTCCGATTCAGAATAGAAAGAGCATTTAGCATGTAAATCGAGGGCGGTTTGCGATATCCTGAAGAAAAGCATATCCTCTTGAAAAGCCACGGCTACAAAGGGGTTATCTCTACGGCAATCGGGAAGATATAATGACAATAATAGCGTCAGAATTAGGAGTGCATTTCCATGACATACCTAGAGCCAGACAAACTCATTGAATCAAGCGCGCTGTTTCGCAACTTAAAGCCAGGCGAAACAGCAAATATTCTTGCGCGGCTACAACTTGCTAGCTATAAACGCAGCACACGTGTTCTCGAACGTGGTGTATGGAACGGGCAGTTATACATCATCGCCTCCGGCACGGTAAGCGTCTTATTGCAAGAAGATCCCGGCAACGGCGCAAGAATTGCCCAATTGGGGCCAGGAGAATGTTTTGGCGAGATGTCGCTCATTACTGGCGAACCTCCCTCAGCAACCGTGCGTGCCGACGAGGATATTACTCTGTGGGCGCTCCCACAGGCAGATTTTCTAACACTTATCGGGACTTGTCCTACACTCCTACAAAATATCAATTCCATTCTCTCACTACGCCTGGCACGCACAAACCGGCAAATTCTCTCACTTGTTGATGCTGAAAAAATCTGGCTCTCCCTGGTGGATAATCCCGATGTTCCCTTAGAGCAGTCCCTTACCATACACATCGCAGATGCATTGGCAACGCGCAGCCGCAAACGTGTACTGATGCTTGAGCCTTGCGGACAGGATCAGGCAATCGGCCCCCATTTTGCGACGCAGACCAACCAGCTACGTCCCGCGCTGCTTGAATGCGCACAGGACCATAGCCAGCTCCAGGCACACCGCATCCCCACTATGACCCCCGAAGGTCATTACTTCCCTGCTTTTGCAGCTTTCGCTGCTACCTCCGAGCAGGTATCTCTGCTTGATGCCAGCGTGCTTACAACAACCCTGATTGATCTTGCAGGACTCTATGATTATCTTTTACTGGTAACAACGCAGGCGACTCCTCACAACCTGGTTCAAGTCCTAGCACAACAGTCTACCAGGGCAATAATGATATTTTCGGCCAGCGAGTCAAACCTGGAGGGGCTTGCACACGTCAGGACAGAGCTTATCTCCGCCAGGCCCGATACCGACAATACAAGCAAATCGCAAGACAAGGCGCTGTCTTTTTTCGTAGCGCATGTTCCTGAACGTCCTACAATCGGAGTGCAAGATCGCTATACCGCTCGCCTGGGCCACACCATTACACGTCTCTTGCCTGCTGACATTTCCTTACTCGAACATTGTTGGGAACAACAGACAACACTTGGCCAGAAGGCAGCAGAGGCTGAGTTGACCAAAGCTGTAGATTTTGTAGCACGGCACATCGCACACCAGACTGTGGGTATTGCCTTTGGTGGTGGTGGTGCAAGGGGATTCGCGCATCTGGGAGTCCTGGAGCGCCTGCTACAGTATGGTATTCCTCTTGACTATATGGCAGCGTGCAGCAGTGGGATTATAGCGCCCGGCATGCACCTCATAGGCAAGTCTACAGCTGAGAGCGAGGAGATTTTTCTGGAAATCCAACGTCATATCGTACAGTGGAGTTTCCCTCGCACTTCTATCTTCTCCAACAAGGGTATGAAGCGCTTGCTTCGAGAATATTGTGGAGATTTACGCTTTGAGGATCTGTTCATACCTTTCGCGACGGTGGCTGTTGACCTTTCAATGCGTGCTGGTGTTGTGCTAGACCGTGGATTACTCTGGCAAGCTGCACTAGCCAGCGTAGCACTGCCAGGGATTTTCCCACCCGTACTGGTAGGTGAACATATCCTGATGGACGCAGGCATGCATGATCCAGTACCAGTACGTCTTGTAAGAAAGATGGGAGCAGATATTCTGATCGCCTCAGAACTGGGTGGACAGGAACCACCAGCTTTGGAGAGCGCAACACCCTGGTTAGAAGAATCATTGCACAAAGAACTAAAGTCAGTCAGGTCACCGCACATCATTGATTTACTGCTGCGCACCTACGATCTGGCAATGGCAACCATTGGAATGCATAGTATTCGCGAGGCGGATGTGGTTATCCGACCAAAACTGCACAAAGTTTCATTACGGCAATTTTCTGAAGGACGCAAATTCGTAGCAGCGGGTAGAGATGCAGTGGAGCAGGCAATGCCGGAATTACAAAAACGCCTGCCATGGTTGAAATAGAGATTTATCCTCCCGCTCTCTTCACCTTATACCCCAGCTCGCTCAGCTTAGCCTGCACCTTCTCGCAATGGTCGCCCTGAATCTCGATCACGCCATCTTTGACTGTGCCACCGGAACCGCAGAGTTTCTTCAGTTGCTGCGCAAGCGTGGTTATTGTTTCATTGCTAGCAAGCACTCCTGTAATCAGCGTGACAGTCTTTCCCCCACGATGCTTGCGATCACGCATTACGCGCACAATACCATCACTTTTTTTCGGTACAGTTTGAGATGTTGTTGATTGATCACAACGACATTGTTTATATGGCTGTCCACATGTGGGGCAGGTATTTACTCGACCACCATCGGTGGAATATACCAGACGATCCGGCATATGAGAATCCTTTCTTCTCTTCACACAGCACTACGATCCCAATCCAAGCAATTGTATCATACGCAGAAAACCGCAGGAGGGAAGGACGTTATTGGGATTATGAGAGATTTCTGGCGCCTGTTTTAAAGAGATTGCTTTCTCAGAAATACTGCCTGTCCGTGTGTCTTGAATCCAATTCTTCAAACGTCTATACTTATAAGGACGTCAATCAGGCAAAAGATATATGGGGAAATACTATGCTGCATCTTCAAGAGCCGATTTCAGAACGTTATCACCTTCAACAACATTTGCATCATGGGATGATGTCAGATGTCTACCTTGCTTACGACGCACACCTGCAATGTAAAGTAGCCATCAAAATGGTTAGCAACTTTCAACCTGAATCAAGGCTGCGTCTACAGAGTGAAATACAAACCTTGAGTACACTCTCGCACGATCACATTTTACCAATTCTGGATCATGGAGCATACGACACGTATCACTACCTGGTCATGCCCTATAGTAAGCAGGGTACACTCCTCGAGCGCATCTCAAAAGGAAAGTTAACGGAGGAAGAAGCTGGTAATATTCTCGCCCAGGTCACAAGCGCATTACAGTTTGCGCACGATCATGGAATTGTCCACCGCGATATCAAACCCTCAAATATTTTGCTTGATAATGATAATGACCACTATGTTTATCTCGCAGATTTTGGCCTGGCTAAAGCAATGGGTAAAGGAAGCGATCTCACGCAAACAGGATTCTTGATAGGCACTCCTGAGTATATGGCTCCTGAGCTGATAGATAAGCCTGAGAGTGTAAGTAGTGATATCTATGCTCTTGGCATTCTTCTCTATCATATGCTAACTGGGCACCCACCATTTAGAGGCATTTCACCTCTAGCTGTGTGTTGGAAACATCTGCGAGAGCTGCCCGTACCTCCATCTCATCTCAATCCTGCCATTCAACCACCTGTTGAGCAGGTTATTTTGCGCGCGCTGCATAAAGACCCACAGCAGCGTTTTCCAGGTGCAAAGGCACTGGCCCAGTCGTATACGAATGCTCTTCAGTCATCTAAGCAAACTAATGCTTCTCCTGCGCTCCAAACTTTTGACCCCGCAACTGCACAAATATCTCTCATGAAGGTAGATAGAAAGATATTGCCGGCTGCTGCAGTGCAAGCAGCTCCAATAGGTACCCCAGGCCTTTAGCGCGCAGTTTGCTTCAGCTCTTCACAAGGCACCCCTTGTATCTACACCTAACCCGACACCTACGCCGCTGCCAACTCAAACAGTCCATCCTGCAAGTGGGAAGACAATTCCACCTTCTCCGCACCACAAGCATAAACACCAACATCATCCTGAGAATGGGAACGATAATGCAAAAGGAGATGAAGCTTAACAGGCGCTTTTTCGGAGCGTGTCGTTTCGTCTAATGTTGACGTATAATGATGGTGGTGAATATACTGCTGGTGTAATACCACTTCTGGTGAACGTGTTGACCATTCATCGTAAGGATTGTAGTTTATGCCCGGATTGGAAGGGATCAAATTAGGCCGCTATCGCCTTCAACAACGCCTGGGCCACGGAGGAATGTCGGAAGTCTATCTAGCCTGCGACGAACTCATGCATCGTGACATAGCTATCAAGATCATGAGTAGTAGCAAGGTGGACTATATCGAGCGTTTCCAGCGCGAAGCAGAAGCCATTGGCAATTTACACCATAACCACATTCTTCCCGCTTTCGATTATGGCCAGCAGAACCCCTGGCACTACCTGGTAATGCCATACATCGAACATGGTTCTTTAAGCGAGCTACTGGATGCAGGTCCTTTGACGCTAGAACATGCAGGAGAAATGCTTTCGCAAATCGCCAGTGCTCTACAATGTGCTCATGAACATGGTATTCTGCATCGCGACATCAAACCCTCGAATATCCTCTTGAGCGACGATCACTATGCATACCTGGCTGATTTTGGTCTGGCGAAGGCAATGGATGGAAGCGGAAGCGTTACCTATACAGGTGTGTTGATGGGCACTCCTGAATATATGGCACCCGAACTTGCCGATGGCCATGCTTCCATCAGTAGTGACATGTACGCGCTTGGCATATTGCTCTACCAGATGGTCACTGGACAACTACCATTCACAGGTGACACACCCCTGGCTGTCTATATGAGGCAGATGCACGAACAACCGGTACCACCTTCGCGTCTCAATCCTGCTATTTCGAAAGATGTCGATCAGGTCATACTACGCGCATTGGACAAAGATCCTCGCCGCCGCTTCCAGACGCCAGATGATCTGGCACAAGCCTACCTGAATGCTTTGAACGCTAAAGTCCCGCTGCTGGATGTCGTCTCCTCCATGGCTGCAAAAGTCTCTCTAAGTGATAATGGTGAGATGCCACCTCTTAATACCATGACTGGCGTCGCTAAGAGCGATTCAGGATATGATTCAAGGTATGTCCTGGCAGGGTCAAACTATCGTGATATGCAAGTCCCTCATGCTGATTCTGTTGGTGCTTCAGCTTCGTTAGACGCTGCTCAAGAAGACAAGCTTATTCTTCCAGCATACCAATTTCACGCCAACCCAGTTGCTCCAGGCTCAACAGATAAAACCATTATCCAGCAACCTGACGGTCTACCGCCCCACTCTCCCAGACGCGGACCTGTAAGGCCCACAAAAATTCCCAATGAGCGCAATAGCCGAAATTTATTTACGGTTACAAGTCTCATGGGCATTAGTTTTTTGCTCATCATCATGTCGGCCATCCTTTTTGCTGTCTTCTCTTACAGCGGCAACAGACAGGCAGAGAGAGTTAGAGCATTGACGGCACAGGCTGTCAGCACACATCAGCCCATCAAGACAAACGGTAAACAAACGAAAAGTACCACTATACCAAAAGCAACCGTCATCCCGCTATCACCCCAGCAAGCAGCCCTTGCAACTGCCAGGGCAATCACCAATACCTCTCCGATCTTTGCAGATGACCTGAGTACCGACTTTATCAGCGACTGGTACGTAGATTATACAAACTGCACCTTTGCCGGAGGCGCTTATCATGCCAGAGTAAAACAAGCCAATGCCCTTCAGACATGCAAATCAAGCTTCTTATCCTATGACAATGCGGCCTTGCAAGTGGATGTCTCCTTGCTTTCAGGGAGTGACGCAGGCTTGATCTTACGCGCTACCGATCAGCAGTTTTATGAGTTTGGAATCGATAATCAGGGCAATTTTTTCTTCCGCCGCCACGACCCCAATGGCGCTGGAGGAGGAAGTTTCACAGATCTCATTCCAGCCACTAGAAGTAATGCCATTGTTCCTGGTAAGCGAAAAAATACCTTACTCGTGATCGCAAACGGCAGCGATTTTAAACTGTATATCAATGGGGTCTTCGTAGGAGAGCAACAGGACAGCAACTATGCCAGTGGACAGGTTGGTTTTAGCGTCGAAACTTTTCCCTCAGTGAATGCTGGCGAGGCCAGCTTCTCCAACTTCAAGGTATTCTCCATTCCTTCATAAAATCTTCACATCAATCGCGTATTTTGTGAGATTTTTATAGATTTCTGCTTGTCACATTGCAAAATCTGCGCTATCATATTCCGAAGAGTCGATTGCAGTGACCACCATTATCGAAAGAACCTGACTTCTCAAACGCAATCGGCACACTAAATACATTACATTGCACTAAAGGAATAAACATGCAACCACGTACTGTAGCGCCACATACTGGAGTCGCCCGCTTTCTCGATGCCTGCCACCTCCGGCAGCCCGATGCCACACCAGTCTGGTTTATGCGCCAGGCTGGACGCTGTCTCGCAGAGTACCGCGAGTTGCGCAAACGTTACGACATTCTCACAATGGCAAAGACACCCGAATTGTGTACGCAGATCACGTTGATGCCAGTCAAAGAGCTTGGTGTCGATGCAGCGGTGTTGTATGCCGACATTATGTTGCCTCTGGAAGGTATGGGCGTCTCACTAGAGATACAGCCAGATATCGGCCCAATTATCCATAACCCTATCCGCACTATGCAAGATGTTCATGCATTACACATCATTGATGCTGAAGAATCTACGCCCTTTGTTATGCAAGCTATTCGACTCGTCCGTCGCGAGTTAGAGGGTAAGCAGGCGGTCATCGGCTTCTCAGGCGCACCTTTCACACTGGCCTGTTATTTGATTGAAGGTCGCCCTTCGCGCGATTACGCTCTAGCCAAATCATTGATGTATGGACAGCCTGAGATCTGGCACGCATTGATGAACAAGCTGACCGAGGTCGTATCGCGCTACATGCTTGCACAGATCTCGGCGGGTGTTGATGTTGTACAGCTATTTGATAGTTGGGTTGGTTCGCTAGGTCCCAGTGTATATATGCAATACGTACAGCCTTATTCTCAACGCATCTTTGAAGCCATCAAACAAACCGGCACACCTTCCATCCATTTTGGTACAGGTACAGCCGGTTTGCTGGAGTTAATGACCGAGGCGGGAGGCGATATCATCAGCAT
>WNFD01005331.1_pt1 | contig 15466 bp, 8 predicted proteins | sample 5400491 | NCBI WGS metagenome assembly WNFD01 (sample SAMN13153343, study PRJNA577476) | soil metagenome | isolation source: 120 cm saprolite under Douglas fir tree site 2 hole 2 replicate 2 | place: USA:California | collected 2015-04-18 | reverse complement strand
GCCGGATTGGGAAGCGCATGGGCGATCCGGACATCCGCCGCCGCGCTTTGCACCGCGGCGTCGGCGATCAAGAGATCAAGTCCGCGCTCGCGGAATATCTGCAGCGCCTCCCCGAGGTGTAGGACGCGCGGCAATGACACCGGCTCGGGGACGATCGGAGGGGCGGTTTCCGCCGGAGCTTGAGGACTCCAGACCAGAAGGGTGGCGACCGCGGCAAGAGCGACATGGAGAAACCGGCAGGGTGGTGATGACATTGGAGGGACGGCTCTTAGCAAGAGCCGATCCATCCCCAAGCGGACGGATTCACTGGCCACCGACATTGCTCTCATTGCGTGATGCAAAAAGACTTGAACTGCTGGCTTCAAAAATCTTGAAGTAGGTTTCACTCCAGCTGCGCAGGCGACCTGCGTTATTCAGGTTCTGTTCAGGGTCAAAGACGAAATTGTCACACACGCCTAAACGTTGATCGGAAATTCATGCTTACCTCCAGGGGCCGTCAAGCGACCTCGTTTCTCGTCGGTGCAAGCGCGCTGGCGCTGGCTTCCTGCCATTCGAACGACCAGAAACCTTCGAGCACTGCATTTCCGCGCGTCCGCGTCGAGCGCGCCCAGCGAGGCGGAGTCGACGAAGTGGTGAGCCTCACCGGCCTGTTGGCCGCTCCACCGGGTCGAGACGTGAAGCTGGGAGCGCTGGTGCCCGGTCGGCTCGCCAAGGTGAACGTGACCGAGGGAGATGCGATCCAGGCGGGAGAGGTTCTGGCGGAAATCGAAGCGGGTCCGACCAGCGATGAGCTGGTGCAGGCGGAGGCGACCGCCCTGGAAGCGGAGGCGGCGGAGCAGGCCGCGGGGGCGAAGTGGAAGCGGACCGAAGAATTGCTTCATCAAGGGGCGGCTTCGGCCCAGGATGCCGAACAGTCGCGGTCCGCGGCGGTGTCCGCGAAAAGCACCAGCGCGCGAGCGAAGGCGGCGGTGGGTCTGGCCCGGCGCAGGCTGACCCGCGCGACGATCAAGGCGCCATTCGACGGGATCGTCGTCGCCGTCCTGGTTCGCGGCGGCGAGAGCGTGGATGGCAACGGTCAGCCGGTGCTGGAAGTAGCCGCCACCGATCCGGTTGAGCTCAGGGCAGCGGCCACGCCGAAAGACGTGATCAAATTCCGGACCGGAATGCCGGCGAGGATCAAGCTCGAAGGGCTGCCGGTGGAAAAAGAGGGAGCCGTCTTCGCCATCGCCCCCGCCGCCGACGTCGCCACCGGCAACGTCCTCGTCCGGGTGCGCGCCGCCAATCCGGACCACGCCTTGAAGCTGGGGGCGCTGGCGAGGGCGACGATCGTGGTCGCGCACCACGATGATGCGGTGTCCGTTCCAACCTCGGCGCTCGTTCCCGGTCCAGACGGCGGCCTGGCGGTCACGCTGTTGAAGGACGGCGCGGCTGTTTCCGAGCCGGTCTCGGTTTCGTTCACCATTGACGGACGGGCGGTGGTCTCCGGCCTCGATGGCGGCGAAGAGGTGATCGCCGAAGGGGGTTATTCGCTTCCCGACGGAGCCAAGGTCGAGGTCGTGAAGTGAACGCGTTGGCGTGGCTTCGCAAGTACGAAGCCGGCATCGCGGTTCTGGTCGGCGTGACCTGCGCGCTGGGCGCCTTCTGGCTTCCCTCCCTTCCCAGCGCGCTGTATCCGGAAGTCGTCTTCCCACGCGTGGTCATCGCCGCAACGCTTCCCGGATCGAACGCGCGAACGATGCAGTTGTCGGTGACCCGGCCGGTCGAAGAAGCGATCTCCACCGTGCTCGGGGTCCGCCGGGTGCGGTCGCGAACCATTCGCGCCGCCTCTGAAATCTCGGTCTGGTTCGATCCCGATTTGGACATGGACCGGGGCCTCCAGCTGATCAACGCCAAGCTCGCCGAGGTGCGGTCCGATCTGCCGCGCAACGCCGCTCTGGTCGCCGAACGGGTCAGCCCTGCGTCTTTTCCGGTGCTCACGGTCGCGGTGACCGGCAACGCGCCTCCGACCACCCTTCGTGACATCGCCCTCTACACCCTGCGGCCGCGGCTGGCGGGGTTGCCGGGAATGGGTCTGATCAAGGTGATCGGCGGCGATGTTCGCGAGATCGAGGTGATCATCGATCCCGGCAGGCTCGAGGCGGCAAAGCTCGACCTGCCTCGCCTGGCGACTTCGATCTCCGAGGCTCTTCCGGTGGAAGCGGTGGGCCGAGTGGACATCCACTACCAGCAGCACCTCGTCGTGGTGCGGGGGCCGATCGACAACCCGCTCCTGTTGGCGAACACGGTGGTGGGCGGCACGCCCGAGCTGCCGGTACGACTCAAAGACGTGGCGCGGGTCGAGGAGTCCCACGCGGATCGACTCCTGTTGACCTCGGCGAACGGGCGGCTCGCCACGCTGGTCAACGTGGGGCGAAGGCCGGGGACGGACGCGGTGCGCCTCGCCGCCGACGTGCATCAGGAGATCGAGCACCTGCGCCCGACCCTCCCGCCGGGCGTCGAAATCCTCACCACCTATGACCAGGCGGGCCTGATCGGCAAGGCGGTGATCAATGTCCGCGACGCGGTGTTCATCGGCGGGGTGCTGACGCTGATCGTGATCAATCTGATGTCGCTCGGCGGCCTGGCGGTGGCGATCGGCCTCGTGGTCGATGACGCGGTGGTGGTGGTCGAGGCGGTACACCGGCGCGTCACTGCGGGGGAGGAACGCTGGGCGGCAACCGCGGATGCGCTTCGCGAAATTGCCTGGCCGGTGGTCAATTCGACGCTCACCACCGTCGTCGTCTTTGCGCCCCTTTCCCTTCTCTCTGGCGTGGCCGGCCAGTTCTTCGCGGCGCTCGCCTTCACCCTTTGCACGGCGGTCCTGCTTTCGCTGGCGGTGGCTCTGGGGATCACCCCGCTACTCTGCGGACGGTTTCTCAAGGCCCATCGGGCGAAGCCGATGTTCCTGCAGGGTCCCTACCTCAAGCTGATGGAGCGCACGCTGAAGCGACCGAAGACGGCGCTCGCGATCAGCGGAGTGGTCCTGATTGTCCTTGGGCTCATCGCCCGTGGCGTGGGCACCGGTTTTTTACCGGAGCTGGACGAGGGCGCTTTCGTCGTCGACTACTTCACCGCCACCGGAACTTCGCTGGCAGAAGCGGATCGTCTGTCGAGGCGGGTCGAAGAAACGGTGGCGAAGGAGAAGGAAGTTTGGGTCGTCAGCCGGCGCCTCGGCGCCGAGCTCGGGCCGCCCGCGGCGACCGAAGCGTCCCGGGGCGACATCACCGTGACGCTGCACGAGGATCGCCAGCGATCGAGCCAGGAGGTGATCGCTTCCGCGCGCGAGGCGATGGCGACCGCCGCTCCGGGAGTTCGGGTCGAATTCGTCGAGCTTTTGCAGGACATGCTTTCGGATCTCGAAGGAGCATCCAATCCGGTGGAGGTGAAGCTGCTCGGCGCCGACACCGTGGTCCTGCGCGCCTTTGCCCCCAAGGTCGCCGAACGCCTCAAAGACCTTCACGGCCTGGTGGATCTCTACGACGGCGTCAGCGGATGCGCGCCGGAACAGGAGCTGATCGTCAATCCGGACGCCGCCGGCCGGCTCGGGTTGAGCGCCGCCCAGGTCGCCGAGCAGGTTCGAGACGCGCTGCTCGGGCAAGTGGTGACGTACGTTCCGCGAAATGAACGACTGATCGGCGTCCGCCTCCGCTTCGAGGATTCGGTTCGCTTCAACCCCGACGTCGTCGGGCAACTTCGAATCCGGCCGGCGAATGGACCTCCGGTGCCACTGACCTCGCTCGCCGCGGTGAAGCAGGTATGCCTGCCCTCCGAATTGCTACAGGAGAACTTGCGCCCGATGGTGGCGATCACCGGAAGGCTCGAGCAACGAGATCTAGGGTCCGTGATGGGCGAGGTTTCCCAGCGCCTCCGCGGTCTTCAGCTTCCGGCGGGCGTGCAGATGGTTCTAGGGGGTCAGTACGCCAGCCAGCAAGAATCGTTTCGGTCCCTGGCGCTGGTACTGGCGCTCGCGGTGCTGGGGGTGTTCACCGTCCTCGCCTTCCACTTCCGCGACTTCACCTTGCCCTTGCTGATTCTCGCCGCGGGCCCGGTGGCGCTGGTCGCGGGAGCGGCGGCGCTGCGCATCACCAGCGTTCCCTTGAACGTCTCTTCCTTCATGGGCTGCATTCTGCTCATTGGCCTCGTCGTCAAAAACGGGATCCTCCTCTTGGATCACGCGGAGGCGGACCGGGAGAAGGGTTTGAGCCTTAAAGATTCGGCGCTGTCGGGGGCCACGGTTCGGCTGCGTCCGATCTTGATGACCACCTTTGCCACGCTTCTTGGGCTGGCGCCGCTGGCGCTCGGCCTTGGAACCGGCTCGGAAATCCAGCGGCCCCTGGCGATCGCGGTGATTGGCGGCCTGACGATCTCCACGCTCTCGGTGCTGATCGTCCTCCCGGTCTTGTACGTTCTGGTGCAGCAGCGTCGCCACCGGCGCGCGAGCGGTGGCGAGCCGGCGATCCATCCTTGATCCGCCTCAACCGGCGCTCGAAGCGGCGATCTCCACCGGCTCGCCGATGAACACTTCCAGATCTGAAGGAAAAGGCGACCGAAAGCAGACCATCGCTCCGGTGGACGGGTGGGCGAAGCGAATCGAAGCGGCGTGCAGGGCTTGCCTGGGCAGGCGAAGCTGCCGCCATGCTTCTGGCTCGAGGAGGCGCCGTGAGAAACGGTCGAAGTACGCTTCGTCCGGTCCGTAGATCTTGTCTCCGACGATTGGAAACCCCGCCTCGCGCAGGTGGACCCGGATCTGGTGCTGGCGCCCGGTCTTCGGAGAGGCGCGGACCAGGGCGAAGGATTCGCCGCCGCGCTGAAACCGCCGAAGCACCGCAAATCGCGTCACCGCATGCTTGCCGACCCGGGGATCGATTCGCACCGCGATCCGCACCTGAGCGCCGCCTTCCGCGATCGGCGCATCCACGACGAATGAGTCCGGAGGAATGCCCTCGCAGATGGCGAGGTATTCCTTCTCCACCCTCCCCGCGCTGAACTGCTCCATCAGCTCGCGCGCCACCTCGCGGGTCCGGCCGCAGACGATCACTCCCGACGTCTCGCGATCCAGCCGGTGCGCGGGCCAGGCTCTGAGGCCATCGCCATACAACCGGCGCAGCAGCATCACCAGCGTCCCGTGGTGGTAGCGGGCGCTGGGATGCACCGGCAAGCCCGCCGGCTTGTCGATCACTAGAAGCGAATCGTCGCGATGGATCTCCTGCAACGTGGAGGGAGTCTCGGGCTCTTCCAGCATCCGCCGGCGCAGGCGGAACACCAGTCCCGGACGAACAAGGCTGGAGCTCTTCAGCCTCTTCTCGCTGAGCAGATTTGCCTCGATGATCCGCTGGATGCGGGAACGGGAGAGGCGGGGGATCTTCGCACGGAGGTACTTGTCCAGGCGCCATCCGGCGTAGTTCGGCTCCACGCGGAACTCGACCTCGACGAAGCTCTCCTCTGCCTTCCGCGAATTCATCGCCGACATCCTGATCGGATCCGCGGCGGACTTTCAAGCGCGGCCTTCAGGCGCCGTTCAATCGCGCCCGGTCAGGCTTGGAAATGGAAGCAGAGCCGAGCAACGAACGCTCGAAGATTTCAGCGATCCGCACCGCGGCGCGACCATCCCAGCGCTCGGGCAGCCGGCCTTTCTTGCCGTTTCCGCCGAGGGCCTTGGTCGCCTCGGCGACGATGCGCTCCGGATCGGTGCCGACGATGATGTTGGTGCCCACGGTGACGGTGATCGGCCGTTCGGTGTTCTTGCGGAGCGTGAGGCAGGGCACCTCGAGAGCGGTAGCTTCCTCCTGAAGGCCGCCGGAATCGGTGAGGATCAGCGCCGCTTGCGAAGTGAGCGAGAGGAACTCGAGGTAGCCCATCGGATCGATCAAGCGCAGCTGCGGACAGTCCGACAGCGGCCGCGGCGCTTCGGCAGTGGAGAGGATCTTTCGCGTCCTCGGATGCACCGGGAAGATGACCGGCACCGTCCGGGAAATCTCTCCCAGGGCTCCGAGCAAATCGTACAGCGTGTCCGGATCGTCGACATTGGAGGGCCGGTGCATCGTGCACACCGCGTACTTGCGCGGTGCCAGACCCATCTGTCCAAGCGTCGGCAGTTTTTGCGCGCGCTCCCGGAAGGTGAACAGTGAATCGATCATCACGTTGCCGACGAAGAATATCCGCCCTTCGTCGACGCCTTCCCGGCGCAGGTTCTCATCGGCATCGGTCGACGGGGTGAGTAGAAAATCCGCCAGTCGATCGGTGACGATGCGGTTGACCTCCTCCGGCATCGTCCGGTCGTAGCTTCGAAGACCTGCTTCGACATGCGCGAGGGGAATCAGCGCCTTGGCGGCGACCAGGGATGCCGCCAGCGTGCTGTTGACGTCCCCCACGACGGAGATCAGGTCCGGTCTTTTGCCGGCGCAGACCTTCTCCAACTCGACCATCACCTTCGCCGTCTGCTCCGCGTGCGAGCCGGATCCCGCTCCGAGGTGGATGTCCGGCGGCGGCAGCTTGAGATCGGTGAAGAAGACATCGCTCATCTTCACGTCGTAGTGCTGGCCGGTGTGGACCAGGATCTGATGGAGGGCCCCCCTCTCGGCGATCGCCCGGTGGATCGGTGCGACCTTCATGAAATTAGGTCGCGCGCCCACCACGTGGAGAACCGTCTTCATCGATGAAACCTAGGCATGGGTGAATCGTAATTCCACCTTCGCTCGCCGGTAAGTTCTGCAGCGGGCATACAGACCACCACGGTGTGAGAATCGCGCATCTGATCGCCTGGTTTTCCCTTCTGGTCTGACATCTCAAACGAAGCTAGAATGTGACACCGCGTGCTCGAGTGAGCTGCGCCTTCTCTCGTCTCCATGCCCAACCGAATTCTCAACGGCACGGCTTCCAGGCCGGGGGTGCCTCGATGATCGCGGTCGAAAACCTGACCAAATACTACGGCTCGAAACTGGCGCTGGATCAGGTCACCTTTGAAATCGGCCGGGGAGAAGCGATCGGCTTGCTCGGGCTCAACGGCGCGGGCAAGAGCACCATGCTTCGCATCCTCACCAGTCTGATGTTGCCTTCGGCCGGACGGGCGACGATCGATGGCCTGGACGTGGTTCAAAATGCCCGCGCGGTCCGCTCGAAGCTCGGCTACCTGCCGGACGTTCCGCCTCTTTACGGGGAGATGACCGTTCACCGGTATCTGATGTTCGCGGCGCAGGTGCGGGGCCTGGGAAACAAGGAAGCCGAGCGCCGGGTGGCCGAGGTCGAGGAGATGACCGCGGTCAAGGAGGTTGCCGAGGAGCGCGCCTCCCATCTATCCCACGGCTACCGTCAACGGGTGGGGATCGCGCAAGCGATCGTCCACCGCCCCTCGGTGGTGATCCTCGACGAACCGACGAGCGGTCTGGATCCGGCTCAAACCGTGGAGATGCGGACGCTGATCCGCTCCTTGCGCAGCGAGCACACGGTGCTCTTTTCCAGCCACCTGTTGCCCGAGGTGGCGCATGTCTGCGACCGGGTGTTGATCCTCCATCACGGCGCGCTGCTCGGCCAGCCCAAAATGTCGGAGCTGGCGGCGGTGCTGGGGATGCACACCGTTCTGGTGCGGGTTCGCGCCGAGCCCCCTGGGCCTTTGGAGCTTCTCTCCAAGCTCGAAGGCGTGCATGGGGTGGATGTCGAGCAATTCGGCGGCGGGCAGATTGAATACCGGCTCCTCTTGAATCCGGACGTCCGCCCTCAGCTGGCGCGCACCCTGATCGAGCACGGCTTCGATCTGCTTCGATTGGATCGCCCGGAATTGGACCTGGAAACCGTTTTTCTTCGCCTCACCGGCCACAAGGCCCCTGCCCTGGGAACGAAACATGCGAATGGTCGCACTGATCGTCCGGCGTGAGCTGGGGGCGTACTTCCGCTCTCCTCTTGGATTCATCATCCTCTCCACCGTCCTGCTCCTGGATGGCCTTCTCTTCAACGCCTACGCTCTCGGCGCCGAAGAGCGCCGCTCCTCCGCGGTGCTGATGCTCTTTTTCTTCTACTCCAGCGGCACCACGATGGTGGCGAGCGTGGTGATCTCGATGAGGTTGCTCGCCGAGGAGCGGCAAACCGGCAGCGCGGCGCTGATCCTCTCCGCGCCGGTGAGAGAGTGGGAGATCGTGGTGGGCAAGTTCCTCTCCGCCTGGATCTTCCTCGCGATCGTCACCTTGGCAACGATCTACATGCCGATGCTGATCTTCGTGAATGGCTCGGTCACTCTGGGGCAGATCATCGCCGGATACCTCGGGCTGCTCTTGCTGGGGGCGGCCGGAATCGCCATTGGTACCCTGGGATCGACGCTCGCGCCGAATCAGATCGTCGCCACGCTGCTCTCGGCCGGAATGCTTGTCTTATTGCTGGTCCTCTGGTGGGTCGGAAACGTCACTTCGCCTCCGCTCTCCACCCTCTCGGCCTACGCGGCGTTCTACCCCAAGCACTTTCCGCCCTTCATGAATGGCGTGATCAGCACTGCCAACGTCCTCTATTACGCGTCGGCCACCTATCTGTTTCTCCAGCTCGCGGTCCGGGCACTGGAGGCGCGCCGGTGGCATTGAGCAGGTTGAGCGCCGCGCGATGGCCTTTCTGGCCGACGGTTTCCTACTTCGCGGGAATGGTGCTGTTTTTGGTGGCGGACCGGATTGTCGCCACCCCCGGGATCGCGCGGACCAGCTTGCGCGCGGCGGCGGCAGTCGCCCTGGCGCTGGCGCTGGCGGCGAGAGCTCGGCAAGGCATGTCTCGAGGTGGCGACGCCCGTCGATTCGAGCTGGTGGTCACTTTTGGATACGCGATCGGCTGCGCGGCGATCGGCCTTTCCCTGGTGAGCCGGAGCGCGCTGGCGGCAAGTCTATGGCCCATTCTCTGGCTGGGGAGCGCTTTGCCGATCGTCCTGATGGAGATCAGCCTCGCCTCCACCGTGGCGGGGATACCGGCGAGAGATGGGCGAATCGGAGCCGCCGCTCAGAGCGGCGTGGAGATGGTGCTGATCCTGACCACCGTGGTCGCCTTGAACTTCTTTGCCGCCAACACGGAGAAGCAGGTGGACTTAAGCTACCTTCAGGAAACCCGGCCGACCGTGACGATGACTCAGATCGCGGCGCGCTTGAAGGAGACGGTCGAGGTCCGGGTGTTCTACCCGGAGCTTCACGAGGTGCGCGATCGGCTGGCCGGCTACTTCGAAGAGCTGCGGCGTTCGGGGTCCAAGCTCGATGTCGCGTTCCTCGACGAGGCGATCGATCACGCCGCCGCGCTCAGGTACCGCGTGCAGGGCAACGGGGTGGTGGTGATCGCCAAAGACAATCGGACGGTGCCGATCGCCCTGGGCCTGGAATGGAGCGTGGCCAAGCGGCAGCTCGAGGACTTCGACACCCAGCTCCAGTGGGCGATCAACAAGGTCTCCCGCAGCAGGAAGGTGTACTTCGTCACCGGCCACGGCGAGGCGGACGACGGCCTGGATCCGACCAATGCCTCCGGGCCGCGGATCGAAAACCCGCTCAAGGGCATCAACCTCAACACTCCGGACGAGGCGCAGGGTTCGATCCACAAGTTCACCGAGTTGCACCGGCTCCTTCGCAGTCAGGGGTATGAGGTCGGTCAGCTCGGAACGGGCGGGGTCGTCTCGCAGGTGCCCAAGGACGCGGCGGCCGTTTTCCTGATCGCCCCTTCGTCAGCGCTCTTCCCGGAGGAAATCAGCGAGCTTCGACGGTATGTCGATCAGGGCGGACGGCTCCTCGTCTTTCTCGATCCGGATCGCCCGACTCGCCTCGAAGAGCTGCTCTCCCCCTACCGCCTCCGTTTCGTTCCGCACGTGCTGGCGAACGAATACGTGCACATGCGCCGGAACAGCCAGCCGTCCGACAACCTGAACCTGGTCACCAACTCGTACAGCACCCACCCGGCGGTGATTACGGTGAGCCGCAACGCGAACAATTTCCGGATGCTCTTCGTTCGATCCGGGTTTCTCGAGGAGATTCCCGCCGCAGCCGGCGGAAGCAGGGCGGTGGTCTACTTCATCGTCCACGCCGAAGGACAAACGTTCGCCGACCTGAACGGCAACTATCAATTCGATTCCCCCGCGGAGCTTCGCCGGCCCTACGAGCTGGCCGCGGTGGTGGCGGGAAACAGCAAGACCAATTCCGGGCGGGAGTTTCGGATGGTCGTCTACGCGGATCTCGACGTGGTCTCCGACGCGCTGTTGACCAACCCCGGCAATAGACAGGCGATGCTGGACGCGATGTCCTACGCCACGATGGATGAGGTCATCCCCTTCACCACGTCGATGAGCGACCCGATGATTCGGCATACCCAGCAGCAGGACAAGGTCTGGTTCTATTCCGTCAGTTTTGGAATTCCGGTCCTCGTCCTCGCCGGTGGGCTGGCGAGCGTTCGCCGTCCGAGAAGGCGGAGCTCGCGATGAATCCACGACGCCTGACCTTTCACACCGCCGCGGCGCTGGTGGCGGTGGCCTGCGCCTATTCGGTGGCCAACCGCTCCACTTCCGAGCGCGCGGAGGTGGATCCGCCGCCGGTGTTCGAAGTCAAAGACAGCGAGCTGCTCGAGCTTCGCTTCGCCCGCGGCTTGACCACCTTGACGCTCGAGCCCCGTTTGGATGATCAGAAAGAACGGTATGCCTGGGTAACGGTGGCGCCCGAGGGCAAACGCCCCGTGTCGTTCCGCGGTGGCCGCTACGCCTCCCACGTTCTGGACGGGTATCTTCCCCTGCGGGCGATCCGGTCGCTCGGAAAGCTTTCCCCGGCTCAGCTCGAGGAAGGCGGGCTCAAGAGCGCGAATGAAACGGTGACGCTGAGGACGGCCTCCGGAGAGCGCAAGCTCGTGCTCGGAAGCGCGACCGTGGCGGGCGAAGGCCGGCGGGCGCTCGCCCCGGACAGCGGGCGCAGCTTCATTCTGGCGAACGACCTGCTCCCCGCGCCCGAGCGAGCGGCCCAGGAGATGTTCGACCCGGCCCTGCACGCGTTCTCCAACGACGAGATCACCCAGGTGGCGATCGAATCGCTTGGGAGCCGGCGCGAAGCGGTAAGCCAGGGCAAGCTGGACCCGCCCAGGTTCTGGAGCTGGCGGGAAGATCTGGAGCATCCGAGCCAGGAGCTGACCAGCTGGGCCGACCACCTGGAGCGAATGGCCGGCCGGGCGCCGATCGTGGTGGATAACCCAGGTGAACCGGTGCTTACCCTGACCTACTTCCACGCCGAACGGCAGCTCGGATACTTGAAGCTGTGGCCCTGCCTGCACGAAGAGCGGTGGATCCGCTGTGTGGGAGTGACGGAGCAAACCGTGGGCTTTGTCGAGATGGGGCCGGTTGCCGAGCAGATTGTGAACGATGCCCAGCGCATGCTGGGTGTCGCCGCCCGCGGCGAGCAGGCCACTCGCACGATGAAGTGACAGCGCCCACCTACGAGCGTTTCCACTGTGGGTCAAGTCTCGTAAGCTAGCGTTGGTTTGCGTTGCCTCAACTGCGGGCGGCGGCTGAGAAAGCCACCCGCCTGCCCCATCCATGGAGCAAACTCAGGCGTGCCTCCGCCTGTGGAGGAGGCATGCGCCCCGACCCGACCGCCCACGCTCATCGGGTACCGGATCACCGCCCCGTTGGGTCGCGGCGGGCAGGGGATGCTCTACCACGCCGTGCGCGAGCGCGACGATCTTCGCGTGGCGATCAAGGTCGCCCGCGGCGATCAACCGGGCGCCAGCGCGCGGCTCGCCCGGGAGATCGCTTTTCTCAAGACGGTCGGCCCGCCCGATGTCCTCCGGATTTACGAGTCCGGGGAGCTGTCCGACGGATCGGCCTACGGAGTGCTCGAGCTGGTCGAGGCACCCACCCTCGCCGCCGAGCTGACCGGGAACGAGGTCCCTTTTCCACTGCATGTCTTCCAGGCGCGGGCGGACGCGATCCTGGGCGCCCTCGCCGCCGTCCATTCGCACGGCGTCGTCCACTGCGACCTCAAGCCTGAAAACGTCTTCATCGAATCAGGCGGGCGGGCCAGGTTGTTCGACTTCGGGCTGGCCCGATCGACTTCGAGTCTGGAAGAAGGCGAAGGAAGAGAGATCGAGGGAACGGCGGAGTACATGTCTCCCGAGCAGTGCCGGCAAGGTGCGCCGCTGGATGCTCGCGCCGACCTCTATGCCCTCGGCGTGATCTTCTACGAGATGCTCACCGGCGCGGTGCCCTTCTTCGGGACCGCGGTGGACGTCCAGGAGGGACACCGGAGCAACCGTCCCCCCCGCCCGTCCATTCTCGCCCCGGTGCCGCGATCCATCGAAGAGATGATCCTGCGCTGTCTGGCCAAGGAACGGGACGAGCGATTCCAGACGGTCAGCGATCTTCGCGCCGCGCTGGAGGAGGCGATGGCGCGGGCCAAGGAAGTGCCGGCGGCAGCGACGGGCAAGGCCAAGGCGGAGAGCGCGTCTCGCGAGAAGCGCACGATGGGGATGGTCTTCTTCGCCAGCTCGGACGATGCCGCCACCATCCAATCCGTGCTCGTTTCTTGTGGAGGTCAGCTGGGTCATGCCGCGGGGGGCCTTTTCGTGGGCGTGTTCAGCGACAGCACCGGCGACAATCCGGCGCGACGGGCGCTGCTCGCCGGCAAAGCGCTCACCGCCCGAAACGTGACCGAACGCGCCTTGGTGGACCTCGGGCTGGTCGCGATCCAGCCCCGCCCGGGCGGCGGCCAGCGTTACTTGAGCGCGCTGTTCACCCGTCCCGACAAGTTCCCCCGAGCATCCGATCCCGCCGGGATACTGGTGAGCGAGGCGGTGTCCAAGTTGATCGACGGCCACTCGGTCGTTCCGGTCGCCGGTCGCGCGGGCATCTTCCACGCCAGTGCGACCAATGAGGATCAGCTCACCGTCGTGACCCAGGGCGCGGGGCTTCTCGTCGGCCGCGATGAGATCCTCGATTCACTGGTGGCAAGCGCGCGTGCAGCGGTCCAACGGAAGGTGCCGACGATCGCCACGGTGATCGCCGAGCCGGGCCACGGCAAGAGCGCCTTGTGCGTCGCGCTGATCGAACGCCTCGAAGAACTTTCGCCGGGCGTCCAGCTGATTCAGCTGCGGTCGCGAGAATCGGTGGGAGGAGAAGCAGACCGGACGCTGCGCGAGCTTTTGACCAAAGTCCTCCGGATTCCCGCCGAGCCCCCAAGCGACAGCGGGCGCGCGCTCCTTGCCGACAGATTGGGTCCGGAGCTGGGCAGAGAGGTCTGGCCTGGTGTGGCCCTGGTGTTTGGTTGGGCGGCCTCCGATGACACCGAAGTGCGCGGACTCGCCGCAGCGCCGGGCGTCTTGCGGGCGGCGGCCGCGCGCGCGGTGGCCGCGGGGTTGAGGCGGCGGGCGAGCGAAAAACCGGTGCTCTTCATCCTCGACGATGCGCAGTTCGCCGACGAAGCCAGCCTCGACGCTATCGAGCTGGCCACCCTGGCAGAGGCAAAGGCGCCGATCTGGGCCTGTATCCTTGCCCGGCCCTCCTTCCAGAGCGGTCGGCCGAACTGGGCGGAACGGTGCGCCGAGCGACAGCCGATTCGACTCGGACCGCTGAGCGACGAAGCGGCCTCCGCCCTCTGCCGCACGCTGCTCTTGCCGGCGGAGAACGTGCCCGCGGACGCGATCCAGGCGCTCACCGCGCGCACCCACGGAATTCCGCTCCTCCTCGTCGAGCTGGTGCGCGCTCTTCGGGGCGCGGGCCTGATCCGCCAGAACAACCGCACCCAGGCGTGGTACCTGGCGACCGACGAGCTGAACCGACTTCCCGATCTTCCGTTGGTCGAGTGGTTGGCCACCCGCGAGCTGGAATCGCTTCCGCCGGATCTGGCGGCGCACGCTCGACTCGCCGCCGCGCTCGGCCCCGAGTTCAAGACCAGCGAGATCATCGGGGTGGTGCGGGAGCTCGAGCAGGGGGGAAGCGCGCAGGCCTTCCCGCTCGATCCAGCCGTCGCCACGCAGCGCCTTTTGGCCAACGGCATCCTGATCGTCCATCGACACGGCCAGCTCACCTTCCGGCACGCGCTGGTGCGCGAGGCTGTCTACAAGTGGATTCCGGAGGCAATGCGCCTCCCGATTCACGAAGCGGCGCTTCGCTTCTACCGCGCCGAGGGGTGCGACCTTCCCGAAAGCGAACGGCTGCCGCGCTTTGCCTTCCACGCGGCGAGAAGCGGGCACCGGGACGAAGCCCTGGGCGCATTCTTGAAGCTCGCCGAGCGCGCGCGGGCGCGCCACGCCTACCTCGATGCCGAGCTGATGTACACCCAGGCGCTCGAGCAGGTAGTCGGGGAAAATCAAGCGGTGCGGATGTCCGCCCACCGGGGCCGCGGTCTGATGCGCTACCGGCTTGGCCGCTACGAGGACGCTTGCCATGACTTCGGAACCGCCCGCGAGAACGCCCGAGCGCTCAAGGACTCAAGCACGGAAATCGAAGTGCTGCTCGACGAAGCCACCGCTCTGGACTGGGCCGACGAGTACCGGCGTTCGGACGAGCTGGTGGAGAAGGCGAAGGAACTGGCGGAAAACGCAACCACGCCTCTCATCGAGGCGAGGCTGCTCATGGGGCTTGGTCGGTCGTCCTTCCGGTTCAGCCGCGATGCGCAAGCGGCGCAGCTGCTCGATCGGGCGGCAGAACGGGCCGAGACGCTCGGGGACGCCGGTTATGAGACATTGGTTATCTCGCTTCTGCTCAACGGCTACGTCCTGGCGACGCTCGGACGGCTGGACGAATCGGAGCGCGCCTTCGACCGGGTAATTCCGCTTTGCGCGGAGCGCGGGGACAAGCTTCATCTGGGCGCGGCGGTGGGAAACCGATTCATGCTCTGGACCTGCCGCAACGACAAAGCCCGACTGATCGCCGACCTCGAGCACCTGCTCGGGATTTCGCGCGAAATGGGCAATGGAAGAATGGAGCAGCAGGCCCACTTCTACCTCGGAGTGTTCCAGCGATGGCTGCACAACTTCGAAGAGGCGGAAAAACACGCGCGCCGGGCGGTGGAGATCGACGAGCGCCGCTTCGGGGAAGCGGCCCGCCCGGAATCCCGTCTGCTCCTGGCCAGGGTCCTTGCCGCCAGAGGGGACTCGGCGGCGGCGCGCGTGATTCTCAGCGAGATCCGGGCGCGCCAGCTCCGGGCGCGCGCGCGCAACGATCGGGAGATCGAGCTGCTCCCCGCCGAGGAGGCTTTCTTCACCATGGTCGATCTGGTGACGCGCGTCACCGAGGAATCTGAATGGGACGGCTTGCAGGCGCGCGCGCGGGTCTGCCTGACCGGGCAGGATCTGATCGAAGTCCTGGAGATGCGAGGTCGCGCCGCACAGCGCGACCGACGACAAGACCGGGCGCGGAAAGCCTTCCAGGAAGCGCTGGAAATTGCGAAAAGCGTTCCAAACGTGACGCGAGACCGCATCGAGCGCGAGCTCGCCGTCCTTGCCG
>WNFD01009343.1_pt1 | contig 15470 bp, 13 predicted proteins | sample 5400491 | NCBI WGS metagenome assembly WNFD01 (sample SAMN13153343, study PRJNA577476) | soil metagenome | isolation source: 120 cm saprolite under Douglas fir tree site 2 hole 2 replicate 2 | place: USA:California | collected 2015-04-18 | reverse complement strand
TATCTGATCGAGATGGTCGAGCAGGGCACCTGGATCGAGGGCATGAGATACATGCTGGCCGACTTCGACATGGAAGGCCGACCTTGGCCGACATACCGCGGCGAAGATCAGGTGTGGGTATGACCAGAACCAGGACGTTGATCCGGGCACATCTGTACCTCATCAGCATTGTCGCGTGGTTGCGCCGCCCGGTGATGATGGGATGCGGCCAGCTGCCCGGTGGTCAGGTCCGGGGTCGGCGATGGTGGCGGTCTGTTCGCTGAGTGCGGCGGCGATGCGGCCGAGGGTGTAGCCGCGGCAGGATGCGCGGGGCTGGCGTTCGAGCCTGGCCACGGTGGTGACGCTTATCCCGGCCTGGTGGGCGAGCTTTTCCTGGGACAGGCCGCGCTGGCGGCGCCACTGCCGCAGTTGTCGGCCGTCGATGACAATGGCGGAGGCCGTCGGCTCGCTCCCGCTGGTGTCCACGAGGATGCCGGGGGGTAGCCCGCGCGGCCCGGGCTGGCTGCTGGCGCGCCCGGAGGGAGGCCCCGGTGCGGCCATTTCCACGGGCGCTGCGAGGGGGAGCCCAGGCAGGGTGGGCGGCCTTTTGGTGTCGGGCATCACAATCCTTTCTATCGATGTGGTGCTCGTCTGGCAGGAGGCCGTCCCCGGAGTGCGTCAGCGCCTTACTGCCTGTCCTTTGTCCCTTGCGAGTGGTGGACGCCGGGGCTCGCTCACGATGGTGCTGGCTTGCACGTCTGCCTGGCGGCTAGCGTGGCCTGGATCGGTTCGCCGCAGGTCACGCGGATCTATGCAAGCTCGTTGGGTCCGGCGTCGGGCAGCATTAACCGGCTCCTCCGACAATGCGCTGACAGGTTGGGTTGCCCGCCGCCGCGCCGGGCACGTGGCCGGGGGGATGACCTGGCGGTACAGTGCCGCGGGCGGCGTCGCGTGAAACCGAGGAGGTGAAGAGGTGATAGGCGTGCCGGAGGGTGCGGTCGAACGGGTGCTGGTCGTAGTGGGACATCCGGATGATGCGGAGTTCTGGGCGGGCGGCACTATTGCCGCCTGGACTGATGCCGGCATTGAGGTGACGTATTGCGTTTTGACGGATGGTGATTCAGGAGGGTTTGACCCGGGTGTTCCGCGGGGTGAGATTCCGGGTATCCGCCGGGGCGAGCAACGGGAAGCGGCAGCGCTGCTGGGGGTGCATGAGGTCGGGTTCCTCGGCCTGACCGAGGGTGGGGTGCGGGAATGGGGCCGCGGGCTGCATGAGGATCTGGCGCGGGTTATCCGGCGGGTGCGCCCGCAACGAGTGCTGACGTGGAGCCCGGAGTGGAACTGGCAGCGTTTCCGCAGCAGTCACCCCGCTCACCTGGCTACCGGTGCCGCCGTCCTGGCCGCGATCTACCCGGATGCCAGTAACCCGTTCGCGCTGACCCACCTCAAGAATGAGGGCCTGGATGCGTGGACGGTACGGGAGGCGTGGCTGATCAACAGCCCGCAGCGGGAGATCAACCACTACGTGGACATCACCGAGACGTTCACCCGGAAGGTGACCGCGGTGCGGGCGCACGCGAGCCAGATCCAGGACCCAGTCACTCTTGCGGAACGGCTGCGTCAGCGCATCGCCCAGAACACGGCGGCCGCCGGGCTGCCCGATGGCAGGCTGGCTGAGGCGTTCCAGGTCGTCGTGACCGGCTAGCTCGTCGGCTTGGTGTCTGGCCGCGGGCCGCGCGCAGCGAGCAGTTCTCGGGCCTGTTCCAGAAAGTCCCTAGTTTCGGGTGTGTCGGACGCGGCTATCGCCGCGGTCAGCTGAGCGACTTCGTCGAACACGTGGCCGGAGTGCAGGTTCCATGCCTCGCGGACGACCTGCTCGGCGGCCGCGGCGGCGGCGTCGATTTCTCCCATCTGCAGGTGAGCGGTGGCCTGGATGGCGTTGCGCTGGGCGTGGGTGCGGCTGTGCCCGGGGAGGCAGAGCCCTACGGACCTTTGCGCGTACTCTTCGGCCTGGCGGGGCTGGCCGAGATCACGGTAGGCGCGGGCGGCGTGGCCCCAGTAGCCACCTTCATCGAAGTCGAGCCATTCGGGTTCAGGCTGGCCGGTGGTGATCAACGAGACGGCGTTCGCGGCCTCATCCAGGGCCTTATGACATTGCCTGGCGTCACCGGCGGCGGCGTGCGCACATGCTTCCATGGCGGCGAGCATGGCCACCGTGCGTGGCGTGGCCACCTGCCGTGTCGCGGCGCGTGCGGCCTGGGCGAAGTCGATGGCCTGTCGCAGGTGGCCCAGGTAGATCGCCTGGTGGCTCATGGCGGCCAGGACCCGGGCGCCAAGCAGGCGGTTGCCGGCTGCGTGGGCAGAGCGGAGCGCGCGGGTGAAGTATTCGGTGGCCAGGCGTTGCTGGCTGGCGTCGTAGGCCATCCACCCCACGTCGTGCTGGAATTCGGCGACCACCTCGATGAGGTTCCGGCTGCCCGGGTCACGGTGGTTCCCGTTGAGGAGCGGGGCTATCTCCCGTCGCAGGTACCCGTCGGCCATGGGCAGCGCGGCGCCGCCCCCGTGAGCGTTGTCGATGGCCTTCAAGTGCTGGCGCATGCTCTGCAGCCGGGCCACGTCACCGGGGCTGACCGGCCGAGAACCGTTCCGGTCGACGATGGAGGTGTCTTGCCCATGTAGCAGCCACTGCGCGTGCAGGGGAGTGTCCGGGTGATGCTGCCACGTGCGGGGGTGGCGGGCAGCGCTCATGTCCCGTGCCGCCGTCCGAAGGTCCCGGCTGGCTGCGGCTTCTATCTCGTCGTGGGCGTTTTGCGAGGACGCCGCCGGTCCGCAGTGCCTGATCGGCGCGTTCCCAGAACGTGCGCGGGACATGCTGGCGTCCGGTTTCCACGTTCGCCACGGTGCTGCGGCTGAACTCGGTGCGCTCGGCGAGCTGGGTCTGGCTCAGCCTGGCCGCCCGGCGATAGGCGGCAAGCTCCGCGCCTAATTCGCTGCGGGCCTGCCCGCTGGCGTCCGGCTCCCTCACCCGCGTCCCCTCCATATTCAGCAGCCATGGCTGTCAGCATATTGTCGCAAATCACGACCGCTGCCGTTCGGCCACTGTGACGGTCCGCTTGCATGGGTTCACGTCATGCTCCCGGGGCAACGAGATCGAGGCGGTTAGGTAATGGCGGCTGATGCCGAGGGATCCAGCGCAGTGCAAGCCCGGCCCAGCGCGGCGGACAGGACGCGCGGAGCAACGTCGGCGGCCAGCGCCGTATGGCGCGGACCTGGGTGGCGCGTGTTCGACGCCCATCCTGGCCATGGCAAGCATGTGCGCGACTGGGTCGTCGGCGTCGTCGCCGGGCATGGCTGCCCACTCGACCCGGCCGACGTCGCGCTCGTGGTGAGCGAGTTGTTCACCAACGCGCTGGTGCACGGCCCGGCGGGCGGCCAGGTACTGGTGGGTTACTGCCTGTGGCCCGGCGGCGCCCGGATCGTTGTCTGCGATGGTGGCGGAGCAACCGCCCCTCGGTTGCGCGAGCCTGACGAGATGGAGGAGGGTGGCCGGGGGCTCCAGGTGGTGGGACGTTGCCGCGGGCGACGCTCTTGCTTGGTTGCACGCAATACTCGCGGTCATCGACCTCGCTAGGGCTTCGCGAGAGTCACCAGTCATCGAGAACGGCGCAGACCCAGCCGCTGCCCGGCCTCACTGGCACCCGCACACAGCCGACCGGCATCTAGCTCAGCATGCTCACCGAACTCGCCGGTTCGCAGCCAGCAGAGGGGGTCGATGTACTCGAAGAGATCAAATCGGCGTGTTGATAGGTAGACGGGTTATAAGGGCGCGTTTCTGGCACACTGGCCCCTGTGCCGCGTCAGGGGCGGTTGCGGGCGCTTCCGTTGGCTGGCCTCGTAGTGGTCGGCGGTCTCACCGTGGCGGCGCTCGGTTTCCTGCTCTTTTCCCGCGACCAGAGCCGTGCGGTGCAGTCCATTGAGGCAGTGGTCGCCTTGACTGGTGCTGCATCCTCGCTTGCGGGTTTGCTGGTGCCGCGGCTGCGGCGGCAGGGCCGAGATTCGGCCGCAGGAACCATCACCGGCCTGTCGGTAGCTGTCCCGACCGGGCAGCTGCCGCAGGTTGTCCGAGGGCGGGACCAGTTGCTGGGGCAGCTGCACCGGTTGCGGCGCGCGTCTGCGCGTGGCCCGGCGGTACTGGCCGGTGTGGGCGGGGCGGGAAAGTCAACGATCGCAGCGGCATTCGCTGAAGGCTGTCAGCGGGCGCGCCTTGGCCAGCGGCGTCGTTACGTGTGGTGGGTGTCGGCTGCGGATCTGTCCAGCCTAACTGGCGGGCTGGTCAGCGTCGCTGGCCAGCTCGGCGCGTCCGAAGCTGACCTGGAGGTGATCCGGGCGGGCGGGCCCGATGGGCCGGACCGGCTGTGGGTGCTGCTGGGGGGCAGCGACCGCCGCTGGCTGCTTGTGCTTGACAATGCTGATGATCCGTCGGTGCTGGCCAATCCTGGGCCATTGGCATCCCGCAGTGACCCGCTGGCCGCCGGTCGCCGTGCCCTGCCCGCGGATGGGACGGGGTGGGCGGCGGCGGACGTCCTGCGGGGGATCGCGCAAACCCGCCGCACCCTGACCCCGGAGATGGTGGCCGAATTCGAGCAGGACATCCAGGACTACGCCCGGCTGTAGGCCGCAGTCGGCCAAGTGCGGGCTATTAGCCTCGATTCCCGGGGAGCTGGCTGAACCGGCGCCCTTGCATCGTCGGCGTCGCTGACCAGGACAGATGCCCTGACTTCAATGAGTCTGTCTGAATAGACGCCAACGAAGATCTTGAAGCGAATTTGGACAGTGCTGGCAGTGCGACAGTCATGACCTGCGGGTTCCTTGCGGTGCTTCTGCATTCAGCATGGCGAGCCGCTACGGTCGACTTGCGGCATTGACGGAGATCTGCTGACGTTCACCCAGGTCACGTCCCCGCCAACTCTGTCTGCCAGGCCCCAACCTCAAGTGGATTACCGCACCGGGAATCGAGGTTAGCGGGGTCGTACCTGGATTCGGACGTGGTGCTGCGGCGGTCATTCGGCGAGTACTCCCAAACGCTGGACGACCCTGACCGCAGGCCCGCCTGCTGACCACCAGGCCAGGGCTTGGCATGGTGGCAGACTCACGGTCTGTTGTCATGCAGACCTGGGAGATGTCCCTGGATGAGCTGGCCCGGCGGGGCGTTCCGCAGGCGCGACCGCTGCTGCGGCTCCTGTCATGCTTCGCCTCGGCCACGCCCATTCCCCGGGGATTGCTCACCTCGCCTCACCTTGACCAGCTGCTTAACGCAGGCGCACAGGCGCCGCCGTTGGCTGGGACGCAGCCAGAGCAGGGCCTCGAGGATGGCCTGCACGGACTCAAGGCGTTCGGCCTTATCGAGATCCGGCCATTCGGCGGAACGCGCGCCGATGAGCGCGCGGTTGTCATCCACCCAGTAGTCACCGACACAAACCGCGGTCATCTCACCGACGCGACCGATGGGGCGGGCAGCGCAGCGCTCATCCGGTGCGCGGCGATCGAGATCATGGTCGACGCCGTGGGTCGCCTTGATATCGACCGGAACGCCGACTGGCCCGATTACCTGGCGTTCGGGCCTCACCTGCACGCCCTGTTCGCGACGGCTGCCCGCCATGTGGACCGCCAGCACCTGGCCGCTCTGGTCGAGATCACTATGATGGCCGCCCGCGGGCATGAGGCTTACGGAGATGTCCCGGCAGGTGAGCGACTCTCCCGCGCTGGTTGCGGAGTAGCCGACCTGCTCGGCGACGATGAACCAGCCCGCCTGCGCGCGCGCCATCAGCTTGCCTGGTCCGTCGCGGAGCAGGGACGCTGGGCCGAAGCTGAGGTCCTCTTCCAGGACGTGCTCGCCGGCGCTGGGCCGAAGCCGAGGCGGCATACCGGGAAGTGCTCGGTGCGCGCAGCCGTGTCCTCGGTGCTGAGGATCCGGACACCCTCATCACCCGGCATGAGCTGGGCTGGGTGATCGCGAACCAGGGCCGCGAGCACGAAGCCGAGCCCATTCTCCGGGAAGTTCTGCTGACCAGGGAACGGGTGCTGGGTGAGCGCCATCGGCGTACGCTGACGGCCCGGCACGAGCTCGCCTGGGTCGCCGCGCGGCAGGGACGCCTGAGCGAAGCCGAGGCGGCGTACCGGGAGGTGATCGAGTCCCGGCGGGAGGTCCTCCGCGACGATCACCCCGACACCCTGACCGCCCGGCATGAACTGGCCTGGGTGATAGCACTGACCGGCAGGCGCCGCGCAGCCATCAAGGAGTACCGGGCCGTGCTCAGCGCGCGGATGCGGGTCCTCGGTGACGGGCACCCCGCAACCGCGGCCACCCGCGACGCGCTGGAGTCCCTGCGCAAAGGCACGATCGTCACGCCGCGCCACGGCGTTTGACGCTGGCCAGGGGGCGGCAGCGGGCCGCTTAGAAGGTTGCGTGAAGATACGGGATGCGCCGTGGGAACAGGGCGCGCAGCCGCGCTGCCGCGTCGCCTGGGACCTGCCCGAACCCGCGGATGCTCACCTCATCAGGGTCAAGGACCCCGTAAATGAGGCCGGACAGGCCTGCCGCCGTCAGCGTCGCCTCGGGCGCGGCTTCTGCAGCGTGCCGCACTTCCAGCGTGCCCGCCGAGCCATCCAGCGTGTACCGCCCGGCGATGAAAGGATCATTGACGATGTCCACGGTCACCCGACCGCTGCCCGTCGGCATGCCAGCCAGGCCTTCGATGGACAGAACGCGCGCCATCGGGGCCGGTGAGTCCGGGAACGACGTCGTCGCCTGGGTCACCGCGGCGAAGTCCGTCGCCCACAGTTCGGGCATCTCACCGGCCGGGATGGTCGCCGTGATCCTGGCCACCTGGTCGGTATGTGCGGCGAAGAACTGGAGCAGAAGGGCCCGGCCCAGCGGGCTGGCGATCAGCAAATCGTCGGCGACCAGGTCACCGGCGAAGCCGTCGATGTGGTAGGTGACCGCGCCCGCCACCACACCGCCCACCCAGGCGGTGGCGAGCCACCGGTCACCGGCCTCGCGTAGCTGGGCCATCCGCGATTCCGGCAGCAGGGCGAACCCGTGCCGTTCGCTGAGCAGCCGGCCAATGAAGTCACGGTAGGCGGCGTAGTGGTCCGCGACCGGACCCCACCGGACGGTGCCGGCCAGGTCCATGCGCAGCAACCCGGCCACGCTGGACGGCGAGAACGTCACCGTCCGCGTCATCGGCAGGCCCACATACCCGAAGCGCCCGTAAAACGATGGCCGGAACGGGTACAGCGCGCTCACCACGTACCCGCGGTCGCGCATCACGCCCAGAATCTCGGTGACCAGCGCGCGCGCATATCCGCGGCGCCGGGCCTGCGGAAGGGTCGCCACCCCGGCCACCCCGGCCATCTCGTACACGGCACCGCGGACGTTCTGCCGCATCGGAACCGCCGACGCATCCGCGACGGCAACACCGTCCAGCTCCGCGACCAGCGTGACGTGCTCCTCGTAGTACCGCTGGTGGCCCCGAAGCCGGTCCAGCATGCCCTCAGGAGCGGGCGACGGCTGGAACCCGTACGCCTGGATTGGCACGCTAACCATGGGGCGCTCGTCGGCGCCGATCTCGCGTATTTTCATGCCATCATCCCCAGCGGTCATGCCACAGAACTCAACCAGATCACTGCTGGTCCTGCGTACCCCTCCGCACGCCTGCCGCCGTCACGCCAACAAGCATCGGCCGTTGAACCGCTGCCAACATCGGCGAAGCCCAAGCCCGCGGAGTCGTTGCGGATTGTCAGCACATTGTCGGAGATCGCGGCTGATCACTTCCGGTACCGCTGACCGTCGGCTTGCATAGATCCACTTGATGCTCGGTGTGAAGGTGGATCAACCTACGACGCCGGGCAGGCGGATGCGCCCAGGATTGACAGAACGGGAATCCGGCGTGCGCCGCCGCGAGCGAGAAGGGATAGGGATCTGCGCTGCTCACCTTGGCCATCCACGGCTCCCCGGGCCGCCCTGTCGGCGGTCTCCTCGTCAGGAGAAGGGCACGGGAGCGCTGCTCCCCTGGACAGCGCGACCAGGACCCTTTATGCGGGGTTGCACCCTCGCCAGCGGCTGACCTCAGACATGCGTGCCACTCCGAGTGCCCTGTCAGGGGGGCGCGCCCGTGGTAGCAGCCGGCGCCGTCCGCTCCGGCATCCAGGGCCTGTTCGAGGGGCTGCTGCCCCCGGAGGTCATCGACGCGTATGACCGGCTGCTTGCCCGGGACGGGTGCGCGAAAGATCAGGCCGAGTTGCTCGTCGGTGACGCTGGGCTGGTCGAGGCGCTTACCGGATGGGGTATGGCGCATGTTCAGCCGCATACACCGGCCGACCCGGCGTGGTTGCGGCCCGCGTCCCCGGACCTGGCGTTGCAGGGCGTCCTGGCCGGTCACCAGAGTCAGTTGGCTCGTGACCAGGAACTGCTCCTGGATGGGCACCGGCGCCTGGCCGACGCGCAAGCCCAGTTCGGCCTCGGTATGAACGGGCGGTTCCCCGCGCATCTCGTGTCGGTGGTCTCCGACCGGGCGGAGATCAGCGAACTGTCGGCGTCGCTGGTGAACACCGCGCGCAAGGACTGGATGACGCTGGAGAACCTGCACACTGAGATGCCGCTGACCGAGGATTTCGCCCAGCCGCCGCTGCCCGCGCTCGGCGGCCGGGTGCGGTGCCGGTCCATCTATGACGTCTCCGCGATGGATGACCCGGTGGCCCGGCGGGTCATCCGGGCGTGCGCCGAGGCGGGGGAACAAGCACGTCTGCTGCCCGAGGTGCCGATGAAGATGAAGCTCGCCGATCAGACCACCGCGTTGCTGCCGCTCACGCCGACGGGCGCGGCGGGGGCGCTGGTGGTGCGGGCTCCGGTGATCATCGCGGCGTTGCGGGAGTATTTCGAGCTGCTGTGGGAGCGGGCGACCCCGCTCCAGCCGCCGCATCCTGTGGCCCCGGCGGACCGGTTGACACCGGCTCAGCAGACCGTTCTGGAGCTGATGGCCGAGGGCTGCCAGGATGACAAGATCGCTCGCCTGGCGGGGATGAGTACCACTACGGTGCGCCGGCATATCGCGGCCATCATCAGCCGGCTTGGTGTCTCCAGCCGGTTCGCTGCTGGGGCTGCGGCGCAGCGGCGGGGATGGATCGGGTAGGTCGTTATGCCGGAGGTTCTTCGGGTGCGGGTGTCCACCGGGGCCGCTGGGCGGGGGAGTGGTGGTGGCGGGCGTTGCGGCGCTGCTGAACGTAGAGGGCTGCGGACAGGATGACACCGAGGGCGATGACCGCGGCGACGGTGAGATACATGCCCAGGTAGTCGTGGCTGAACATGGACCGGCTCGGGTTGACCTGGCTGGCGTTGATACCCAGGAACGCCAGGATCAAGCTGGCCGGGATAGCCACGGCGGACACGAACCCCACCGCGACCGCGTACCGCACCCGCCGGTTGTCATCGGCGCGCCGCTCGATGCTCTCGATCGCGGTCAGCTCCGCGCTGATGGCGGAACCGAGCCGCTGCAGCATCCGGCCCGCGGTGACCGCCTTGCTGGCCAGGCTCATCGACTCATAAAGCGCGTTGTGGAAGCTCTCGACTCGCAGGGAGGGGACGAGCAGGCCGAGGTCGGCGGAGGCTTCGACGCTGTAGGACAGTTCCAGTTCCAGGTCCCCGAGCTGGTCGGCGATGCGTTCCAGGGTGCGGCGGCGGCCCTGCGTGGTGCCCCCGGCGGCTTCGAGATCACGAAACAGGCGCACGTCGGCGTAGGCGGCATGCCGGATGGCCCGCAACTGCGCGGCCGCGGCGACCGCCTGCACCGCAGACAGGAAGATGGCGTTCTCGATGAAGTCCGGGTGGCCCCACGCCACGCTGACGTACGGGCCGACGGCGGCTAGCCACCCGGGCCGGCGGTTCAGCTCGGCCGGGTAGCAGATCGCGCTGTATTCCTTGCGGTAAGGCAGGTCGGTCCGGTAGATCAGCCGCTGCACCAGGTCCTCGCAGTCATCCGGCGCGGGAGCCTGGTCGAAGACGATCTGGTGACGTTCGGGCAGGAACGTGCGCTCGGCGCTGGTGTCGGCGCCGAGCTGGGCGGCCAGGGTGTGCGCGTATTCCTCGATCGCCGTCTCGCCGATCTGCACGTCAGCGAAGTAGCAGTCTTCGAGCAGGTCGATCGTGTCGATCAGCTCGCAGTGCACGTCCAGGCTCAGAGCCGTGACGATCTGCCCCGACGGCAGGCGGAACAGCCATATCCGGGCCCCGGTCAGCTGCTCGGGATGCTGCCAGCGCCGGAACTTCAGCTTGTCGGCATCCAGCGTCTCACGACATAAAACGTGCGGCAGTTGGTCGGCGGACAGCCGGTAGTAACGCTCGAACCGCCACAGCTTCAAGTAGTCAGGCAGGTCGCCGCTGGCGGTGCCGTCGGTCAGATGCCAGGGTGTGGCGTACATATTGGTGATCCGGATCTTTTGCTGAACGGATTGACCCGCAGCCGGTCCCGTCTGCTGGCTCGGGTCGTGGCGGGGTTGATCAGAAGAAGTTCCAGGCACGTCCGAAATCTCCCTCTCGCAGTGAGGCGACTCGCAGGGCGAACTCGTCGGCGATAGCCGCGGACTCCCCGGTGTTCTGCATGATCCACGTCGTCATCGTCAGTTCCCTGACTTCCCGCAGGACCGGGTAGCCCGGCCAGGTACGGACGTCGAAGCCGTAGGTGCTGGCGAACTCCCGGTATTGCTCCTCTGGCAGGCCATACCGCTCCTGGGCGATCGAGGTCGGCAGCAGATCCCACTCCCGGGGGCCGATCGCGGCCGACTCGAAGTCCAGCAGGACGACTTGCCCGTGATCGGTGAGCAGGTTCCTGGTGTGGGCGTCCCCGTGGATCGGGCCGCGCGGGAGGGCGAACTCAAGGTGACGTAGCTGCTCGTTCAGGTCGGCGCAGCGTGCGCGCAGGAAGTCACGGTCGCCGGGCGCGATGCCGTTCGCTTCGGCCAGGCGGAATTCCGACATCTTCAGCGGATCGAAGCTGGCCAGGTCGCATGGGCTGTCTCCGAGCGCGTGGAAGCTCGCGAGCAGGCGGGCCAGATCCACATGCGTGGGTGTCGGCTCCCCGCCGGTCACCGTGCGCCAGAACGACACGGGGTGACCATCCACCAGCAGCGGCTGATCAATCTCCTCGTATACCCGGATTGCGGGGACGCCCGCCGCGGCCAGCCACCGGGCGACGCACAACTCCCGCTCTACCCGTCGCAGCCGGTCAGCCGAGCGGGCGATCCTCACCACCACCGGCGCGGTCGCCAGCTGGTAGATCGCGTTCTCGCCGATCCGCAGCAGCTCAGCGCCGTCGCTGGTGAGCCCTGCCTGTGCGCATGCCTCGCGCAGTACAGGGACGACTGCCGACGACGAGAACTCCGTAGCGGCATCCGGCACGCGACTCAGGATTCCCGCCATTACGGACCCAGGTCAAGCTGGCCACGGTCCCGAGGGTTGCGCGTGCCCCCGGCAGGTCGCATACCTCACGGTCGCACCATCAGTGGATACAACCGCGGGCGCATAGGCTCCGGGTCCGCTGCACAGCTTGTGTGCCGAAAGATGCAAGCTTGTTGCTGGTATCGGACAGTGCGCGACGGGTGGCCGTCGAGTATGGGGGCCGACATCCGGTGCATGCCAGCCATCTGTAGGCGCGCTCGCCGACGTCCAAGCAGCGTTCAGGTCCGCTCGAACTGCGGGCGTTGCCAACGGCTACAACTGCGCTACGGCGCCTTCTCCCGCTCGGCCTGCTACTACTTAGCCGACGGCCCGCCACCGGATGCCAGCGGCTCGTCCGCCACCTGTCTGCGGATACCGCTAACGTCTACGGCCTGCGTAAACGCGGACGAGTGGCGCTCGGCATGCCGCCGACGTCTGTGTCACCGAGGCCCAGCGGAATCAGCGATCACGCCACTTACGGGGGCTCCGCAGGTTAAGGCGGCCGGAGTGGACCTGGTGATCGTAAACGGCGTCATTGCCTGGCGCGACCGCCGGCCCTTATGGCCGAATTGCCCGTCTCTCACTCGGTGGCATCGGCAGCGCAGGCCTTTCGCTTCGGGCGGCCAGCGCTAGCCCAACGCCGAGCAGGTTCGCGAGCGTCTTCATGATCTCCAGGTCCGGCTGGCCGAGCGAATCTGCTTGCGGTGCGTCGAGGGTCAGAATGCCGTACGGGGACTCACCTGCCATTACCGCCGTGGCGATGATTGTCTGGTAGCTCCTGCGGCTCGGGAACCTCACCGGAAGCTCGGCAGCGTCGAGGTTCGGTATCAGCACGGCCTCGCGCTCGCCAAGCAGCCGGAACATGTACTGGCCGACCGGGTCCTCCGGAAAGTTAGCGAAGACAGTGCGCGCTGTATCTTGCTGTCCCTCATAGCCGGCGTAGCTGACACACTCCATGAGATCTCCGTTGACAGCGAAGAAAATACTCCTCCGGCTCTCTGCGGGATGCCGGTGTTCAATCGCAGCGGACACAATCGCTTGCGTCAGGCTTCCGATCAACGGAGCCACCTGCGTGCCTGACGACGACGCGATCTTCTCCAGGAGGTACAACACGGGCGAAAGGCCCGCCCGCAGGGCGAAGATGAGACGGGCCTCCGCGTCGATCCGGACTTTAGCGGTCTGCTGCTCGGCCGCTCGCTTGCTGCGCAGGGCGCGCTTATTTACGACTATTCTGTTGACAGCGGTGATTGCGGCGGGAATGGCCACGCATGCAACACCCAGGAGGATGTTACGTAGGTGACCTTTTCCCCCCTCGCCTGCGAGGACCCCGAAAGCGAAAGCGCCAACGGTTCCAAGAAGTGCCAGGGCGGCTAGCCCTATCGTCTTGGCCCGGGTGATCAGCCAGGCCATTATCGCCCATCCACATGAAAGGCCACCAGCCACAATAGGACTTTCCCGGAGCCATTTAGCGGCCCTGTGACAAGACCTCCGCGTGCTAGAGAACGGAAAGCCTCGTGCTCGTAGCCAGCCCGGGAAGGTAGAAGGTTCGTTCGGGTCGGGCTGCAGGGCCGGAGTTCGGCGAGAGATCACCGCAAGAACTTGGCCGGCGAAGGAGTCGGCGCGCATCTCACTCTCCGAACATGGCACCGGTGTCCGGTTCCATAGCCGAGATGATAGGATTTCCCCCAGCATCTGGGGCTTTGAGAGCCCGAACGGCAGAGTCTCGTCGGGGTACTGGAATGGTGCTCGGTACATTCCCTCCCGGTTCTGGGTGGACCATCGTGGGTGGGTTATAGTCTCGCCGGGGTTCTGAAGCGGTGCTCAGCGGTATTGCCTTGGTGATCTGGCCAATGATGGTAGGCGCGGCAGCTCCCACGCCAAGAGCGCCTAGTGGCCCGGAGATCTGTCCAGTCGCCGCCGACGCCCACGCGAGCCCGGCACCGACGAGAAGCCTGATAATCTCAGCCACTATGTAGAACCACGGCCCCGGTACTGGGACCGCTCCCGGATTGGTTGGATCCGGCAATTGCCACGGGCAGCGGCGGTGCCGACGGAGTGCAGCGTAGAACTCGAGACCCTCCACCGCGAAGCCGCCGAAGAGACCCCACAGTCCGGCCACAATGCCCACCATGAAAATACCGTATCGGGTGCGTACCCTCCACGCTAGCAAAACGTAGATGCTGCACGATGCAACTGGAACACGGAGGACAAAGTGACTCGCTATATGATGAAAGTGGACCAAGGCGCTCAAGGCAAGCCCTCTCTAACGCCCGGATAGACCTAAATCTCGCATAATCTTCGTATTCGACGCACATTGTGGAGTTAATCACACACGGGCTATCTTTGGCCCGCAGCTAGTCAACTCGCCGCTCAGGCGTCGCCCGACTGCGAGCCGCCGACAGACCAATGCAACGAACAGCGCCCGTCGTAGTGTCGATTCCGATGCGGCTAGTACCCTCGGCTCGGGGCGGTCGCCTGGGTGCATCTTGAACTGGCGCCGCGCTCATCACTCGGACAGTCACGTAGCACGTTCGCTCCGTGGTGCGGGGTTCATCCTGCAAATGTCCGCAAGCCCATGAGGCGTTCTGCTGCTCGCTTGCGAGTCCACAGCTCGGGCAACATTCACTGAGGAGGGAGGGTTTGTGATGATGCGGTACCTACGTGTCGGGTATCAGACCGGGGGCGGCATCGCCTAGCGCGAGCACGAGGTTATCCCGGCCGGGATGTGGCCGAACACTCCCGCCAGGCGCTCACCTGAGGTCGGTGCTTCTCCTGGGCACTGGAACGAAGAGGGACGCGGTGCGGATCAGTGGCGGGCTCGGGGTGGCGCGGTTGGCTGATTGCGCGGCGCGGGGGGAGTGATGGCTTGACGGCGCTGCGGCGCGGCTGTGACTTCGGCGAGTAGCTCACGTGCGGCGTCGTCGACGGCGGATGCCCGGGCCAGGAGGGATGGGTCGTTGATGTGGTGCTGGCGAAGGGTGCCTTCGAGTCTGCCGATGCTGGGCATTGCGGTGAGCTTTCCGGCTGCTGGTCGCGGCGGTGGTCTGTGCGTGCGGTGCTTGTTTTCTGCGGCGGTGCGGCGTGCTGTTGCGAGTATGGCGGTGGGGGCGTTGAGGGTGATGGCGAGGTCTTCTAGGGCGGTGGTTGCTGTGGCGCTGGCCTGGATGGCGTTGTCGTAGGCGGTGAGGATCGCGTCGGTGCGTTCCTGGTGAGCGGGCCGGTAGCGGTGGCGGGCGGCGAGTGAGCCGGGCAGGACGATGGTTGATTTGTACAGCCGGAATTCGCCGATTGCGGCGCGGACGGCTTCGCGGTCCTCGGCGCCGGTGCAGGCGATGGCGTCTGCCGCAGTGTGCATGGCGGCGGCGACTTTGATGATGCTGGCTCGGTCGCAGGCGAGGTCTGCGGGGTGACGGGTGTCGCTGGCCTGGTCGGAGGCGGGTGTCCAGTGCGGGTTGCGGTAGGCGAGCCGCCCGGCCCGTAGCACGAGGTCTGCGTATTCGTCGGCGACCGGGGCAGGGTCGGTGCTGCCGTGGGTGCCGGTGCTGACGGTGTCCCACTCGTGGGCGATGTCGCGCCAGGCGGGCCAGGCCTGGTTCATCGCAGCAGCCGCGTTTTCCAGCTGGCCGCAGATTTGCGTGCTGGCGCCGAGCTGGTGGGCGCGTTCGGTAAGGGCGCGCAGGATGATCTCGGCGGTGTGGCTGGTGATGGCGGCGGCGAGGGCGTCGCGCCGCCAGGCGGCGGACGTGGTAGCTGGTGACCATCCTGCCCGGCCGGCGGAGGCCAGGGCGGCGTGGCGGAGCCGTTCGGCGGTCACGGTGATGCCGTCACACAGTTCAGGGACCAGCTCGCCGTCCGCGGGGGGCCGGCGGGGTGGCGGGGTGTTGGCAGGGATCGCGTGGAGCAGGATGTGTGCCTGAGCGGGCGGGGGGAGCTTGCGCCAAGCGGCCTCGATGGTCGCGCCGGCGATCCACAGCCACCGGGTGGCGGTGTGCAGGGACAG
>WNFD01011169.1_pt1 | contig 15472 bp, 10 predicted proteins | sample 5400491 | NCBI WGS metagenome assembly WNFD01 (sample SAMN13153343, study PRJNA577476) | soil metagenome | isolation source: 120 cm saprolite under Douglas fir tree site 2 hole 2 replicate 2 | place: USA:California | collected 2015-04-18 | reverse complement strand
TCAGATTGGCCCGGTTTTCAATTACCAATTTCAAATTACCCGATTACCCGATCTTTCTTATTCTTCACTGGCTCATCGCCTCCGCTCCGGGTGGCGGGGCCACGGGAACCGACGGACGCCCGAACATGATGCCCGTTTCCACCTCCATTCGCTGTCACACTGTGGAGATCATATTGATGAACCATGATCCGAAGGCGCTGGCGGAGCTGGTTCGCGATATGAACGAAAAAATGAAATTGCCGGCGGAGACCGGCTCAGCCGGAGGCGCGGGCGGGGGCAATGTCCCCCTGTGCATCAGGGACTACGCAAGCGGCGAAAATGTGCTTGAGCGGGTTGAGCCGGTGCTTACCGAGCGCAGGTATAACGGAATCCCCGTGCGCATCATCATTGACACGGAAGGCAAGGTCAGGCACATCCATTTTCTGAGCGCGTTTCCCGAGCAGGAAAAAGCCATCGGCGATGCTCTCCGGCAGTGGAAGTTCCGGCCTTACGAGCGGGATGGCCGGCGGCTGGAAGTGGAAACCGGCATCATGTTCGGGCGGCCGTCCCTGCCTGTGGCCCCGGCCCCCGTAGCGGAGGCGACCAGCCAGTGAAGACAAAGATCGGGTAATCGGGTCATCCGGGCATCGGGAAATCGGATCGGCAAATCTCAACGGATTCGATACAGGTTTCGATGTCCCGATGTTCCGATCCCCCGATGTTCCGATGTTCCGATGTCCCGATTTCCCGATCTGATATCCTTCCGCTTTGGGAGAAATGCGCTGTCATGAAGATTCGCTCTGAAGTCGGGAAATTCCTGCTCATTTGCTGCCTTGGCGCGATTTCCGCCGCTGCCTCGGACACGATTACAGGCACTGTGCACAACCAGTCCACCGGACAGGCATCCGCCGGCGATGACGTGATCCTCTTGCGTCTGAGCGAGGGGATGCAGGAAGCGACGCGGACCAAAACCGATGCCCAGGGCGCATTTACTCTGAGCGTAACGGTCCCGGATGCTCAGTACATTGTCCGTGTCATGCATCAGGGCGTGAACTACGACCAGGCGATCCGGGGGAAGGCCCCGCTTGAGATCAAGGTGTTCGACGCCGTCGCAAAAATTCCCGGGCTGAGCGGCAACATGGGGGTCGTGCAGATTGAATCCGACGGAAAGACCCTGAAAGTCACCGAGAAATATTCCATCAGGAATATTTCAAATCCACCGGTCACTCAGTCTGGTGCGCGCAATTTTGAGATTTCGCTGCCGCCTAAAGCGGTTCTTGATTCTATTGACGCCAGGAGCGGCCAGGGCGTGTGGGTAAAGGTCCCGCCGGTACCCGACAAGGGACGAAGCGACCGTTTCATGCTCGGCTTTCCTCTGCGTCCGGGCGACACGCTGTTCAACTATTCATACCATCTTCCGGTTAGGGGAGCCACGGCGCTGCACCTTCATCTGTCCTATCCCATCGAACGGTTTGCCATCATGCATCCGCCTTCCATGAAGTTTAAGGAATCGCGGCCTGGAACATTCAAGGCGCCGGGTATCGCGAGCGGTGTGGAGATCGACGAGGCTGCGGTGGAGCCGGTGGTGGGTGACGTTCCGTCCTTTGAAATCTCGGGTGTCGGTGTTTCGGCCGTCGCGGCTCCGCCTCCGGCGACTGCGGCTCCCCAGACGCCGGCCACAGGCAGCAGCGCACAGGCCCTGCCGCCGCCTGCCCCGCCCACGGCCCCGGCGGGACGCGAAGGAATGCCGATATGGATGATCCTGACGGCGATTGCCGTCGTAGCCGGGCTCGGCGGTTTCCTGTTATTGCGTGTCAGAAAATCCAGCGCATCGCCGGATGCGGTCGGGAGCTCTGTCCAGGAAGCGTTGAAGGATGAGTTGATGCATCTCGAAAGCGAGCGATTGAAAGGTTCGATCTCGGAAGAGGAATACGTCTCGGCCCGGAATGCGCTGAATGTGAGTATTGAGAGGACGCTGGCCAGAAAAGACTCGTAGCGCTGCCGGGCCATCTATTGCCGGCGTGACTTAAAAAATGCGCGCAGAATCTCCGAACACTCTTCCGCCATCACCCCGGGGACGACTTCCATCCGGTGATTCAGGTCGGGATGATTCACCACCTGGATGACTGAGCTGACGGCCCCGGCCTTGGGATCGGCGGCCCCGTAAACGAGCCGCGCCAGCCTCGCATGCACCAGCGCCCCGGCGCACATGGCGCACGGTTCGATGGTGGCGAAGATTTCACAGCCCGGCAGCCGGTGATTGCCAAGGCGCGCGGCGGCCTGGCGCAGCGCCACAATTTCGGCGTGCGCGGTCGGGTCGTTGTCGAGAAGGTTGCGATTGTGTCCCAGACCGACGATCTCGCCGTCCTTGATGATGACCGCGCCAACCGGGACCTCGCCGGCAGCCGCTGCCAGGCGGGCCTGATCGAGGGCCAGTTGCATCCGCCGGTTGTCTGATTCTGTGGGCATGACAAGGAGGCGCGAGTTCTATTTCACCACAAAGCTCACGAAGGAACACAAAGGAAAAGCGGGCGGCCCAGGCGGCAAAGATTGTTCCGGCACATTAACGAACAGCGATCCGCGCAAATCCGCGGTAGTTTTTTTTTGTTTTTCCTTTGCGCCCTTAGCGTCCTTTGCGGTGAATCCTTTTTTTGACCGAAGATTACTCCGCCGGCTGCTGCTGGGTCATGCAGTGAACCGCGCCCAGTCCCCAGATCAGATCGCCACAGTGGATGCCCACAATCTCGCGCTTCGGAAAAAGACCGGCCAGGATGTTCATCGCCGCACGGTCGTTGTGATCGTTGAACGTCGGCACCAGCACAAGGTTATTGGCGATATAGAAGTTGGCGTAGCTGGCGGGCAGGCGCTGTCCCTGGAAGATCACCGCGCGGGGCATGGGCAGTTCGACGATCTTGAGCTTGCGTCCCAGCAGGTCGGTGGTGTTGCGCAGTCGCTTCAGATTTTCCTGCAACGGCAGATAGTTGGCGTCGCTGCGGCTGGATTCCACGGCCGCCACCACGGTATCGGGTCCGACGAAGCGGGTAATGTCGTCGATGTGGCCGTGGGTGTCGTCGCCCGCGATGCCGCGCGACAGCCAGATCACCCGCTCGATGCCGAGATATTCGGCGAACACCTTTTCGATGTCTTTGCGCGAGATGCCGGGATTGCGCTGCTGCACTTTGCTCAGCAGGCACTCTTCGGTGGCCAGCAGAAGGCCCGCGCCGTTGACATCGATGCTGCCGCCTTCGAGCACCACTTCATGGGTTACGCCGCCCACTTTGACCGTGGGGGTAAACTGCTCCATCTTTAACTTTTTCGCCATCAGCGTGGGCAGTTCGTTGTCGAGCATCCAGTTGGTGTACTTCGACCAGGCGTTGAAACGCCAGTTCACGATGGCGACTTTGTTCGGGCCGGATTCGCGGCATACAAACGTCGGGCCGGAATCGCGTGTCCAGCAGCGGTCCGTGGGCCACAGGTGGAACTTGACCCGCTTTAAGGAGAGATGGCACTGGTTCAATGCCTTGCGCGCCGCGTCTCTTTCCAGCGTTCCCTGGACGATGATGTTGACATCTTCCGCATGGCGATCCATGTGCCCTGGTGCCGCTCCCATTCCGCGGGCATGCGGTAACCCAGGTCGCGGGGTGTCGGATTGTCAACGGCTTGCTTGTCGCCAGGCACGGTCAGTCGATGAACCTCTGTGTGATAGCTGCGTAATTGTCGATCCTGCGATCGCGTAAAAACGGCCAGTTCCTGCGCGTGTCTTCGATCTGCCGCAGGTCGCAGGCGCCGATCAGGATTTCTTCCTTATCGTGAGACGCTTCGGCGATCATCCGCCCGAAAGGGTCGGCAAGAAACGAGCCTCCCCAGAATTCCAGGCCCTTGCCCGCCGCCCGGTTTCCCCGGATGTCCCCGAACTCTTGCCCCACGCGGTTCACCACGCCCACGAAAACGCCGTTGGCGATGGCATGGGCGCGCTGGATGGTGCGCCACGCGTCGTGCTGGGCCGCGCCGAACTCGGCCTTCTCCTCCGGATGCCAGCCGATGGCCGTGGGATAAAACAGGATGCTTGCGCCCTGCAAGGCGGTCAGGCGCGCGCCTTCGGGATACCACTGGTCCCAGCAGATCAGCGTGCCAATGCGGGCGAAATCCGTATCGAACGCCCTGAACCCCAGATCCCCGGGCGTGAAATAATATTTTTCGTAGTAAAGCGGGTCGTCGGGAATGTGCATCTTCCGGTAGATTCCGGTGATGGCTCCATCGGTGGCCAGCACGGCCGCTGTGTTGTGATACAGTCCGCGCGCCCGCTGTTCGAACACCGAGGTGACGATCGCAATTTTTTCCTCGCGGGCAATGACCGCCAGCGCGTCAGTGGTGGGGCCGGGAATGGTCTCGGCCAGATCGAACAGGGCCGTGTCTTCGCGCTGGCAGAAGTACTGGGTACGGAACAACTCCGGCAGGCAGACGATCTGTGCGCCCTTTTTGGCCGCCTCGCGGACCTTCTGCGCGGCCCGGCGCAGGTTGTCATCCGGATCGGGTGAACAGGACATCTGAATCAGACCGACCGTGAACACGTCTGGCGTCACTGTTCCCCCTTCTGATTTTGTCTCTGAGTTGAACTTACAAGAATAACAAACAAAAGCGGTTTCTGCGGGGAGAGTTGTTCACCGCAAAGGACGCAACGGGCGCAAAGGAAGAGCAAAAGCAAAACCCACCGCAGAGAGCGCAGAAAACGCAGAGATACACAGGAAGAGCAAAACCCGGGAAAAATACTTTAGCTTTTGTTTTTCCTGCGTCTCTCTGCGTTTTTCTGCGCTCTCTGCGGTGGGGTTTTGCTTTTGCTCTTCCTTTGCGGTGAAATGTTTTTCTCCCGCCGCCGATTGACGAATGAACCGCAACCCTGTAATTTTCAGAGTCGGCTTGAAAACACGTCCACAGAACCTGAGGTGAGGATTGAAGAAGAAGCATAAAGGCGCGGGCATCGACCGCAAACTGCACGATCCGGTAAAAGACAAGCTTTCCCCCGTATTCCCGCTCGATCTGTCCCGCGCGAAGACCATCAGCGCCCTGGTGCGCGGCATGGCCAATACGGCCTTTACCGGACGCCAGCTCGGCGAAGCCGTCGACGTGCTCGAAGCCATGGCGCGCGACCAGAAGTGTTTTGTGGTCATGACGCTGGCCGGGGCCATGACCGTGGCCAAGCAGGGCCTGATCATTTGCGACCTGATCGATAAGGGCCTGGTCAATGCCGTGGTCTCCACCGGCGCGCTCATGGCCCACGGACTGGTCGAGGCCACCGGATGCAGTCATTACCGCTACGACCCGAGAATGAACGACGTCGAACTCTACGAGGCCGGCTACAACCGCGTCTATGACACGCTGGAGCCGGAGCAGAACCTCGATGCCGTGGAACTGGTCATGGAAGCGGTGCTGGGCCGCTGGAACGCCCAGGAAACCATGTGCTCCTGGCGTCTCAATCAGGAGATTGGCCGCCACCTGAAGAAGAACACCAAAGGCCGCGGCATTCTGAAATCGGCTTTCGAGAAGAATGTTCCGGTCTTTGTGCCGGCCTTCACCGATTCCGAACTCGGCCTCGATGTGGCCCTGACCAACCGCATGCGGGCGCGCGAAGGCCGGCCACAGATCAATTTCAATCCCTTTCTCGACCTGAACCACTTCGCGGAAACCCTGTTACAGCAGGACCGCATCGGCATCTTCACCATCGGCGGAGGCGTCCCCCGCAACTGGGCCCAGCAGTTCGGTCCCTACTGCGAGCTGCGTGTGCGTCGCGCGGGTGAATCCGTCGAGCTCAAGCGCTACCACTATGGAGTAAGAGTCTGTCCGGAGCCGGTACACTGGGGCGGACTGTCGGGCTCTCCGTATAGTGAGGCGATTTCCTGGGGTAAATTCGTTCCCCCCGCCGAAGGCGGGAAGTTCGGCGAAGTCTTCGTGGATGCCACCGTGGGCCTGCCGATCATGACGGCGGCGCTATTTGAAAGGCTGGGGAAAAAGTTCAGGAAGACGGTCGGGTAGCACAAGCAAGAGCACTTCCACCGCAAAGGACGCGAAGGGCGCAAAGGAAAAGCAGAGAAAATCTTTTAAAAAAGATTTTGTTTCTGTTTTTCCTTTGCGCCCTTCGCGTCCTTTGCGGTGGAAGTGCTCTTGCTTGTCGCGTCGCAGTCTTACTCGAAAATCAAAATCGCCGAGGCGATTACGGTGGTCCACAGGCCGCGCTTGTCGCCGATGGCGGTCTGGGTCACGTTGGTGGTGCGGACGATCTTGTTGGAAATCCGGTAGATTTCCTTTTTCTCGTCCCAGGACTTGTCCGGATCGAATTCCACGTTGAGCGTGGTGGCGAGCATTTCGGCGGCCAGTTCTTCGGCGTATTCGCCCGCGACGTTGTCGGGCTCGCCAAAGGAGTGGTGCTCGCTGAGATAGCCGTAGGTGTTGCGGTCGGCGGGCACGGCCAGGCCGATGCTCGAGGCCACCAGGCGGTGCGGCTCGCGCGTGGAGTTCTCCGCCACCACGGCGAACACCACCTCGCCCGGGCTCAGGAACTTGAGCCCTTCCTTGCGTGAAGTCAGTTTGCAGTTAGGTGGAAAGATGGAAGACACGCGCACCAGGTTCTGTGCAGCGATTCCGGCGTCACGCAGCGCGAGCTCAAACGACGTGAGGCGTTCCTTGTGCTTTCCAACGCCCTTAGTCAGAAAGATGCGCTTGGGCACCATATTAAGTCCCAATTTGTAGTCCTCCAAAGCTCGCGGGGGGCCAGGTCATGAAAATTCGATAATTTTTCTTTTAATCCGCCTGTGGCGGCGGATGGGGGAGCGCCTAACCGCCGGCCGGAGCGCCGGCATGCTTCCCGTTTTTGCGCTTCACCGCGATGTCGATGAATTCCAGCGCTGCCCGGCTCAGGGCCTTGTCTTTACGAAACACCAGCGCCAGTTCGCGGCGTATGGATGCGTCCGCCACCGAAATTGCCCTGAGAACACCGGCTTTCACGTCTTCCACGACATTGGACCCGGCGATGAAGCCTACGCCGAGTCCGGCGGCCACGAACCTCTTCAGCAGCTCGCTGGAATCGAGTTCCATGGAAATATGCGGCTTGAGCTCGCGTTCATGAAACAGGTTTTCGATGGCGTCGCGGGTGCGCCCGGCCCGGGGCAGCAGCAGCGGAAAGCCCGCCAAATCGGCCATGCTCGCCGCCTTGCGGCACGCCAGCGGATGGTCCGGGGCTGCGATCAGCACCAGTTCGTCGCGATGAATATTCACGATGGTGAGCCGCTTATCATCCACAGGAGTGGAGACCACGCCGAAATCCACGCCGTTGTCGATCACCGATTCCAGAATCTTTGCCCGTTCCAGCCGGCTGATCTGCACGCCCACGTCGGGATAGAGCTTCTTAAACTCCGCGAACACTTCCGGCAGAATGTGCAGGCAGGTCGCTTCGTTGGCGCCGACGATAATCTCACCCCGCGGAATGCGCTCCATCTCGGCCATCGCGCCGATGATGTTGCGCCGGGCTTCGATCGCGTCGTCGGCGTATTTCTGAAAGGCCTTGCCGGCGGCGGTCAGCGCGACTCGGCCGCCGCTGCGGTCGAACAGCCGGGCACCGATCTCTTCTTCCAGAGCGCGAATCTGCGATGAAATCGCGGGCTGGGTGCGAAAGCGCTTCTCCGCCGCACGGGAAAAGCTGGTGTGGCGGGCGACTTCCAGAAACGTTTCCAGTTGATCGAAATCCATTGGGTTGGCAGGGAATAGTCTATCAGCGGACGAAGCGCTCGGCACTTTAGCACTCAGCAGTCAGCACTCATTCAGCCATGAAACATTTTCGACGAGACGGTGGAATTTTTTCTCCGTCGGCAGGGCGCAAGGGTACACCATCGGGACCGCCAGAATCGGGACCACCAAAATGTTTCATGGCTGAATGCTGAATGCTGACTGCTGACTGCTGAGTGCTCCGCCCGGGGCTGGACGAGCGACGCCACCCATGAGTAATATGGTGGCCGGCAAAAACACAGGGCTGTTTCCGCAGCAAATCGGGGAAAACTTTCCGGTCCCCCAGGGTTCCTTTAGTAATCTCTTATTTTTCGGCAAGTCAGATGATAATGGATCAACTTGATGCCAGTTGGCAGTTTCCTGCCAACTTCCCCCTGGCCGCCACCTGCCTCCGCCCAGGTAGCAGTAAGCAATTGGAATGGACTGCCTATGTATTCATTCAATAAGAGGGCTTCGGGTAGCGTAGCTGCGATTTGCTGCGCCCTGATGCTTACGGTGAATCACGCTCCGGCGCAGACCGCGGGCGCGGCGCTCTCCATTCCAGGGCATTCCCGCTATACGGTGCAGCGCTTTGGCGAGCAGTTTGGCATGGGCGTGGTGACCGTGACTACCCTGGCCCAGGAAAAACAGGGCTTTCTCTGGATCGGCACGCAGACGGGCCTGGTCCGCTACGACGGTGTGCGCATCCAGAAGTGGCCGGAAGTCGACAAGATTGCCGGACACTACATCGACCAGCTCCTGATCGCCTCCGACGAAACCGTATGGGTCAAGGGATCGGTGGGCGTCGGCTATTTCAGTAATCGGCGCTTCGAAGCATTTCCACTGCCGGCGGGTGTGAAGCCCACAGGCATCAGCCAGTCTCTGGCCATCGACAAAGCCGGCAGCCTCTTTCTGGCCGTCGACAAAGGATTGCTGCGCGCCGAGGTCCGCGATCCATCGCATTACCGTCTGTTCACCGTCAAAGACGGTCTGCCCGGCCGGGTTGACAGCCTGGTCACCGGCCCCGACGATTCAGTTTGGTTTACCTCCGAACACAAACTCGGGCATTTCTCCTCGCCTGGCGACAACTTCGAAATCGATCCGGAAATTACACTTCCCAACGAGCCAATTTATGGATTGATCTTCGACGGCTCAGGGACCCTTTGGGTGCGCAGCGCCAGCCATATGCTGCGCCTCGATCAGACCGCCCACAAATTTGTGGCCGACGACCAGGGCGTGCCTCCGGTCAATACCGACGCCTCCCAGCCCACTCTTGATCGCAGCGGAAATCTGCTGGTGCCGACCTCCGCCGGACTCTACTGGCGCGATCGCGGCACATGGCGGGCCATTACCGATAAGGAAGGGCTCACCAGCAACGCGGTGCAGACCGCGCTGGAAGACCGGGAAGGCACTTTCTGGATTGGCGCTTCAGGATCGGGAATCGACCGGCTGATGGGTTTTCGGCAGTGGAGTTCGTGGACCACCGCCGAAGGGCTGCCCGATAACGTGATCTGGCAGACGATGCGCGACCGGCGCGGAAGACTCTGGGTAGCCACCAGCGGCGGCATTGCGATCTGGGAAGGGAACAACTGGCGGACTTTGACCAAAGCCCAGGGCCTCTGCGGTTTGGAAGTGCGGAATATCGTGAACGCCGGCGACGGCGCAATCTGGGCGCTCGCTCCGGTGGGCGGTCTGATGCGTATTGACCCTGAGACGCACCACGTTCAGTGCTTCCGTACATTTCATGATCGGCGATATATCGCACTGGCGGCTGCGCCCACAGGCGAAATCTGGGCTGCGGCCGGGCGCGGGTTTGTCATTCGCTTCGAAGGCTCCGGCCTTTCTGTTCATCCGGTCGAAGTGACAATGCCTGAGGCGGTCCGAGGCGATATCTGGTACCTGGGATTTTCCCCGGATGGCGCCCTCTGGTCCAGCGGACCCGGCCGAATTGTTACTTTCGACGGCAAAACGTGGCGATTGATTACCGCGAAGGATGGCATGACGGGCTCCTCGGTCACCAGCATGGCGCCGATCAGCAGTCATGAAGCCTGGCTCGGATATGTGGACGTTGGCGCGGTCAGTCATCTGCGGCTCAATGATCGGGGTGCGCCGCAATTTGAACATCATTCCTGGGATGTCGTGATCGTGGGCGTCGATCATGACAGCCGGATCTGGTTCGACGGCACCGACGGAATTATGGTGCTGTCGCCCAATGGAGACATCGCGACCCTCAACCATTCGAACGGACTGGTCTGGGACGATGTAAGCCCCATGGGCGTGCGCCAGGAGACCGATGGCAGCTTCCTGATTGCCACGACCAGAGGACTGGCCCGCTATGCCCCATCGGTGCAGGTCCCGGCACGCTTCACCCCCGATGTGGTTTTTACCTCGATTCTGCTCGCGGGCAAAGAGCGCCTCGGCGGCCCGCTGCCGGAGGTGAAACACAAAGAGGGAACACTGGTGGCCCAGTTCTCCCCTCTGGTGCTCGAATCTCCTGAACATGTCATTTGCCGTTACCGGCTTGAGGGGCTGGAACAGGATTACACCACCCTCGACCAGCGTGAAATCCGTGTCTCGGGTCTGACGCCTGGCGCGTATACGCTTCAGTTGCAGTGCCGCGACGATTCCGCCGGATGGCCTTCCAAAATTGCCGCCTTTCAATTTACCGTGCTTTCTCCCTGGTGGCAGAGGTGGTGGGCTTATCTGCTGGCCGCCCTGCTGGTGGCCGCGATGGTGTGGCTGATCGTGCTCTCCCGCACCCGCAGTCTGAACCGGCGTCGCATCGAGTTGGAAGCCGCGGTGGCCCAGCGCAGCGCCGAACTGGTGGACAAGAACAAGGAGCTGCAGGAGGCTTCGCTCACCGATCCGCTCACTCTGATCCGCAACCGCCGATACTTCTATGAAACCGTACCCTCGGACGCGGCCCGCGTGCTGCGCAATCTGAAGACCGGCCCTCGAACGGACACAGCGTGCGGCGAGCTCATCATCGTGATGGCCGACATCGACAACTTCAAGCGCGTGAATGACGTCTTTGGACACTCCGTGGGCGACCGCCTGCTGCGCGAGCATGCGCGACGCCTTGCGGGCGTGATCAGAAAAGGCGACGTGCTGGTGCGCTGGGGAGGCGAGGAGTTCATGCTGGTGTGCCATGCCACCCCCCGCGAGAATGTGCCCATGCTTTGCCAGCGCCTCATGGAAGGCATCAGCGCCACTCCCTATGATCTCGCTCCCGGAGTATCGCTCAATAAAACCTGCTCGTTCGGATGGGCGCCCTTCCCGTGGACCAAAGATGACATCAACGCGCTGACCGTGGAAAATGTCATTGAGCTGGCCGACAAGGCGCTCTATCTCGCCAAGACCGGCGGCAAAAACCAGGCCGTCGGCATTCTTCCGGCCGAAGGAATCACGCCGGGAACGGAAATCAAACGAGAGCAACTGCTCGATCTCTCGCCCGAGCTTGTGCAAATCGTCCGCACTCCCAACCTCACAGCACTCAGCAGTAGCACTCAGCAGTCAGCACTCAGCAATCAGCCATAGCAGCACTCAGATTCAGCACTCAGCATTCAGCCATAGCAGCACTCAGATTCAGCACTCAGATTCAGCCATGAAACAATATGGTGGCCCTATTGGTGTAAACCCTACGCTTTGCCGCCGATCAAACATTTCTCCCTACCATATCGTTTCATGGCTGAATGCTGATTGCTGAATGCTGATTGCTGAATCTGATTGCTGAATGCTGATTGCTGATTGCTGAATGCTGAATGCTGAGTGCTACTGCTGACTGCTGTTTTATGATAGACCCAGCATGAAAGCCATCCTTGCTGACGCCTACGGCGGCCCCGAAGTTCTGACCGTTGAAGATGTGCCGATACCCCAGGTCGGTCCGCACGGGGTGCTGGTGCAGGTGCGCGCGGTCAGCGTGAACCCTATCGACTGGAAGCTGCGGCAGGGACATTTCAAAGCATTGCGCGACTATGTCTTTCCCGTCATCTGGGGCTCCGATCTTTCCGGACAGGTCGTCGAAATCGGCAGCGCGGTCACGCTGTTCAAACCGGGCGACGAAGTCTACGGATTCAAGGACGGCAACGTGGCCAAAACTTTTCGCGGCACCTATGCCGAGTACGTCGCGGTGCCGGAGAAATCGCTGGCGAAAAAGCCCGCGAACCTGAGCCACGAAGAGGCCGCGTCGGTTCCCGCGGCGGCGCTTACAGCCTGGCAGGCGCTGGTGATCAAGGCGCGACTGAAGCCGGGGCGGCGCGTGCTGATTCACGCGGCCGCCGGAGGCGTGGGCGTCTTTGCCGTGCAGATCGCCAAAACATTCCAGGCATACGTGGCGGCCACCGCCGGCGCTCACAACCAGCAGTTTCTCCGCGAGTTGGGCGCCGATCTGGCCATCGATTACGGACATGAACGCTTCAGCGAACGCGTTTCCGGATGCGACATCGTGCTCGATGGTGTCGGCTCCGGGGTATGGCGGGAATCGCTCTCCGTTCTGAAATTCGGGGGGCGGTTGATTTCGCTGGTTGCGCCCGCTCCTACGGACGCGACGGGACGCGCCGGCTTTTTTGCGACGGTGGCCTCCCGGGTCGCGGCCGCGAAAATCAACGCCGCGATCCGGGGCCGCAGATTTGCCCTGGCCTTCGTCAGGCCGCGCGGCGGAGACCTGGACAAAATCAGTGCGCTGCTGGAAGCGGGCAAAGTTCGGCCGGTAATTGACAGAGTTTTCCCTCTGGATCAGATCGGCGAGGCCCACAAGATAAGCGAGGCGGGGCATGTGCGGGGAAAAATCGTCCTGAGAGTTTCATGAGCACCGGCAGAAGCTTCGACGTTGAAAGATTGCAACGCTGTCATTTTATTTTCAACAGGATGCAAAATCCGTTTGGCCCTCGATTGCGAAGGGGTGTATAAAGCGAAAAGCGTGGATTTGCCGTCAACCCGGGCGTAAAGATTTGTATGGCAGCCTGATAAAGAGTGTTTGGAACCGCACATAGCCGCACCTTAATGCTTGCTTTGTGCATCTTATTTAATAGATAAGTCTGCCTAATCCCAGGGGCCAGGAGGGTGGATTTTCAGTTGTCTGCAATTCATCGCGGACATCGCCGGATTGCAGGGAGGATCTCAAATGCGGTATGTCAAATATTTTGCTCTGTTAGCTGTTTTAGTGATGGTGCCTGCGGTCTATTCGCAGGGCCAGGTCGCTGTGGGCGTCCGAATCGGCCCGGATTACGGTCTCTACAATGCGCCCCCGGTTTGCGAGTACGGGTTTTATCCCGATTACCCTTATGACTGTGCCCCTTACGGATACTGGGCCCCGGATTATTTTGTGGACGGAGTCTTCATCGGAGTCGGCCCCTGGTACAACTTCTATCATCGGTATCCGGGCTACTGGGGTGGTTTTTTTGTCGGGGGATTCCGTGACCGCGGCTTCCGCCGGTTCCATGACGACGGGTTCCGCAGGTTCGACCGCTTTGAAGGCCGCGGCTTCCGCGACCGGGACTTCCGTGGCTTCCGTGATGACCGTGGCTTCCGCGGCGATCGTGGCTTCCGCGATCACGACGGGCGAGGTTTTCGCGGCGGTGAACGCGGCGGGTTTGATCATGGACGCGGCTTCGCAGCCGGCAACGGCTTCCGTGGAGGCGATCATGGCTTCCGGGGCGGCAGCCCACGCGACTTCAGCGGCGGCGGTAATTTCCACGCAAGCTCAGGCTTCCATGGCGGTGGAGGACGTTCATTCTCCGGCGGTGGCAGCTTCCGCGGTGGCAGCGGACATAGTGGTGGTGGCGGAAGCCGCGGTGGCGGCGGAAACCACGGCGGACGCCGTTAACGATCAGAACTGAAAGAGACTCTAAAACCGGCTGGCAGCGGAAACGCTGTCAGCCGGTTTTGCTTTTATAACTTCCGTTCTCTGTGCCTCGGTGACTCCGTGGTGCAAAGGTCTTGCCTTTGAGGCTATTGCATTCGCAGCTTCAGTATCTCGTCCGCCGTCAGGTTCTTTTTGCCTGAGTCGCGCAAACGCCGAAGCTCCGATTCATTGACCCCGTACGAATGAAGTTTCACGATCTCGTCAATCGTGAACTGATAGCCCAGGTTGCGGGTGTCGGTGATGAATTGGGCGGGCACGCCGTAGCTCCTCAAATGGACGATATCCTTCACCGGCAGCTTTTCGAGCCCCGCCTTCTTCAGGTCCGCCATGTAGTCGCCGGAAACGCCGTACGATCCGAGTTGCACCACGTCTTTCACCGGAAGATCGTATCCCTGGGCTTTCAGGCCTTTCAGGAGTTCGGGGTTGACGTGATAGCTCGCCAACTGCGTAAGATCGGCGACGCTCAGGTCTTTGTATCCCGATTGCCTGACCTCGCGAATATAGCCCGCGTCTACGTGATAACTTGCCAGTTGCACGATGTCGCGCACGGGAAAATCGTATCCCTGGGTTTTCAGCCCCTTCAGCAGTTCCGGCTCGACATGGTAGCTCGATAGCTGCGTAAGATCGGCAACGGAGAAGTCCTTATATCCCGCCTGCCGCACGTCGTGGATATATTCGGCTGTGACATGGTAGCTGGCCAGTTGAGCGATGTCCTTCGACGGAAATTCATAGCCCTGGGCCTTCAGGCCTTTGAGCAGGTCGAGGTCGACGTGATAACTCCAGAGCCGCGTGTAATCCGACGCTCCGAAATTTCCGTAACCGGCTTTGCGCGCATCGCGAATGTAATCGGCGGGCACGCGATAGCTCGACAGCCGGACCAGGTCGTCCAGCGTGGCGGGCAGTCCCGTCTCGCGGATGGAGCGCGCATAGTCCAGCGTGATGTCGGAAGCGATCAGATAAAAGATCTGGTCGTCGCTCGGCGACTCGTAGCCCATCTTTTTCAGTGCGGCCACATATTCCGGATCGGCCACCGCGGTAAACGTGCCTGAAGCTTTTCCACCCGTGCTCTGACCTTCACACAACAGCTTTCCCGCCTTGCCGACATATTCGAAGTGTACGGGACCGTTTTTGTCGAGCATTTCAGCGGACAGTCCGCGGAGGCTGGAAGGATCGATGTCGCGGTTCGTCATCCAGGTGCTTTCACCCTTGCGTCTTGCCAGGGTGAACCGCACCTTGCCGTTTCCCGCGCCATGGCGTTCCACCGTCCATTCCCGGCTGGCTCCTTCCATGGATGTCTGAGCGCCGGAAGCGGCAGACGGCATTGCGGGAACACCCGGGACTCCGGGGACGCCCGGAACGCCGGGAACACCTGGGACGCCGGGAACAGCCGGTACGGTTGGTACCGCAACCGCAGGCGCAGGTGGCGTGGGGGGAATGGCCGCGTCAGAAACCGGCGGCGGAGCCGGCGGGAGCGGCGCAGACGCGGAGGGAGGCGGTGAGGGAGGCACAGGCGCGACAACTTCACTTGGCGGTTCTACGGCGTTCGGCGGCGTAGCGGTCCGTTCCTGCGCAAAGCTTACCCATCCGGGTACGCGTGTTCCCACCGTCAGCAGCGCCACGGATGCGGCGATGCAGATCAGCACGCGAGTCAGCGAAGCGCGTCCCGCAAAATCGGCGCGCGGCTTCAGCAGCATCTCGATGCGTTCGCCCAGATGAGATGAGCGCCGCGCCATGCCCGTGGCCAGCAATTCATGCCGGCGCACGCGGCACACTTCAAACAGTCGCGCCAGCGTGGCGGCGTATCGGCGGGCCGATCCGGTTTTAGCGACGACCCAGTCGTCGCAGGCGATCTCTCTTTCCCGCTCGATCCTCTTC